>JAEEGK010000849.1_pt1 | contig 76646 bp, 60 predicted proteins | sample 8958771 | NCBI WGS metagenome assembly JAEEGK01 (sample SAMN16246547, study PRJNA631951) | gut metagenome | biome: gut microbiome; feature: rumen; material: SC-attached | host: Bos | place: Iran: Karaj | collected 2018-10
ATTCGATCATCAACCTGGCACTGGCAATCGCCAACCCCTTGGTTTTCCTCCCACTTGGCTTCGCCATCGCCTTCTTCTATCGCGGCTGGCTGCAGTGGGTGGGGATCCTGATGGTGGGCCACATGGTAACGATGATCATCCTTCCCATCATGCTCGCCCCCTTCCTGTCGGTTCTGCTTATCGACATCATTGCCATCGCCGGCCAGATAGCCTTCGGCTGGTCTATGCGTCGGGTGCTTGTTTAGCACGCACCACTTCTGTCTGGGTGTGCTGGCGGTATTGTGCCGGTGTGACACCGATATGCTTCTTGAATTCGGTCTGGAAGGTGGTGCGGGAGACGAAACCGGCCTCCTTGCTAACGGCTTCCATGGACCAATTGGGATTTTCCTTAATCAATTCACTGGCGTAAAGGACACGTTTCTCCGTCAGATAATCGTAGAGACGGTCGTATTTCGTACTGTCTTTGAGCAGCTGTTTGATCTTCTTCTGCGTCAGACCCAATTTCTGAGCCATCGTCTTCACATCCAGTTCAGGGTCGCAGAACATACGGCTTTCCATCATCTGCACCTCAATCCACGCCCGGAGTTCGTCGTCGGTCATGTCTTTCGTGTCCTTGATGTTCTCACGCAGTGATTCTGTCTCAACCTGTAGTTTTAGCACATGGTCTTTTGTCCTCAGTTGTTCTTTAAGCTCGTCAAGGGTCTTCTGATGTTCCTCAGATTCTTCTTTGAGATTCTCGACAACATTCGCTAAATGGTCGTTGTCTTTCAACACGCGGCTGGTCTTTCTATATGTGATACAGATACTGATAGCAACTGCTACCAGAAACGCGAAAAACACTGCTGTTATCACTATGGCATGTCCTGTCATGTGTCCCTAAACCTTAATTTTTGGCGCAAAATTAAGACTTTTCATCGAGAATCTGAACTTTTTACAAAGAAACCTTGACGAATTGTTGTCCCCAAAAACGTCAATTGTCCCCAAACTTTAATTGTACAGCCGTTTATAATATCCAGCTATACCTTGTCGCTTATGGAGGCATTGCCTGTGCGTTAAATCACATTTAACTCGCGGTTGTAGATGCTGATCCAGCGTATTAAACCAAACTGAACAGAAATTGCTGGTCGGTGTATTCCCATTGGGCTGTGCCGAAGCGGATGAGACGGGCCAGGAGGGTGATGAGTTCGCCCTTTTGAATGAGGTTGAGAAGATAACGTCTGTCGTCCATACAGTGTGCAAAGGTAAAGGATTTCTTTCAGACGAGGAAATATTTTATGCTTTTCCTTTGTCGTCTGGTAAATAAATGCTAACTTTGCGGCATCGAATAAGAATGACTGTAAGATATGAAAAGACTCTGTAAACTGATATCAGACTATATGGGTGTGCTGGTGCTTCTGGCTGCTGTGGCGTCGCTGCTCTGGCCAGAAGTGTTCAGCCTTATCAAGCCTACGGTGATCAATCCGTTGCTGGGCATCATCATGTTCGGCATGGGCCTGACGCTGCATTGGGAGGATTTTCGGGTGGTGTTCAGCCGTCCGAGGGATGTCGTCATCGGCTGTCTGGCACAGTTCACGGTGATGCCGCTGCTGGCATGGCTGCTGGCGCGTATCTTCGCGCTCGACGAGGCGCTGACGGTGGGTGTGGTGCTGGTGGGCTGCTGTCCTGGTGGTACGGCATCGAATGTCATCACTTATCTGGCCAAGGGCGATCTTGCCCTGTCGGTAGGCATGACGGGTGTCTCGACGCTCCTGGCTCCGGTCATGACGCCTCTGCTCGTGTGGCTTCTGGCGGGTAAGACCGTCGATGTCGATGTGGCGGCTATGTTCCTGAGCATTCTCTGGGTGGTCATCCTGCCTATCGTGGCTGGACTGGTGGTGAAGCGCCTCTTGCCGAAACTGACGGAACGGGCAACGGCTTATCTGCCTGCGGTTTCATCGCTTGCCATTGCTGCCATCGTGCTGATCGTGATTTCTGCCAGCGCTCATAAACTCCTTGCCGGCGGATTGGTGATCGTTGCCGTCGTGATGCTGCATAATGTCGGTGGTCTCATGATCGGCTACCTCATTGCTCGTCTGCTTCACCTGCCGTGGCCCAAGCGTAAGGCACTCAGTATCGAGGTGGGCATGCAGAACTCGGGCCTCGCCTCGTCGCTTGCCACGCTCCACTTCGCCGCCTATCCCATGGCAACCATACCAGGGGCGGTGTTCAGCGTGTGGCATAACATCAGCGGTGCCATTGTTGCCCGCTTCTACGCAAGAAACGGGCAATAACCTCTTTCGTATTAGGCTTTTCTTCTGACGCGCAGTGTCTCCACGATACGGCTCATCTGGTTAGGGATGCGTATCTGCTGGGGACACTTGGGCAGACACTCTTCGCAGTCCTGACAGGCCCGGGCCCAGGTGTTGGCATCGGGTAGTGCCTTGCGGTAGCGCTCAACGAACAGCTGCTGCCGCTCTGCATAACTGGCATCGGTAGGTGCCGGCAGGGGGAGCAAGTGGTCGGTGACGGCCTCGTTGTAGAAGGCGAAGTTGGCAGGGATGTTGACACCGTATGGGCATGGCATGCAGTATTCGCAGGTGGTACAGGGGATGGTGGGGAAGCCTGACATCTGGTCGGCAATGTCGGCAAGGAGCGTGTTTTCTGCCTCAGTGCAGACTTCGAGGGGCGAGAAGGTGCTGACGTTCTCTTCCAAGTGGTCCATGCGGTTCATGCCGCTGAGCACGGTGAGGATATTGGAATGGGAGCCCACCCAGCGGAAGGCCCAGCGGGCGGTGCTGTCGTCGGGACGGCGGGCTTTCAGCTGATCGGTGAGTTCCTGGGCCATGCGTCCGAAGGCACCACCGCGTAACGGCTCCATGACCACATTCTGGATGCCGAGTTTCTCACATTTATTATAGAGGTATTCCGCATCGGCATCCACTCGCCGACCTCCGCGCAGAGAGGCATGGCGCCAGTCAAGGAAGTTCATCTGTATCTGTACGAAGTCCCAGTGGTAGTCGTCGTTATGGTCGAGCAGCCAGTCGAAGGCGCTGACATCGCCGTGATAGGAGAAACCGAGGTGGCGGATGCGGCCAGCCTCACGCTCTTTCAGGAGGAAGTCGAGCAGGCCGTTGTCGAGGAAGCGCTTCTTGAGTGTGTCCACACCTCCTCCGCCGATGCTATGGAGCAAGTAGTAGTCGATATAGTCCGTGCGAAGCCGTTGGAACGACTGGCGGTACATCTTCACGGCCTCGTCGAAGTCCCAAAGGTTCGGCCCCTGGTTCGACATCTTCGTGGCGATGAAGAACTTGTCTCTGGGATGGCGGGCGAGGGCATTGCCGGTAAGCACTTCCGACTGTCCCCGCATGTACATCGGTGCTGTATCGAAGTAGTTGACACCGTGCTCTATGGCATAGTCTACGAGGCTGTTCACCTCGTCCTGGTTGTTTGGCAGACGCATCATGCCGAAGCCTAGCAACGAAACCTGCTTACCAGAGCCGTGTTGTACGCGGTAGGTCATTCGGTTGTCAGCCACTTGTTTGTTCTCACTCTGAGCCCAGGAATTGAATGGCTCCATGGCCATCATGGCCACAGCTGATCCCGTACCGATGCCGAGTCTTCTGAGGAACTCGCGCCGGTTCATGTTCTGTCTGTCCTTTTCCATATCTGTAGTTGTTTAGTAATGTGTATGTGTTGTATTCTTATGATAGTCCCTCGATCACCCCGTCCTCGATGGTGATGCGCTCTGCCTGCGGACTCTTGGGCAGTCCCGGCATGCGGAGCATGTCACCCGCGATGGCTACAATCATCTCCGAACCGCAGTTCAGGATCACGTCGCGGATGCGGATGGTGAAGCCCTCGGGCGAGCCGTAACGGGTGGAATCGGCCGAGAATGAGAACTGCGTCTTGGCGATGCAGACGGGATAGTGGGCGATGGCGCCGTCGTCGTCGGTAAACGATTTGCGCAGCGATTCCAGTTTCTTGGTCACCGTCTTGCCGTATTCCACGGCCGATGCGCCGTAGATGCTCTTGCAGACCTTCTCTATCTTGTCCTCCAGACGGTCGGTCTCCTTATAGGTAAAGCGGATGGGCAGGGGCTGCTGCTTGTCGATCGTCTCGACCACGGTCTGTGCCAGTTCAATGGCACCCTCGCCACCCTTGAGGAAGGCTTCGTTGACGGCAAAGCCTACCTCCAAGTCCTCACAGTTCTTGCGCACGATGGCGATTTCCTCTTCCACATCCGTATCGTGGCGGTTGAGGGTCACGACCACAGGTTGTCCGAAACCTTGCATGTTGCGGATGTGGCGGTTCAGGTTTTTCAGGCCCTCGGTCAGTCCCTTGGCGTTCGGTTCCTTGATGTGGTCGAGATCCACGCCGCCATGCATCTTCAGACCCTGGGTGGTGGCGACGATGACCACCAGTCGCGGCAGCAGTCCGGCCTTGCGGCACTTGATGTCGAAGAACTTCTCTGCGCCGAGGTCGGCACCGAAACCTGCCTCTGTCACCACGTAGTCGCCGTAGCTCATGGCCATCTTCGTGGCCACCACGCTCGAACAGCCGTGGGCGATGTTGGCAAACGGTCCGCCATGGATGAAGGCGGGTGTGTGCTCCGTCGTCTGCACGAGGTTCGGGTTGAGGGCATCCCTGAGCAGTACGGTGATGGCTCCTGCCACGCCGAGGTCTTTCACCTTAAAGAGCTTGCCGTCGGAGGTGAGGCCGAGCACGATGTTCTCGATACGTCGCTGCAGGTCCTTCTCACTTGTTGCCAGACAGAGGATGGCCATCAGTTCCGATGCAGGGGTGATGTCGAAGCCCGTCTCATTCACCACACCGTCGCCCCTCAGTCCTGTCACCACGTTGCGCAGGCTCCGGTCGTTCACGTCGAGCACCCGTTTCCAGTATATCTCACGCAATGAAAAGCCCTCCTTGCGATGCTGGTAGATGTAGTTGTCGAGCAGGGCGCTGATGGTGTTGTGGGCAGAGGTCACGGCATGGAAGTCGCCCGTGAAGTGCAAGTTGATCTTCTCCATCGGCAGCACCTGGGCGTAACCGCCACCAGCGGCACCGCCCTTGATGCCGAAGCAGGGGCCGAGCGACGGCTCGCGCAAAGCCACTACCGCCTTCTTACCGATCTTGTTCAGGCCCAGAGTCAGACCGATGCTTACGGTGGTCTTACCGATACCTGCCTTCGTCGGGCTGATGGCCGTCACCAGGATCAGCCGGCTTTTCTTGACATGCTTCTCGTCGATCAGCTCTACAGGCACCTTTGCCATATAACGTCCGTAGGGTTCTATCCGCTCCGGGTCGATGCCCAGTTGTGAGGCGATGTCGCCGATAGGATTCAGTTCACATTCCCTTGCTATCTGTATGTCTGATTTCATCTTTTTTGTTGTTAAGTTAGTGATGATGACCGCAAAGATTCTCAATTGCGGGGGGTGATGACGCGGTAGTTGCCGCTGAGGTGCATGAAAGCGAAGAGACGCAGCAGACCGTCGTAGTAGGCATCGAAGTAGCCGTCCTCGAAAGGTTCGTGCTTGGCATTCCATAGCGCATCCACAAACTCCTTACTCTTATCGTGGCTGCACATCATCGAGGCAGCAGCGGTGGTGGCCACGAGGCCGATGCTATGGCGCAGCTTGCGGAAACCGCCGGCCTGTAGGATCTCGTTGCCTTCAGGTAGTGTGCCGTCGGTGCGATACTGGTCCATGAAGGTGTTGACGCCCTGTGAATAGAAGAAGTTCTGGATGGTCTCGCCATACTGGCGCTGCCACTCGCCGTCGGCACAGCTCCATTCATAGTCGAGGGTGATGTTCATCGGCACGCGCCAGGAGTCATAACGGAAATTGTTGCTGCCATTGCGGCGGGGGGCTCCCTGTGGACGCTGCTGCATGCCGGGGAAGCGGGGCATCTGCATCTCACTGCCGTCGTACTGGCTCATATCGGGGTTGAGACCTGTCTGCGGATTGATGGCCTTATGCAGATACTCACGGCTCTTCTGTGCGCACTGCATCCAGTAGTCGCTGCGGCCGTCGCCAGCCCACTTTGCCCATACTTCATAGAAAGCGGGGATGTGGTAGCTGGGATCGGTATAACGCTGTCCGAAACCGTCGGGGGTAAAGGTGATGAGCTGGGTCTCAGGGTCGATGAGGTACATCTTCTGCGGTCCCGTCTGTTGGGGACCGAAGCCTGGGAATCCGCCCTGACGAGGCTCTGGGGTGTACTCTTTCGGCTGGATGCAGTCAAGGATGTGCTGGGCTTCGGCTTTGTAGTTGATGCTAGTGTCATTGCCCCAGCGGTTGGAGGCGAAGATGAGGGCGGTGATAAAGTAGAGCTCGCCGTCGCTGGCTGCACCCTCGGCGTTGCGGGTGCCATCGGTCTTGCAGCTCCAGGCAAAGTAGCCCTTGCGACTACCGTCCTGATGTTGCATATACTTTTTGCTCCAGCGCCACAAACGGTCGAAGATGTCCTTCTCGCCGAACTGCACGGCAATCATCAAACCGTAGGACATGCCCTCGGTGCGGGCATCGTGGTTCTTCACGTCAGAGACATAGCCCATGGAATCGCCTACCTCGAAGTAGACCTTGTTGGGACCACGGAACACATCGTTGAACACTTCCTTGAGTTTTGCGTCGACATCAGCCTGACTGTAACCCATCTCTACAAAGAGGTTGCGGTACTGGCCTGTCTCAAAAGCGCCTTTCGTCCAGGGTGTGAATGCCACAGCCTGGAGGGTGAGCATCAGAAGCGATGCGATCATGAATACTTTCTTCATTGCTTAAATATTTTAAATCTGTTGCTTATACGGAATCTTTTGCTTTGGGGTCAGATAAGTCTGAAATGGCGAAGGGCATGGCGGATGCCTTCTTCATCGACAGAGGTGGTCACGAAGTCGGCTACAGCCTTCAGTTCGTCGATGGCATTGCCCATGGCTACACCGATGCCGGCTGTCAGAATCATCGAGGTGTCGTTGCCTCCGTCGCCGAAAGCCATGGTGTATTGGGGATCTAGTCCTTCGTGGGCGGCCATGGTGAGCAGCCCCTTACCTTTGTCGGCTTCCAAGGCTGTGATATCGGTGAAGGCTGGATGCCAGCGACCGGAGGTGCAGCCGGGGATGCGGCTCATGAGCTTGGGCTCGTAGTCTTTATCGAAGAAGGCCGTCAACTGGAGGATGCGCTGGTCAAGCACAACGTCCAGAGGGCTGGCCTGGTCGAGGTTCTTTACGGCGAGTTGCTGACGGAAGATGAAGTCAACCTCACCTTTGGGATCGGATACGGCGATATCACGCTCGCCAATGACAATCAGTCCGTAGCTTTTCTCCCTTGCATCGTTGATGACAAGTAGGGCTTCCTCCTGAGGGATGGTGTTACACGCCACGATGTCATTGCCCACGAAGCAGAGGGCTCCGTTGATGGTGACATAGCCGTCGATGAGATGCTCGATGGCACCGAGGTTAGTGATGATGATGGGTGGACGCCCCGTAGCTATGAACACCTTGTGACCGTTGGCCTTCGCCTGTGTCAGGGCAAGGATGGTTGACGGCGGGATTTCGTGGGTCTGAAAACTTACCAGCGTGCCGTCTATGTCGAAGAACAGTGCATATCTTGGTGTGGTCATATCATTGGTCTTTGGGTGTCACTTTGCGTATCTTCCAGCCAATTGTAGCAATGAAGATACTCATCAGAGGACTGAGGAGGTTGAAGAAACAGTAGGGCAGATAGGTGAGGGTGGGAACACCGAGAACTGTTGACTGTGTCATGCCACAGGTGTTCCAGGGAATGAGCACAGAGGTGACGGTAGCCGCATCCTCTGTAGTACGGCTCAGCAGCCGTGACTCGTAGCCCTCTTGCCTATATACCTCTTTATAGATATCAGCATTGAGAACGATCGAGATGAATTGGTCGCCAGTGGTGATGTTGAGGAAGATGCCAGTGCCGACGGTCGACGACACGAGGCTGATGCGGTTACGGATGAATCGGATGACCACCTGCGTGATGCTCTCAATCATACGGCTGGCTACCATCGCAGCACCAAAGCACATGGCACAGAGAATGAGCCAGATGGTGTTGAGCATACCTGCCATGCCACTGGTGGAGACAAGTTCGTTGAGTGAGGCATTGCCCGTGTCGACGGCTGTGGCTCCGAAGTAGGTGATGGCCAGGCCACGTGTCAGCGAGGCTGCCGAAGTAGAAGATGTTCCGCTGCCAGCTATCTCATAGAGGATATGTGGCTGAAGGATGAGTGCTACGATGCCCGCCATCACCGATGATGCGAAGAGTACGATGAGCGACGGCACGCGGCGGGCGATGAGCATGCCTGTCAGCAGCGGCACCAGAAGAGTCCAGAGGGAGATATTGAAGGTCCCCGACAGTCCCTCCGTATATTGGCTGACCTCTACTTCAGTACTGGCATCGCCATCCAATCCGGTGATGAAGAAGATGGTGATGGTGACGAGGAAGGTAGGTATCGTGGTGTACATCATGTAGCGGATATGTACGAAGAGGTCGGTGCCTGTAGCCGACGAGGCGAGGATGGTAGTATCACTCAGTGGTGACATCTTGTCGCCGAAATAGGCACCGGAGATGATGGCGCCCGCTGTCCAGGCCTCAGAGATTCCCAGTGCATGGCCGATACCAAGTAATGCCACACCGATGGTGGCGATGGTAGTCCACGAACTGCCAGAGAGCAGCGATACCAGAGCACAGATGAGACAAGACGATATCAGGAAGAACTGGGGTGACATAATCTGGACCCCATAATATATTAAGGTGGGAACGATACCGCTGATCATCCACGAACCAGCCAACATACCTACACAAAGAAGAATGAGCAAGGTGATGCTCACCTCGCCGATGGTCGTCTTGATCTGTTGTTCGAACGTTCGCCAGGGTGTCTTGTAGATGGTCATCGAGAGGGTGACGCAGACGGCCATACCCATCAGCAGAGCTATCTGGCTACCTCCGCTGAGGGAGTCGCTGCCGAAGAGTGAAATGGCAACGGCCAGAAAGCCGATGAGCACCACTACGGGGATAATGGCAATGAGTGGATGAGGCTTTTTTCCCATAATCGTTGCAAAAGTACAAAAATAATTCATAATTCATAATGTATAATGCATAATATTTTGTACTTTTGCATCGGAATTTAATTTTTTTGTATGACAAAGGAAGAATTTCAGTCGTATCTGGATAAGTATTCCAGGCAGACAGAGGAAATCAGGCTTGCTGCCCATGAGTTGCATCAGAGTGTGAATGAGACCTATGGCGACGAGTTGCCGTATGGCTTCCATCTTGACATGGTGGTCGAGGGAATCTGCTGCTATGGCCATCTGGTATGTGTCCGTGAGGATGATGTACTGCCCATCTTGTTCGGTGGCTTCTACCACGACAGTATCGAGGATGCACGATTGACCTATAACGACGTGATGAGTGTGGCTCGTCGGTGGTTGACGGAGGAACAGGCGCTGATGGCAACGGAGATCGTCTATGCCCTGACCAACGACAAAGGCCGTACACGGGCCGAACGGGCAGGGGAGAAGTATTATCAGGGAATACGAGAGACACCATATGCTCCGTTTGTCAAGCTCTGCGACCGTCTGGCCAACGTTACCTATTCCTGTTCGATAGATAGTGGCAAGAACGGCAATCGTATGAGGGAGGTCTATAAGCACGAGATGGCTGATTTCCTGCCAAACCTTAATGCACACAGTACTGATCCTCGTCTGGAGATACCATTTGAGACCATCATGGCATTGGCAGAGATTCTGATAGACGAGGTGGACCGCGATGAAGTTCGCAAACAATGGGGCGAATTATATAAAATGTAAGCAGAAGTGTTATTTTTCTTGCAAAATATTTGTTTGTTTCACAGAAAAGTGATAATTTTGCAGCCGGAAACGACAAAAACGAGAATTATGTCAATGTTGAACGCTTACTTTTACGGATATTACTTTTACTTTGCAGAGAACTGTGAAGCGGTAGGCCGTAAGTAAAAAATTGAAGATTGAAAATTGAAAATTGAAATAAGGCTCCGCTTCACAACCAAGTGAAAGCGGAGTTTGTTTTTTAAGGAGTTAGAAGAATATGAAGAGAATAGCCATACAAGGACTGATTGGGTCGTTCCATGAAATCGCGGCACATCTGTACTTCGAAGGAGAACAGATACAGCTTATTTGTTGTAGTACCTTCGAACAGGTGTTCGCTGCCATTAAACAGGATCCTACGGCCATTGGCATGCTCGCTATTGAAAATACCATCGCAGGTTCGTTGCTCCATAACTATGAACTACTGAGAGACAGCGGAACGACGGTGGTCGGCGAACACAAGCTGCACATTACCCACAGCATCTGTTGTCTGCCAGAGGATGACTGGGACACCATTACGGAGGTTCACTCCCATCCTGTAGCTCTGATGCAGTGCCGTCAGTTCCTGGCCCAGCATCCGCAGCTGAAGAATGTGGAGGCCGAGGATACGGCAGGATCGGCGAAGATGATTGCCGAGGAGGGTAGGAGAGGCTGGGCGGCCATCTGTCATGCAGAGGCAGCCAGACTCTATGGGTTGAAAGTGCTTGAGGATCATATCGAGGACAACAAGCATAACTTCACACGTTTCCTGGTGGTGTCGAATCCCAATAAGGCCGATATGCTGCGCCCGTTGCTGGAGACGAACAAGTCGAGCATTGTGTTCTCTCTCCCTCATGAGGAGGGCTCGCTCTCTCATGTGCTGGCAATCCTCTCGTTCTACAAGATCAACTTGACAAAGATCCAGTCGCTGCCGATCATCGGAAGGGAGTGGGAGTATCTGTTCTATGTCGATGTGATGTATGACGACCTGACGCGATACCGACAGTCGATAGATGCCATTATCCCATTGACTAAGGATTTGAAGATTTTAGGAGAGTATAAAGACGGAAAGCAAACGAATTAAACATAGAAGATTATGATACAACCAGCAGACAGATTGAGTTTAGTACAGGAGTATTACTTCAGCAGGAAGTTAAAGGAAGTGGCACGACTCAATGCCGAGGGTAAGGACATCATCAGTCTTGCCATCGGAAGTCCTGATATGCCACCATCTGAGCAGACCATCAATAAGCTCTGTGAGGTGGCCCGTGATCCCAATGCCCACGGTTATCAGCCCACGATGGGTACACCAGAGCTTCGTGAGGCGATGGCAGGCTTCTACAAGCGTTGGTACGACGTGGATCTCGATCCCAAGACAGAGATCCTGCCGCTTATCGGTTCGAAGGAGGGAATCCTGCATGTGACTCTCGCCTTTGTGAATCCTGGAGACGAGGTGCTCGTGCCCAATCCTGGCTATCCCACCTACACCTCTCTCTCTAAGATATTAGGAGCTAAGATTGTCAATTATAATCTTCGTGAGGATAACGGCTGGCAGCCTAACTTCGATGAACTGGAGCAGATGGATCTCTCAAAGGTAAAACTCATGTGGACCAATTACCCCAATATGCCAACTGGAGGACGTGCCCAGCGTGAGACCTATGAGCAGCTGGTGAAGTTCGCTAAAGATCATAACATCGTCGTGGTAAACGATAATCCCTACTCATTCATCCTTAGCGAGGAGCATCTTTCAATCCTGCAGATTCCTGGAGCCAAAGACTGTTGCATCGAGTTCAACTCAATGTCGAAGAGCCATAATATGCCAGGCTGGCGTGTAGGCCTCTGCGCCACCAATGCCACCTTCATCTCCTGGATCCTAAAGGTACAGTCGAACATCGAGAGCGGCACCTTCCGAGGCATCCAGCTCGCTGCGGCTGAGGCTTATCAGAACGATGAGGCTTGGCATCGGGAGTTTAATATCGAAACCTACAGCCGTCGTCGCAAATATGCCGAGCAGATCATGGATGTCTTAGGCTGTACCTACGACAAGAACCAGGTTGGTATGTTCCTCTGGGGTAAGATCCCAGAGAACGTCCAGAATGTAGAAGACCTGACGGAGAAGGTCCTGCATGAGGCTCGTGTCTTCATTACTCCCGGCTTCATCTTCGGCTCCAACGGCCAGCGATACATAAGAATATCGTTATGTGCCAAGGAGGACAAAATACAACAGGCATTAGACAGAATAAGGAATATTTTTTAGACAGAAGAACATAAGAACATAAGGGCTGCGCATATAAAAATATGTTCTTTTGTTCTTATGTCAAAAAAAAGAAAAGATTCTTCTGTCAAAATAGAGAATAGATAAAAATCAAATATGTATAGATATGGAACTTGAATTAGCACCACTGAACTTACCGAGTGACAATGAACGTCCCTTCGTGATTGCAGGCCCTTGCTCTGCAGAGACAGAGGAACAAGTGATGACTACCGCCCGTGAGCTGGCGATGAAAGGCTGCCACAACTTCCGTGCCGGCGTATGGAAGCCCCGCACGAAGCCCGGAGGCTTTGAGGGACATGGAGAACCTGCCCTCGTCTGGCTTGCCCAGGTGAAGAAAGAGACGAAGATGCTCGTCGCTACCGAGGTGGCAACACCTAATCATGTCGAACTGGCCCTGAAGTATGGCATCGACATCCTGTGGATTGGTGCCCGTACGTCGGCTAATCCCTTTGCCATGCAGGCCATCGCCGATGCCTTGCAGGGGGTGGATGTGCCTGTGTTCGTGAAGAACCCCGTCAATCCTGACATCGAGCTTTGGATCGGTGCCCTAGAGCGTATCAACCAGGCTGGCATCAAGCGCTTGGGAGCCATCCATCGCGGCTTCTCCAGCTATGAGCAGAAGATCTACCGTAACATGCCGATGTGGCAGATTCCCATCGAGCTGCGCCGTCGTATTCCCAACTTGCCGATTATCAGCGACCCTTCTCACATTGGAGGCCGTCGTGAGCTGGTGGCACCCTTGTGCCAGCAGGCAATGGACCTGGGCTTCGACGGACTCATTGTGGAGAGCCACTGTGATCCTGACAAGGCCTGGAGCGATGCCAAGCAGCAGGTGACACCCGATGTGCTCGACTATATCCTCTCGCTGCTCGTGATTCGAGATGAGCATACGCAGACGGAGGGTCTCTCCCAGCTTCGTAAGCAGATTGACGAACTCGACAATGAGATTATGGATGTGTTGGCCAAGCGTATGAAGGTATGTCGTGACATTGGCCGCTACAAGAAGGAGCACAATATGACGGTGCTGCAGACCAACCGTTACAATGAGATCCTGAACAAGCGTGGTGCGCAGGGTACGCTTACTGGCATGGATGCCGAGTTCGTGGCTCATGTCTTCGAGAGTATCCACGAGGAGAGTGTCAGACAACAAATGGAGATTATCAATAAATGAAAATTCTAGTCATGGGTGCAGGCAAGATGGGAAGCTTCTTCATCGACCTGCTGAGTTTTGAGCATGAGGTGGCAGTCTTCGAGCGCGACCCCAAACGGATGCGTTTCACCTACAACTGCCAACGTTTCACCTCATACGATGAGATCCGTGAGTTCAAACCCGAACTGCTGATCAATGCCGTCACGCTGAAATATACCATTCCTGTGTTTCGTGAGGTCATTCCTTATCTCCCTAAGGAGTGCATCATCAGCGATATTGCCTCTGTGAAGACGGACTTGAAGGAGTTCTATGAGTCGACGGGTATGCGTTATGTTTCTACCCACCCGATGTTTGGTCCGACGTTTGCCAACTTGCAGCAGCTCTCTGAGGAAAACGCCATCATCATCAGCGAGGGCGACTACATGGGACGTATCTTCTTCAAGGACCTTTACCAGAAGCTGGGACTGAACATCTACGAGTACACCTTCGAGGAGCATGATAAGACGGTGGCTTACTCTCTGAGTATTCCTTTCGTCTCGACCTTTGTGTTTGCTGCCGTCATGAAGCATCAGGATGCTCCTGGAACCACTTTTAAGCGTCACATGCGGATTGCCAAGGGCGTGCTCAACGAGGATGACTACCTGCTTCAGGAAATCCTCTTCAACCCCTATACCCACGATCAGGTCTCCCAGATCCGCACGGAACTGAAGGAGCTGCTGGAGATCATCGACAATAAGGATGCCGAGGGCATGAAGGGCTATCTGACGAAGATCCGCAATAACGTGAAGCGTGACATAGAGATTAAAAGGTGAAATACCATCTCGTTGCATTCCTAACGGTGGCTATCTGGGGCAGCACCTTCGTCTTTACGAAGATGCTGCTTCAGGTTGGCCTCTCCCCAGCGCAGATCTTCACCTTCCGCTTCATCATCGCCTACGTGTTGCTTTTAGCTTATAGCATCGGACTCAACGGACTATCACGGACTTCTGGGGTTGGGGGAGGTCACTTTCGTTGGTTCTGCCGTTCCTGGCGCGATGAACTCCTGATGGTGGCTCTTGGCATCACGGGCGGCTCGCTCTATTTCCTGACGGAGAACGCCGCGATGCTCTTCACCACAGCGACGAACACCTCGCTCATCGTCTGTTCCTGTCCACTCTTCGCCATGCTGCTCTTCGCCGTGTTCTTCCCTCAGTCAGAGAAGGTTGCGCGCATCCAGGCTCTTGGCTCGCTGATAGCCTTTCTGGGTATGGCCGTCGTCGTGCTCAATGGCCATTTCGTGCTCCATCTCTCCCCCCTTGGCGACCTGCTGGCCTTTGGCGCCTGTCTCTGCTGGGCAGTCTACTCCTTGCTCATAAAGCCGGCTTCGGAGCGATACCCCTCGCTCTTCATCACTCGCAAGGTGTTCATCTACGGCCTCCTCACCATCATACCTTATTATATATTAGTGCCCTCCGAAGCTAGTATCTTTACTACTTCACCTTTTCACCTTTTCACTTTTTCAACGATTCTGAACCTCCTCTTCCTAGGAGTCGTTGCCTCGATGCTCTGTTACCTCACATGGAACTGGGTCATCGCTAAACTCGGCCCTGTTGTCGCTACGAACTGGGTCTACTTCAATCCCATCACCACCATCCTTTTTGCCTGGTGGCTGCTCAATGAGCGGATCACCCTTTGGTTCCTCCTCGGCTCTGCCCTTATTCTCCTTGGCATGTACCTCGCTGACAAGAAAAACGAGACCTCGCTTTAGTGCTTGCTGCCAGCGTGATACGGGAATATCGTGTTGCGGCAGCAAATTTTTCACGATTCACGATTCACTTTTCACTTTTTTTCGTATCTTTGCACCATCAAACCAATTAAGCATTAAAATTATGGGTATTATTCTTTCACTCCTGCTGGGATGTTTGGCTGGCTTCTGCGCTGGCAAGTTGATGAAAGGTGGCGGCTATGGCCTCATCATGAATTGTGTGCTGGGTCTCTTCGGCGGTGTCCTTGGTGGCTGGTTGTTCGACCTGCTTGGCGTCTCCTGGGGCGGTATTCTTGGTCAGCTCGGCACAGCCATCGTTGGTGCCGTCGTCATCCTCTGGATCGCCTCGCTGATTAAGAAGTAGTGGAACAGAATTTAGAGAAACTCACGTTGGCCGTGTGTGAGATTGCACGGCAAGCGGGGGCTTATATTCGGGGAGAACGGGAAAAGTTCTCCCTTGAAAGCGTGGAGCGGAAGCATGCCCATGATTATGTGTCGTATGTTGATAAAGGGTCGGAACGGCTGATTGTCAGTGCGTTGCGCGAGCTGTTGCCTGAGGCAGGATTCATTACCGAGGAGAAAACCGCACAACGGGGACAGTCCCCATTGTGTTGGGTGGTGGATCCGCTGGACGGCACGACGAACTTCATCCATCAGTATGAGCCGTATGCCGTGAGCATCGCGCTAATGGAAGGGAAGGAAGTTTTGATAGGCGTGGTCTATGAGGTCTGTGCCGATGAGTGCTTCTATGCCTGGAAGGGTGGGGGAGCCTATTTAATGCACAATGCACAATGCATAATGCATAATAAACTGCGCGTCAGTAGTCAGAAGATTCAGGATGCGCTGTTGTGCCTGCAACTGCCGTATAACAGCGATGCCTATAAGCCGACGATCAAGCGGCTGATAGATCAGCTGTATGGTAATGTGGGCAGCATTCGGATGTGTGGGTCGGCAGCAATGGCGCTTTGTTATGTGGCCGCAGGAAGGCTCGACGGCTATGCGGAGCAGTACATTGGCCAGTGGGACTATATGGCAGGCAGTCTGATTGTGATGGAGGCAGGCGGTAGGGTGACGGACTATGCTGGTTCTGAGGACTTTACGCAGGGCAATAGCGTCGTCGCCACCAACGGCGTGATTCAAGGGAATCTATTAGACATTATTAATTCTAAGGAATCTGGGAATCAAGGAAATACGATAAGCATCGTTGATAATTCCTAAATTCCTATATTCCTTAGACTAAAATATAATCCTTAGAATTATGGCAGCAGGAAAATGGATTGGAGGATTCATCGGATGGATGGCCGGAGGCCCGCTGGGGGCTTTGGCGGGGTATCTTGTCGGCTCGTTGTTCGACTCGATGCTCGACGGGGTGAACTCTCCGGATAATTCAGGCACGTGGGGCTCAGGCTCTCAGCGTGACTATAGTCAGCAGCGTTCGTACCAGGACTTCAACGAGGCCTATCAGCGGGCCTATCGTCAGCGGCAGCAGCAGGGACAGCGCAACAGTTTCCTGTTCTCGTTGTTGGTGCTCTCCTCTTATATTATTAAGGCCGACGGCAAGGCGATGCACTCTGAGATGGAACTGGTGCGCCAGATGCTCCGTCAGAATTTCGGACAAGATGCCGTCAGTCAGGGCAATGAGATTCTGAACAAACTATTCGATGAGCAGAAGCGTGAGGGCTGGACGCAGTTCAAGCAGACCGTGCGCCAATGCTGCGGACAGATCAACCAACAGATGGACTACTCGCAGCGGCTGCAACTGCTGAACTATCTGGTGATGGTGGCTCAGGCCGACGGTCGTGTGCCTCAGAGCGAGGTCACCGCCTTGAAGGAGTGCGCCCAGTGGCTAGGTATGTCTGCCTCTGAGGTTGACTCGATGCTGCATCTGCAGGGCGACACTTTGGAGGATGCCTATAAGGTGCTGGGTGTCAGTCCTGATGCGAGTGACGCAGAGGTGAAGAAGGCCTATCGCAAACTGGCCCTCGAGCATCATCCAGACAAGGTGGCAGCCCTGGGCGAGGATGTGCGCAAGGCTGCTGAAAAGAAGTTCCAGGAGATCAATGCGGCGAAGGACCGTATCTGGAAAGCCCGTGGACTTTAACTTCTTCCCTTTTTTTGGCTTAGACCGCATCCCCGATTGACGGGGAATCTCAAAATCTTAGAACTGCCAACGGCTGGGCATTTGCCTGTCTGGCCAGAGATGTTTGGCGTACTGGTAATGGTAGAGCTCAAAGAGCGCTGTCAGTCGTGTCAGTCGTTCCTTGAAGGCGTCATAGTCCTTGCGCTCCGGCTGTGTCCACTGCACTTCAGACAATGCCGACATGCGTGGCAGGGCCTGATATTCGACCATCGCCTCGTTGGTCATGTACTCCGTCCATAGGTTGGCCTGTGCGCCGAGGATATGCTCGCGGGCCTTAACGGAAAGGCTGTCTGGGGCAGGATCGAGCGAATAGACTTTCTCGATGGGGATGAAACCACCACAACGGCTGGGCTCGAACTGCGTATCTTCTACCTGTTGGTAGTCGAAATAACAGAAGGTGGTGGGTGTCATGACCACATCATGACCTGTCTCAGCTGCCTTCGCACCAGGTTCCGTACCTCGCCAAGACATAATCATCGCATCCTGAGGAGAGCCGTCGAGAATCTCGTCCCAACCCAAGGCACGACGACCTTTGGAGGTTAGGAAGTCGAAGACACGCTTGGTGAAGTGGGCCTGGAGAGGTGAGAGGCGAGAGGTGAGAGGTGAGAACTCTTCGTTCTGGGTGGTAGCGGTGCCGAACGTGGCATTGAGTGCCTGACACTTTGGACATTGCTGCCATTTGTCCGTTGGTGTCTCGTCGCCGCCGATGTGGATGACCTCGGAGGGGAAGATGTCCATAATCTCCGTCAGCACATCCTCGACAAACTGATAGACGCGCTCGTTGCTGACGCAGAGTACATCTTTATAGACACCCCAGTAGTGCCCCACCTGATATGGTCCTCCCGTACAGCCCAATTCAGGATAGCTGGCGAGGGCTGCGAGCATGTGTCCAGGCATGTCGATCTCAGGGATGACGGTGATGTGCCTTTCCTGGGCATACCTGACGATGTCGCGGGCTTCCTCCTGAGTGTAATAGCCGCCATAGGGGATGCCGTCGTCGATGTCGGAGTTGGTACCAATGATGGTGCCTGAGCGCTGAGAACCAATGGATATCAGCTTTGGCCATTTCTTGATCTCGATGCGCCAGCCCTGATCATCCGTCAGATGCCAGTGGAAGCGGTTCATGTTGTGGAGCGCCAACAGGTCGATGAACTTCTTTATGAAATCCGTTGAGAAGAAATGGCGCGAGCAGTCAAGGTGCATGCCTCTCCAAGTGAAACGGGGGGCATCGGTTACGACTGCAGCAGGTATTTGTCTACCGACTATAGATTTTCTTAGCGTTTGTATTCCGTAGAACACTCCGGCAGGCGAGCCACCCTCGATGGTGATGCCTTTCTGATGAATTGTCAGCACATAGCCCTCGGGAGATGTGACCTTGGGAGACATGGCGAGTTCGATGTATGCCTTTTTCTTCTCACGCTTAGAGGCGAGAGAAAGGGAGAGGTCTGTGAGGTCCTTGAGATACGCCTGCAGGAATCCGGCTTCCTGAAGCAAGTCTTCACCGGCGATGATTTGTACATCGCCATTCAGCACAAACGGCTCGCCCTTCTGCATCTCAATGCGCTGTGGCATCGGAACCACCTCATAATCAGTAGGATGACTCGCCAGTGTGCTTGCCGGGCTAAATGATAACAGACACATGATCAATGATGTAAATATCAGATGCCTTCCGCCTATTCTTGTAATCATCTATAAACTATAAACTTTAAACTATAAACAATAAACTATAAACAATAAACTAAAACTTGTACTCCACGAATGCTTCCATCGCCTCGTAGCAAGCCAGTCCAAGAGCATCGTAGCGCTTGGCTGTCTCACGGTTCCTGTCCTCGGCACGCTGCCAGAACAGCCGTTCATCATTGCCTAAGAACGGGGCACTCTCCATCTGACTCTGATGCCGAAGGATGGCATTGCGCTTCTCTCGCAGTTCCTCAGGACTCATCGGCACGCACATCTCGATGTCGGCCACATCCCATTCTGCCCAGGCCCCGCGATACATCCATACTCGGCAATCCTTCAACCACTCGGCTCCGGCTTTCTTCTCCTCGTCGATGGCGGCGAATACGGCATCCGTACACTTACGGTGGGTGCCATGAGGGTCAGCCAGATCGGCAGCCACATAGATCTGATGTGGCTGAATCTCTTCCAACAGTTGCATAATAGGCTCTACATCGCGTTCTGACATGGGGAGCTTCTCTATCTTCCCGCTCTCGTAGAAGGGCAGGTCGAGGAAATGGATATGATCTTTGTGGATATGGTTATAGCCACAAGCATTACGGGCTTCACCACGACGGATCAGCCCCTTCACGGTGAGGATGGTCTTATTGTCCCAATCTCCCTCTTTCTTCTCCTTCAGGTAACTCATGATTTCACGATAGCGGATCTTGATGACCTCGTCGGAACCATTGGCAAAAAGTTTGTTGAAGCCGTTGATGAAGTGCATGTAGAGCCGTACCTCCTCGTCGGCCACAGCAATGTTTCCTGATGTCTCATAGGCCACGTGAACATCATGCTTCTGTTGCATCAGCCGTCGGATAGTTCCTCCCATAGAGATGACATCGTCATCAGGGTGGGGGGAGAAGACAATGACATGCTTGGGATAGGGCTTGGCTCTCTCTGGACGAGTAGAGTCGTCTACATCAGGTTTGCCGCCAGGCCATCCGGTGATGGTGTGCTGCAGTTCGTTGAACACTTCGATGTTCACTAATCCGGCTTGACCGTCGAATTGTTCTATGAGATGTCCTAGCCCGTTATCTACATAGTCCTTGGTGGATAGTTTCAACAGAGGTTTGCCCGTCTTGTTGCAGAGGTCAATGACTTGTCGCCTTAGCTGATGGTCAGGCATCTTGATGTTGGCTGTCAGATTCAGATTCATCATGTAGAGTTTTTAGTTGTAATGTTGATTGAGTTACAAAAATACGAAATAATCATGTAAGAAACATGATTTTTTGGAAGATTAACACTCAAATAGAGAAAAATGGTTACCTTTGCAGTCGAAAAGAGACTGAAACGATGAAGAAACCTGCGATTATTGTTCCTGAGGGTTGTAAAGAGGTGTTGTTGCATGCTTGTTGCGCTCCTTGTTCATCAGCGATTGTGGAATGGCTGGTGCAGCATGATATACGACCTACAATATTCTATTACAATCCGAACATCTTTCCGGTCGAAGAATATGAGATTCGCAAGCAGGAGAGCAAGCGTCATGCAGAGGGCTTGGGTATCACTTGGATAGATGGCGACTACAATCATGAACAATGGCGGCAAGATGTCTGTGGGCTGGAAGGTGAGCCAGAGCGCGGCCGTCGTTGCGAGCAATGCTTTACGCTTCGTCTGACTGTTGCTGCAAGAAAGGCTAAGGAATTGGGTATCAGATATTTCACGACAACACTCGCCTCCAGCCGTTGGAAGAGTCTGGAGCAAATAGAACGTGCCGGCCATCTGGCCGAGCAGACAATCAATGGAATCTCACAAAAGGGACAGTCCCCTTTGTGCGATTCAGTTACCTTTTGGGCCCAGAACTGGCGCAAGGGCGGGCTCTATGAAAGACGAAATCAATTGTTGAAAGAATTTGACTTTTATAATCAGCAGTACTGTGGGTGTGAGTATTCTTTTAGACAAAAGAACATAAGTACAAAAGACTAAGCAGTTAAAAATATGTTCTTATGTCCTTCTGTCTAAAAACTGAAAATAATCTGTCGAAAGCTTGCGAGTCTCGTTTTTTTGTTGTAATTTTGCGCCCCAAAATAAATAATGTACTTAATTAATATAGACTTATGTCCAACACTAACACTTACGTCGGTTCCAAAATCAAGGGACTCAGAGAGACGAAAAACCTCAGCATCGAGGAGGTGGCTGAGAGTACTGGTCTGTCGGTAGAGCAGATCAACAGCATTGAGAACGACCAGAATCTGCCCTCGTTAGGGCCGCTGATCAAGATAGCCCGGGCTCTGGGTGTGCGACTGGGTACCTTTATGGACGACAATGATGCCTTGGGTCCTGTGGTCTGTCGTGCTGAGGACCGTGAGAAAGACAGCAGCATCAGTTTTTCGAACGGTGCCACAGATGCTCGCAAGCACATGGAGTATCATCCTCTGGCCCAGCAGAAGGCTGGCCGTCACATGGAACCGTTCATCATCGACATCAACCCCGAGGAGAACGCTGACTATAAGCTCTCTGCCCATGAGGGCGAGGAGTTCATCTATGTGATGCAGGGTGAGGTGGAAGTAGAATACGGCAAGGAAAAGTATACGCTGAAGGAAGGCGACTCCATCTACTATGATTCCATCGTGAAGCACCATCTGCATGGCGCTCCTGGCAAGTCTGCCAAGATTCTCGCACTTATATACATTCCGTTCTAGACAGAAGAACGTTTTTTAGACAGAAGAACATAAGAACATAACTAAGAATGAGTGACGTGAAATTAGATATGGCAGGCAGGCCTCTGCCAGACAGAACATATCCTGCTGAGACGGGAAGTGCGGGCTATACACTCCATGAGCGCACCCTCGGTCAGTGGCTCGAGCACTGGGCAGAGACTACACCTGATAAAGAATACATTGTCTATAGCGACCGTGATCTGCGCTTCACGTGGAGTAAGTTCAATGAGCGAGTGGACAACCTCGCCAAGGGACTGATTGCCATCGGTGTGAAACGGGGTTCGAATGTTGGTATCTGGGCCACGAACGTGCCCGACTGGCTGACGTTCCTCTATGCCACAGCGAAGATAGGAGCCGTGTTGGTGACGGTCAATACGAACTACAAGCAGAGTGAGCTGGAGTACCTGTGCAAGGACTCTGACATGCACACCCTCTGTATCACCGATGGTACGTGGGACTGTAACTACGTCGACATGACCTATACGATGCTGCCCGAGCTCAAGAACTGTGAGCGCGGCCATCTGAACAGTGAGCGCTTCCCTTATATGAAGAACGTGGTGTTCATCGGTATGGAGAAGTATCGCGGTATGTTCAACACCGCCGAGTTGCTGCTCTTAGGTCAGAACGTGGAGGACGAGACCCTGTTGGAGATGAAGAGCAAGGTGACTTGTCACGATGTATGCAACATGCAGTACACCTCAGGAACAACGGGCTTCCCCAAGGGTGTGATGCTGACGCATTACGGTATTGCCAACGACGGGTATTTCACGGGTGAGAACATGGGTTTCACGCAGGACGACAAACTCTGCGTCTGTGTGCCGCTGTTCCATTGCTTCGGTGTGGTACTCGCCACGATGAACTGTCTGACGCACGGTTGTACTGAGGTGATGGTCGAGAAGTTTGATCCACTCGTCGTTCTGGCCTCTATCCACAAGGAACGTTGTACGGCCGTCTATGGTGTGCCCACGATGTTTATCGCCGAACTGAACCACCCGATGTTCTCGATGTTCGACCTTACTTGCCTGCGCACGGGTATCATGGCAGGTTCGCTGTGTCCTGTGGAACTGATGAAGCAGGTGTCAGAGAAGATGTATATGACCATCACGAGTGTGTACGGTCTGACGGAGTCATCGCCAGGCATGACACAGACTTGTCTGAACGATACCTTCGAGCAGCGTTGCACGACCGTAGGCCGCGACTATCCGTTTGTCGACGTGAAGGTGCTCGATCCAGAGACTGGCGAGGAGTGTCCCGTCGGCGTACAGGGTGAGATGTGCTGTAAGGGCTTCAACGTGATGAAGGGCTACTACAAGAACCCTGAGGCTACGGCTGAGGTGATTGACAAGAACGGCTATCTGCACTCAGGCGACCTCGGTGTGAAGGATGAACAGGGCTTCTATAAGATCACGGGCCGCATCAAGGACATGATCATCCGTGGCGGTGAGAACATCTATCCGCGTGAGATTGAGGAGTACCTCTATCATATGCCCGGCATCCGCGATGTACAGGTGGCTGCCGTTCCCTCGAAGAAATATGGCGAGGCTGTGGGTGCCTTCATCATCCTGGAAGAGGGTGTGAAGATGGAGCCGGAGGATGTGCAGGAGTTCTGCCGTGGAAAGATTGCCCGTTATAAGATTCCGAAGTATGTGTTCTTCATCGACGAGTTCCCGTTGACAGGCTCTGGCAAGATCCAGAAGTTCAAACTGAAGGAGATGAGCCTCGACCTCTGCAAGAAATTCGGCTACGAAGTGGTTTAGACAGAAGTACATTTTTAGACAGAAGAACAAAAGAACATAAAATTTGGACAGAAAAATAAAGGAACATAAGGGCTGCGCCAAGAATATGTACTTATGTTCTTATGTCAAAAAGAAAAAAGAAATATGTTTGAGAATTTAAGTGACAGACTTGAGAGATCATTTAAGATCCTGAAAGGTGAGGGCAAAATCACTGAGATTAATGTCGCCGAGACCCTGAAGGATGTGCGCCGAGCTTTGCTCGACGCCGACGTGAACTATAAGGTTGCCAAGACCTTTACCGATACCGTGAAGCAGAAGGCTCTGGGCCAGAACGTGCTGACAGCCGTGAAGCCTAGTCAGCTGATGGTGAAGATTGTCCACGACGAGCTGGCTGAGCTGATGGGTGGTACAGCCTCCGAACTGAAGGTCGAGGGCCGTGCAGGAGCGCCTGCTATCATTCTGATGTCAGGTCTCCAGGGTTCTGGTAAGACCACATTCAGCGGTAAGCTCGCCAACTTGTTGAAAACCCGCAACCACAAGAAACCCTTGCTTGTGGCTTGCGACGTATATCGTCCAGCTGCTATTGAGCAGTTGAAGGTAGTGGGCGCCAGTGTCGGCGTGCCCGTCTATACCGAGCCTGACAACAAGAACGTGGTGGAGATTGCCAACCACGCCATCGCTGAAGCCAAGGCCAAGGCTAATGATGTAGTCATCATCGATACCGCCGGCCGTCTGGCTGTCGATGAGGAGATGATGCGGGAAATCGAGACGTTGAAGAATGCCGTCAATCCCAATGAGACGCTCTTCGTGGTCGACTCGATGACGGGTCAGGATGCCGTGAACACCGCCAAAGAGTTCAACGACCGCCTCGACTTCGACGGTGTTGTGCTCACCAAACTCGATGGTGACACCCGTGGTGGTGCCGCCCTCTCCATCCGTACGGTAGTCACAAAACCCATCAAGTTCGTCGGTACGGGTGAGAAGATGGAGGCCATTGACGTGTTCCATCCCGAGCGTATGGCCGACCGTATCCTCGGCATGGGTGACATTGTAAGCCTCGTGGAGCGTGCCCAGCAGCAGTACGACGAGGAGGAGGCCAAGCGCTTGGAGAAGAAGATCCGCAAGAACAAGTTCGACTTCGACGACTTCATGGGTCAGATCCAGCAAATCAAGAAGATGGGTAACATCAAGGACTTGGCAGCGATGATACCCGGTGTAGGCAAGCAGATCAAAGACCTCGACATCGATGACAACGCTTTCAAGGGTATCGAGGCCATCATCAACTCGATGACGCCAAAGGAGCGTGCCAACCCCGATATCATCAACCAAAGCCGTCGCCGTCGCATCGCAGCCGGCTCCGGTACGAAACTCGACGACGTGAACCGCCTGATGAAACAGTTCGACCAGACACGAAAGATGATGCGCATGGTCTCTGGTATGGGTTCCTCTAAGATGGCTCAGATGGCGAATGCGATGAAGGCCATGAAGGGAGGAGGCATGCCCAAGTTCTAAGGTCTTTGTTTACAGTTGACGGTTTACAGTTTACAGATGATATGCTGGCAAGCCGTTCTGAGGATACCGCCTATAGAAGTAATCAACTGTAAACCGTAAACTGTAAACTGTAAACAGAAAAAATATGCAACTAATTGACGGAAAAGCAACAGCAGCAGCTATCAAGGCAGAGATAGCCGAGGAAGTGAAGGAAATCATGGCCAGTGGTGGTAAGCAGCCGCATCTGGCAGCTGTATTGGTGGGTCACGACGGTGGCTCTGAAACGTATGTGAAGAATAAGGTGCTGGCCTGTGAGGCCTGTGGCTTCAAGAGCACACTCATTCGTTTCGAGGCAGATATTACGGAGGAAGAACTCTTGGATTGTGTTGATAAACTCAACAAGGATGAGGATGTCGACGGCTTCATCGTGCAGCTTCCTTTGCCCAAGCATATCGATGAACAGAAGATCATCGAGGCCATCGATTATCGGAAGGATGTGGACGGTTTCCATCCTATCAACGTGGGACGTATGGCCATTGGTCTGCCGTGCTTTATCTCGGCCACGCCCCTTGGTATCATCACCCTGCTGAAGCGTTATAATATTGAGACTAGCGGTAAGAAATGTGTGATCCTCGGACGGTCGAACATTGTCGGCAAGCCCATGGCCCAGCTCATGATGCAGAAACAATATGGCGATGCTACCGTGACCGTCTGTCATTCACGTTCCAAAACTTTGAAGGAGGAGTGTCGTCAGGCAGACATCATCATTGCAGCCATTGGACAGCCCGACTTTGTTACAGCCGATATGGTGAAGGAAGGTGCTGTGATTGTTGACGTGGGTACTACCCGTGTACCTGATGCCACCCGGAAGAGCGGTTTCCGCCTGAATGGCGACGTGAAGTTTGATGAGGTCAGTCCGAAATGCTCGTTCATCACCCCCGTTCCTGGTGGGGTAGGGCCGATGACCATCTGTTCGCTGATGAAAAATACCCTCGCTGCCGGCAAACGGGAATACTATAAATAGTTTACGGTTTACGGATGACGGCGGAGGAGTATTATCAGCTTGGCAACGAGGCCCGCAAGCAGGGACAGTGGCACGAGGCTATCAATAATTATATTCAGGCTATTTCGCTCGACCCCGACAGTCCGGCCGTCGAAGCCAAGCGCATGCTCGATGACATCATGGCTTTCTATTGTAAAGATATGTATAATCCCTAAGTATTATGATAACTGAACTAGATAAGCAATTTATGCGTGAGGCCATTCGATTGGCCAACGAGAGTGTTAATCGTGGTGGTGGCCCTTTCGGTGCCGTCATTGTGAAGGATGGCAAGGTGATTGCCGGTAGTAGCAACAGCGTCACCATCGATAACGATCCAACAGCCCATGCTGAGGTGAACACCATCCGTGAGGCCTGTCGCCGTCTGGGTACCTTCGATCTCTCGGGCTGTACGATCTATACCTCCTGCGAACCCTGTCCCATGTGTCTTGGCGCGATCTATTGGGCCCGAATCAGTCGTATCTTTTACGGTAACAACCGTAAGGATGCCCGAGACATCCAATTCGCCGATGACTTTATCTACGAGGAACTTGAACGTCCATTAGGTAACCGCACCGTGCCTATCATCCCTCTTCTCCGTGATGAGGCTCTGGTCACCTTCCGCCTTTGGAGCGAAAAGACAGATAAGACGGAGTATTGACTTGTCAGAACTTTATAGCTGTAATATAAAACTGACAGATCCATGAAGTGTGTTGTTCCACGAACCATAAACAGATACGCAGTTGTGGCTGTGGCTCTGTTGATGGATGTTGGACTGTGGGCACAGACTGGAACTGGTGTTGCGGCATCGGCGGAGAACTTGCGTGATAAAGCCGACAGTCTTTATCAAGTCCAGCGGTATGACGAGGCTAAGGTAGTCGCTCTCGAAGGTCTTGAAAAACTCAGTGAGTGCAAAAACGAACCTGATGCCGATGGACTGGAAACGAAGGGCGACCTGCTGAATCTGATGTCTGTCATCAACGTGCGACAGGGACATTTTGAACAGGCGGCAGAGTATGCCAAACAGTGCAACGAACTTGATCTGAAGAGTGGCGACCCTGATATGATCTCTTCGAGTTATAACACACTGACAGGTATTTATATGTCGATGCGTCAGCCAAAGGAGGCAGAGAAGTATATCCTGAAAGCGATGGAGTATGCACGGAAGGTGGACAATCCTCAGCGCGAGGCCGTGCTCTTTGGTATGGCATCGGAGGTGTATCACCACCTGAGTCAGGAAGAGTTGTCGCTCGACTATGCTACCCGTGCCTACAAATTGGAGCAACAACTGGGACGAAAGGATAAAATGGCCGTACGACAGGCACAGCGGGCAGCGGCATTGATCTCATTGAAGCGTAATGTGGATGCGGAGAAGGCTCTTGGTGAAGCGATACCAGGACTGCGTGAGAGTGGTAACCTTCACTCCCTTGGTATTGCCTGCAACCAGATGGGACAACTTCTACATCAGCAGGAGAACGACTCGGCTGCCGTGCGTTATTTCAACGAGGCTCTTGGAATCTTCCTTGACCAAAAAGACCTCTATAATGAGAGTACGTCTCGGAAAGGCCTTTACGAAGCATTGCGGACCACAGACCCAGCGCTCGCCATGCAGCATAACGACCGATATCTGGAGTTGCGCGACTCCATCTATGACTCGGAGACGGGCGAATTGCTCTCAAAGTATGCCGCTGAATATGATAACTACGAACTACAGTCGGAGAATCAGGAGATGCTTCGCACGAACCGCTTATATATCATAATGGGTATCGCGTTGCTGGCAATGTTGCTCTTGGGTTGGCTTCTACACTACCGTTTGATGCGCCGCCGTCAGTGTCAGCAGCAACAGGAAAATGCCTTGTTACAAGAGTCGCTTGATAAATTGACGGCAGAAAACAAACGACTGAACCATCAAGGGGAAGAAGTGATGAGCGACGAGTCGCGCGAGTTCCAGTTAAAGATTATCGGCATCGTCAACCAACAGATGGAGACGGGTAATATTAGTGTCGATGCCCTCGCTTCGGAACTCTGTCTGAGTACCACCCAGTTGCGTAGCCGTATTAGTGAACTGACAGGTGAGACGCCACAGAACTATATCCTTGGCATCCGAATGCAGAAGGCGCGACACTTGATGATGGCCCAGCCATCGCTCGCCATGGGGACCATTGCCCTGCGCTGTGGCTACGAGGAGAAGGCATCATTCAGTCGGGCTTTTAAGCGTTATTTCGGCATGTCACCCACGGATTATTTGAAGTCTGATACGCAAAAAACACCAGATAACAGCATTTTATAAGATTTGGACAACAGAATATAAGATTCGGACAACCAACTTAGCCTGATTTCATCGTAATTTTGCAGCGTCAAAATGAATCAACGATGAAACAGAATGTTAACGTAATCTTGAAGGTGGCAGTGGCTGGAGTCATGCTCTTCGCAGTGAACACGAATGCTAACGCACAGTTTGGTAATGTCTTGAAGAAGGCCAAGAGTGCTGTTGTGAAAGAAACCACTCAGAAGGCACAGGAGGAGAGAGTGCTGAAAGAGTATGAGAACGATCATCCTCAAGTGCAGGAGAAGAAGAAAGCCGAGAAAGCCGGTGGTATGGATAAGTATCTGGGTCTTGACCAGACTGAGAACGGACGTATCCTCTGGAAGTATGGCAGCATGGAACAGTGGGAAACCTCGCAGATCAAGAACGCCTGGAGTGCGGCCAGGTATGTCATACAGGTGCTTCGTTATCTGAAGGGCAATACGGAGACCTTTGATTTTTATAAGGACACCAACCATGTGCTCTACATCTTTAATAATAATATACCTGACGACCTGAAGCGTGCAGAAAAGGCCTCGAAGAGTGGTGCAGCAGTGCCTGCCAAGGATATTGCAGCCATCAAGGCTGAAGCTGCCCGTGTGAAGAAGATGTATATGGACCGTACGGGTGCCACCGAGAAGAGCGCAGAGCAGAAGAAGGCGGAGGCTGATAATGCCTATGTACAGGATATCATCAACAAGAACTATCTGCTTGACGACCTCACAGACAAGAACCGTCAGGCAAAGGCTGTGGCCGACTACAAGGCCAAGGTAAATGCCAAGGTGAAGGAGAAGCTTGCTCCGACGAAGATTCTTGGCACCTACAGCACATCATTTGCCTGGCAAGGTCTGCCTCTTCAGAACTATCCTGACCTGAAAGAGAAGTACAGCAGCGTGCAGGAGATGCAGTTCAAAACTTTCTACCAGAAGGGAGGCAAGTATTATGTTGTGAAGAGCGCCTTCCGCCAGAGTATCGATCAGGGCGATAACCTCCATGGCGCCCAGCCCCAGAAATTCTATTGGCCTGGTTTGGAGACTCCCATTGAGATTCCTGCCGAAAAAATACAGGGTAAGTTCTGAAAACGATATGACTGTTGACGATAAATAATAAATAATTATTCTCTTTTGGGTATAAAGAGACGCCTTTTTGTAAAAAAGAGGCGTTTCTTCTTGGTTATTCGGCCAATTAGTCGTACCTTTGCAACCCGAATTCGACTTTTAATGCATTAATTACAGGATAATATGGCAAAAATGAAAGGCGCCATCGTGGTGGATACTGAGCGGTGCAAGGGATGCCAGCTGTGCATCATTGCTTGCCCTCAGAAGGTCATTGCCTTGGCCAACAAAGTGAATCTGCATGGTTATCCGTACGTGGAGGCCGTCAACGAGGAGGCCTGCGTCGGCTGTGCCTCTTGCGGCATCGTTTGCCCCGACGGATGTATCACCGTGTATCGCAAAAAAGTGGAGGATTAAGTTATGGCAGAAGAGAAAGAAGTTGTGTTGATGAAAGGCAATGAGGCCATCGCCCATGCTGCTATTCGTTGCGGATGCGACGGCTATTTCGGCTATCCTATTACTCCGCAGAGTGAAGTGATTGAGACGCTGGCTGAACTGAAGCCTTGGGAGACTACCGGTATGCAGGTGGTACAGGCTGAGAGCGAGCTGGCATCTATTTATATGGTCTATGGGGCTGCTGGAGCCGGTAAGCGTGCCATGACCTCGTCATCGTCACCTGGCATCGCCCTGATGCAGGAGGGTATCACCTATATGGCTGGTGCCGAGGTGCCGGGTGTGTTTGTAAACGTGCAGCGTGGTGGCCCAGGTCTGGGAACCATCCAACCTTCTCAGGGTGACTATTTCCAGGCAACCCGTGGTGGTGGTAACGGTGACTACAAGGTGATTGTGCTGGCTCCGTCAAGTGTTCAGGAGATGGCTGATTTCGTTGATCTCGCCTTTGAACTGGCCTTCAAGTATCGCAATCCTGCTATGATCCTATCCGATGGCGTCATCGGTCAGATGATGGAGAAGGTTGTGTTACCGCCATTCAAGCCCCGTCGTACAGATGAGGAGGTCATCAAGCAGTGCCCTTGGGCCTCGACTGGTAAACCGAAGACCCGTGAGCGTGTGGTCATCACCTCGCTCGAGCTGAAGCCTGAGATCATGGAGCAGCGTAATATCGCCCTTCAGGAGAAGTATCGCAAGATAGAGGAGAATGAGGTGCGTTTCGAGCAACAGCAGATGGATGATGCCGAATATGCTATCGTTGCTTTTGGAAGTGCTGCCCGTCTGTCAGAAAAGGCTATCGAGGTAGCTCGCGAACAGGGTATCAAGGTTGGCTTGTTCCGCCCGATCACCCTCTTCCCCTTCCCCACGAAACAGATTGCCGAACTGGCCAAGACAAAGAAGGGTATCCTGGTGGTAGAGATTAATGCCGGACAGATGGTGCAGGACGTTCGCCTTGCTGTGAATGGCGCTGTGCCCGTTGAACAGTTTGGTCGTCTGGGAGGTATAGTGCCTGAGCCAGAGGAAATCGTAAATGCACTCAAAGAGAAAATAATGAAATAAGACATACTAACAGACAAACAGGCATATTAACGTAATCAAAATTTATGTTCGTATGTTATTCTGTCTTTAAATGGTTAATATGTATATGGATAGAAATCAAATAGTTCAACCAGAGAATATCGTCTGCAAGAAGCCGACGCTGATGAACGACAACAATATGCACTACTGTCCGGGCTGTTCGCATGGCGTAGTACATAAGCTCATTGCTGAAGTCATCGAAGAGATGGGTATGGAAGACAAGGCCGTAGGCGTATCGCCCGTAGGCTGTGCCGTCTTCGCGTACAACTATATAGATATCGACTGGCAGGAGGCTGCCCACGGTCGTGCTCCTGCATTGGCTACGGGTATCAAGCGCTGCTGGCCCGACCGTCTGGTGTTCACCTATCAGGGTGATGGCGACCTCGCCTGTATCGGCACCTGTGAGACCATCCACGCTCTGAACCGTGGTGAGAACATCGTGATTATTTTCGTCAACAATGCTATCTACGGCATGACGGGTGGTCAGATGGCGCCTACCACGCTGATTGGTCAGAAGACCTCTACCTGTCCTTATGGCCGTGATCCTCAGCTTCATGGCTATCCCCTGAAGATGGCTGATATCGCTGCTGGACTGGAGGGCACCTGTTACGTCACTCGTCAGAGTGTCGAGAGTGTGGCTTCTATCCTCAAGGCGAAGAAGGCTCTGCGCAAGGCTTTCGAGGCTTCGATGGCTGGCAAAGGCTCAAGCCTCGTTGAGTTCGTTTCTACCTGTAACAGCGGTTGGAAACTCTCTCCCGCTAAGGCTAATGAGTGGATGAAGGAGAATATGTTCCCCTTCTATCCCAAAGGTGACCTGAAAGACACTACGAGTCTTTAATTGAAAATTGAAAATTGATAATTGAAAATTAAGATGAAGAAAGAGATAATTATTTCAGGTTTCGGAGGTCAGGGTGTGCTCTCGATGGGTAAGATTCTGGCCTATAGTGGACTGATGGAGGATAAGGAAGTGACCTGGATGCCGGCCTATGGTCCTGAGCAGCGTGGTGGAACGGCCAATGTGACGGTGATTGTCAGCGACGAGCGCATCTCTTCGCCTATCCTCAGCAAGTATGACATTGCCGTAGTGCTTAACCAACCATCACTGGAGAAGTTCGAGCCGAAGATCAAGCCCGGCGGAATCCTTATCTATGACGGCTTTGGTATCATCAACAAGCCTACGCGTAAGGATATTACAATCTACGAGATCAACGCTATGGACAAAGCAGCTGAGATGAAGAACGGCAAGGTCTTCAACATGATTGTCCTCGGCGGACTCTTAAAGGTAGCTCCCGTGGTGAGCGACAAGGGTGTGGAGAAAGCCCTCAAGAAGACGCTGCCTGAGCGCCATCACGACCTGATACCTCTGAATATGGAGGCCCTGAAAGAGGGCGCCAAGATTATAGGGGAAGTGAAGTAAGAAGAAACAGAAAAAGGCTCGCAGATGCGGGCCTTTTTTTAATACACCTCATTACTCTTCTTAGAACGGCCCTACGCCCATACAACTGGTCGTACTGATCGCCGTCAGAAATGCCGTGAGCGCAGCTACTATCATTTTTGGCAGCTGAAGCGCTGCACGTTCCTTCCGGCAGAAGTAAACATTATTTACCAATATCTCGGGCAGCCTTAAGCTGCCTTTTTTAGTGCTTTTCAGCCTCTCCGAGTTTCCTGCCATGAAACTCCGACTTTCATTAGCCCAAAGTCCAACTTTCCTGCCTGCAAACTCCAGGTTTCAAAGCCACAAATCCAGACCCATTATTTAGCAATGAAGATTGTAAAGACAATTCATATTGAGAACATCCACGCCGCTACACTGCTACACTGTCCCATTTCGAAAAACGAAGTTTGAAGAAAGGCAATATCTAATATTTATTATATTATATATATTATAATATATATAATATAATAAATATATAAAAAACAAAAAGAGACGCCCCTCTGTATTCGAAGTCATCCATGCCCCCTAATCAGAATAACTTTCATAAAATACCAAATGGGACAGTGTAGCAGTGTAGCGGCGTGGTGTCTGAATTATCCGAGTTATTCTGATAAATTTTGGCAACAATACAGCAGTTGGCAAAAAAATGAGAAATGCAGTCGGAAAAGGTTCTCTCGTAGAGTCAAAATTAACACAAAATATTTGGTTTTACCCTCAATTATTCGTACCTTTGCACCATATTTTGCCCAAATGAGAATATAAACTCAACAAAATTATGAAACGAATTGCAACAGTTATAGCTTGTCTCGTGGTGTGTGCCACCATGAGTTGGGCTCAGTCGGGCATGACCGATAACCAAGTGATGGACTACGTCATTGAGCAGAATGCCAAGGGTGTTTCCCGACAGCAGATTGTCACCCAACTGATGCAGCGTGGAGTCACCGTCGACCAGCTGCGACGTATCCAAAAAAAGTATCAGAATCAGATGAATAGCGGCGTATTAAGTGCTGAAGATATCACGGCTGGTTCGAAGGCTGCCAAGACAAGGATGCGCGAAGCCAATGGTGACAAGCGAGAAGAGCAGGCAAATAAGGGCTTCAAGGAGATGGATGAGGCTGTGGACTTCATGATGCCCGACTCGTTGAAGTATTTCCAAAAGGAAAAGAAAGATGGTAAGCGTAAGATATTCGGTCATGACGTGTTCAACAACAAGAACCTGACCTTTGAGAGCAGTATGAACCTCGCTACCCCTCAGAAATATTGTCTTGGTCCTGGCGATGCCGTCAACGTAGACATCTGGGGAGCGTCACAGGAGAGTGTTACCGAAACCATCTCGCCCGACGGCACCATCACCATTGATGGTATCGGTGTCATCCATTTGGGAGGTTTGACCGTCAGTCAGGCAAAGGCCCGTTTGAAGAAAGTGCTCGGTTCCCGCTATCTGGATTCGAAGATTGACCTGACCTTGGGACAGACCCGTACCATCACCGTCAACATAATGGGTGAGGTAAAGGTTCCAGGCACCTATGCCATGTCGGCCTTTGCAACTGTCTACAACGCCCTATATATGGCCGGAGGCCCTAACGAAATCGGCACGTTGCGTAATGTAAAGGTGTACCGTAAAGGAAAGTTGATTACGAATGTCGATGTCTACGACTTCTTGCTGAACGGCAAGTTAAGTGGTGACGTCCGTCTGGAGGACAACGACATCATTACGGTCAGTCCTTACGAGTCGCTGGTAAATATCACAGGTAAGGTGAAGCGCCCCATGTTCTATGAGATGAAGAAATCAGAAAGTGCTGCAACCCTATTGAAATATGCCGGCGGATTCACGGGCGACGCCTATACAAAGGCCATCCGTATCAACCGTAAGGCAGGTGAACGCTACTCGGTGTTTAGCGTAGGTGAGTTCGACATGAGCACCTTTAAACTGATGGACGAAGACTCCGTCAGTGTAGACTCTACCCTCGCACGCTATCAGAATATGGTGGAAATCAGGGGAGCTGTATTCCGTCCTGGCATGTATCACGTGGGTGGCGACATCAGTACCGTGAAGGCTTTGGTGGAAGCAGCCGCTGGACTAAAAGAGGGAGCCATTGGCCAACACGCCGTGATGCATCGCATGAAAGCAGACCGTTCACTGGAGGTGCTGAGTCTGGACATTAACGGAATTATGGAAGGAACAGTACCCGACGTACCCTTGCGAAACGAGGATGTCATCACTGTTGCCACCAAAGAGGAGAACGAAATCCGGAGGACAGTGTCCATCAAAGGCGAAGTGCACCATCCAGGAACCTACAAATATGCAGACCACGAGACCATTGAGGATCTGATTATACAGGCAGGCGGTATTACGGAGGCAGCCTCTCTGGTGAAGGTCGACGTAGCCCGTCGTATAACTGACCCCAATGCCACGGAGGCCAATGACCAGATAGCGCAGACGTTCAGTTTCAAACTGACACCGGACTTTGCCATCAACGGACAGCCGGACTTTACGCTCCAGCCCTTCGACGAAGTCCATGTACGCCGCTCACCAAACTATAACGAACAGCAGAATGTAACCATCGAGGGAGAGGTGCAGTTTAAAGGTACCTATGCCCTGTCGAACAAAGGTCAGCGATTAAGCGACGTCATCAAACAAGCTGGTGGATTAACCGAACGTGCCTATCCTGAGGGCACCAAGCTATTGCGACAGATGACTCCGGAAGAGCGTGAGCAGCTGGAAACCATGCTGCGTACGGCTCAGCGTAACACTGGCAACGACTCTATTGACGTGGGGAAACTGATGGCGAATGCCAACTACCCCGTTGGTATTGAGATGGACAAGGCCTTGGAAAATCCAGGCAGCGACGATGACCCCATTTTGCGTGATGGCGACCGCATCATTGTGCCAATCTACGATGGCACGGTGAAAATCAACGGTGAGGTTCTTTACCCGAATACAGTCCGTTTCAAGGAAGGCAAGAACGCTAAATACTATATCGATCTGGCTGGTGGCACTACCTCTACTGCCAAGAAAAGCCGGACCATTATCATCTACATGAACGGCATGGTGGCCAGAGCCGACAGCAAACACGAGCCACGTCCAGGATGCCAGATCGTTGTGCCTACCAAACGCAAGGGGCGCGCTCTCGGTCTGACAGAATGGCTCAGCATCGGCACCAGTGCAGCCTCCCTCGGTACTATGGCTGCCACTATTGCTAACTTGATAAAGTAAAGAATGGAAGAGAATAAAGAAATCTGAAAGCTTTTTGTAAGACTATGTCCACCGCCTCAAAAAAAGAATAGAATGAAATGAAAATATGTATACTAGCCCCAAGGTTTCCCTTGCCTGAATGCGGTGGTGATTTGTTGAGAATAAATTACATTGCACGATATCTCAAATCCCAGGGGCATCAGTTGGTCTTGGTGTCATACACCGAAGAGTTGCCAGACATTAAAGCGGCCAATGAATTATATGACAAAATTTATACGGTAAAACGCAGTAAGATTGCCTCTGCGTTCTACTCCGCGTTGTTTATGCTGATGGGGCGCCCTATTCAGTGTGGTTACTATTATTCATTTTCATTCAATACGCTGTTCCAGAAAGTTATAAAAGCGGAGAATCCCGACTTATACATTTCTCACCTCTTACGCATGGTTCCTTTTCTAGAGAAAGCAAAGCTGCAAGAGAAGTCTATCGTTGAAATGACTGACGCTTTGTCGAAAACTTATGCTTTAACAACTAGGACTAAGGGTAGCACGTTGCTTCGCTACATTTATATGATAGAGAAACACCTGATATTAAAATATGAGAAGTATGTCATCAAGCGCTATCCCAAGGTGGTTCTTGTTTCGAAATCTGATATCGACTTTCTTAGTGCTAACATGAAGGGACAACACATAGAGTCATTGGAATTTCATGCCAACGGAGTAGAATGCCCTTCAGAAATCAGCGATCACATTGACACTAAAAAAATCTGCTTCATCGGCCACATGCAGTCTCTGCAGAATCAGGATGCCGTTATTCGTTTCGTCAATGACATCTTCCCATTCATATTGGCTAAGAAACCTGATATAAAGTTTCATATCGTTGGAGCACATCCTCCCAAAAGCATTTTGAAACTCGATAATGGAAAGAACATCTTTGTTACAGGGTTTGTGGACAACCTCAACAAGTACGTTATCGATTCTTGCATTGCCGTTGCACCCCTACAAGCCGCAGCAGGCATACAAAATAAAGTTCTTGTAGCTATGGCCAATGGCATTCCCGTTGTCTTGACACCCCTTGTTGCCAAAGCAATTCCAGAACTGCACGATGGCGAAAACTGTTTCATTCGCGATGACAATCAGTCCTTTGCCGACGCGTGTATCTCACTTCTTGAAGATGAAGAAATTCGTGAAAGGATGATAGAAAAGGGGCGTCTTACAGTCATTGAGCATTATCAGTGGCATTCGAAACTGAAGGGATACGAACTGCTGAGATAAATAACACCATTGGGTCTCGGTACCATCTTAAACAACCAAACATTTTGAAATAAGAATAGACACGAATGTTTTTTTATGAGAAATATCACCTCGTTTCTTTTTTTTTATATTATCTTTGCAACATGATTAGTGTATGCATGGCCACATATAATGGTGAAAGATATATCAAGGAACAAGTGTCTTCCATTTTGAAACAATTGAGCGAGGATGACGAGCTCATTGTATCTGATGATGGTTCTACAGATTCAACTCTCCAAATCCTGAATACATTTCAGGACCCTCGTATCAAGATATTTAACGGTCCTCGCACAGGGCTAACCTACAACTTCGAGAATGCTATCAATCATGCAAATGGTGATTATCTATTCTTGTCAGACCAAGATGATGTATGGGAATCTGACAAGGTGAAGTGCATGGTGGCTGCATTGCAGGATGCAGACTTGGTGGTAAGCGATGCCTGGATATGCGATGAGAAAGCTATAAGCACCGGAAAATCGCTTTATGATATTTGCAAACCTCACAAAGGCTTTTGGCCAACGCTTTATCATACCACTTATATTGGCTGCTGTACAGCCTTTCGCAGATCGATATTGAAAAAGCTACTACCTTTTCCTCCCCATATCGTCATGCATGACTATTGGATAGGACAGATTGCCGACTTGTATTATAAGACCATCTTTATTCCAGACAAACTGCTACGTTATCGCAGGCATGGAAGTAACACATCAGCACTTACTACAGGTATTAGTCCACTTCCTTTATACAAAAAACTTTCCTATAGGTATTGGCTTTTTTACTACGTCCTTATAAGATGGGTAAAATAAAAGCGACCTAATATGTATTTAATAATATGGATAGTTTAAAAAGAACCCACGTTTTTTTATCTCCGCATTTGTAGCGTGAGTCCATGAGTAAATGCAATCTGTGCTTGAAACTCTTTTTTGATATAATAAATAGATCTATCAGTTCTTTGCTTTCCTGTGGGAATAGAGCGTAATAGCCTTTATAGAGTTCTAAGGCAATATGGTAGCGTATTTGTTGCTTGTGCAATAATCGTTTTTTTCTTTGTTTCCACTCCTTGAGCTTCGTATCATTAAGTCCTTTGACATTTTTTGAATGCTGTCGATAAAGAATGTGTGCATTATGGTCAAAGACTATATGTGCTTTCATGGCCGCAGCGACACTTACAATCCACCAATCATGCATATCTATAAAGGATGGTTGATATGATGTAATAATAGTTCTAAGAGCATTGTTGAATACCATTGTGCATCCACTTGCATAAGCGTAAACAAGTGATTCGCCAAAGGTACAAATGGGGTGAAGTTGGGGAGTTGGTATCTTTTCCAAATACTGATTGGTCATCTGAGTCTGACAAGTATATAAGGCTGGTTGATTGCCATACGAGCTGATTTCCTTGATCCCTGAAGACAACTTGTCTTCTAACCACACGTCATCTTGGTCGGCAAAGGCATAATAATTGCATTTTGGTGCATGGCGAAGTAAATGTAAAAAGCTATACTGGGGTTTTAGGTTTTCACCTACATAATATGATAACAATCCTTTTTGTTGATAATCTTTTAGGATATCAATCGTTTTGTCAGTAGAGCCATCGTCTCTGACTATCAATTCCACGTCAATATTCTTTTGTGTGATGATACTGTCTATTTGTTGTTGAAGATATTGTTCGCCGTTGTATGTAGACATTAAAACTAATACTTTTTCTTTTATCGGCTCCATATTCCTTTTGCTTGATAATTGATTATTTTATAAAACTGAATACGATTCACAATCATACCTGGGATATTTACAAAACACATTACAGCAACAAACCATATGATGCTATGTTTCCAGCTAACGACAAGGTATGCTAACGGAATGAAAATAATGGCTGCCCCAATGGTAAAAATAAGCTGTAGGCGAAGCATCCCAAATCCGTTAATGATGTAGCTGTATCGTTCGCTATATATGAGTATGAAAACGTACGTAGCCATGGAAATACTCAATTTCATGTCAATATTGATGTTGTTTCCAATCCAAATGGAATATATGTAATCAGAACAGGCAATCATAATCATCATGCAAATAAAGATTGCCAGCGTCATAATATCCAATCTTTTGGTTGTCATACGTATCCATTCCATGTCGTGCCTTTCGTATGCGTCAGTTGTCGCAGTCCAGTAGGGCATACAAATCACGGTAAATATTGCCATTAACAAACTAAAATACCGAAAACAGATTTGATAGGGTGTTACCATTGATGGTGTGAACAAGTTTGAGATTAGTATATTTGAAGACATAAAAAGAATAACACCAGAAATCTGGATGATGAAAAACTTCACCCCAATACCCATAACTTCTTTTGCTTGCCTAAGATGAACAACTTTTATGCTTGGCCGAAGATGTGGGTATTTGTAATAAAAAGAATAAATGTATGCAGTAAAATATACAATAAGGGGCGAGAGGGTGTTTGCAAGTGCAATGTGCATCATAGAATGGCTACCTGACAGGTACACCAAATAAGTAAAGCATAAAGTCAGTGTTTGACCACATACTATTAGAAGATTACTGATAGCGGGTAGTTGTAAGCCCATATAGAAGTTTCCTATTAGTTTGAAAATAAAGGAAGTGCAGACTAAAAGGGACGTAACAATTAGTAATGAATCAAGGTTTGTGATAATTTTTGTGGATACATTAAATAGAACATATGTGTCATACGTCTTGATAAGAACAAACAATACTATTGCAATTGGTATCATAATCAATATCAGCATAGCGTATGCTGATGATATAACAGATTTTGCTTTCTGAATGTCATTGTGTGCCAGATGTATAGCAAGTGTGTTTCTCAAACCATTTCCTAATCCAATGTCCATATTTTCAATCCACAAAAGAAGGCTGCTGATTGTCAACCATACTCCGTTTTTATAATCTCCTAAGCAACTAAGCGTTATAGGAACTGTCAGAAGCAGTATGATAGCAGACCATCCTTTAGTAAAGAAGGAAAGAATGATATTATTACGTATTAGTTTGGACCTTTTATTATTTATCTCTTCCATTATTATAAATCATTCAGAACTGGATTTTTATATGTTGCTGAGTCATTAAATATACAAAAATTACAAATTCAATAACTGTAGCAAGGTTAAAAAATATATTTTCTTGATAAAACTGAAGTATTAAGACGTATACAATAAACGTATAAAGACAGCATCCGATAGTGTTGTTGTTTTTATACAGACGATATAGGAAACCGCATATTATACCATATAATGCGGAAAAGAATGCAATTCCTTTATACTCAAAATCGATATAAAAAGGTTGGAAAATTGTATAAACATTGGTTGGAATAGGTACCATAACAACATCCTGAGTCCTTAATTTCTCGACAACGTCATCTATGCCAAAGCGAATCATAAAATGGTAAATGGTTCCAAATGTATTTGTTCCAAATTGAGGAGTTATTTCTGGCATGAGTTGGCAGAAAGCTACAGGCGGTGACAAAACATACATTGCTATAAAGTCAGTTATGGTGGAATAATCATTGTCATCTCCTGCGCGCTGTAAAGTGAAAACATAGAAAAAAACGACAAGTAATAATCCTGCTATAATAATAGTTCTTAATTTGATTACTTTTTTATGATGTAAAACAAAGATTATACAAATAAAGACAAAAAACAGTGTACCTTTTTCCATAATTGCTAATGCAGACAAACAACATGCTATAGCAGTAATTATAACCTGCCATAATGGAATTCGCGGATATGCCCATAATGCGGTAATTAGTAAAGCCTGATTTAGAATAATGGACTGACCGAGAATTCCTTGACCTTCACCAAAAACAGCTAGTATTCGAATGTTCATCATTAGGTCATCGAAACTAAACATAGAGACAATCTGATAAATACGATAAACGTAGAGTGGTGTAATAATCATCGAAATTATTAAGAAGAATGAAAAGACATTCTTATTAAATCCAATGATATTATTGTATTTAAAAGAATCTGTAAATTCATACGAAAGATATGAACAGACACAAAATATGGGAATCCAAATGAAAAGGCAGTAATAAAACTGTTCAGTAATCGGATATAATTGTGTATTTAAAATGTAATACAATCCCAAAATCAGTACCCAAATAAAGATAGTGAGATTCCATGGTGAAAAACAATCACTTAATGCAGTTAAATCAAATACCTTCGTTTTTCTTTTATAGCAGATAAGACCATGCGAAAAAAGAAGCGCGATGAAAATAAAACTAAAAAGGTATCCAATGAAAAAACTATTGGGCTCTATAGGTATTGAATTGCTTTGTATCACAGCAAACGACATATAGGCACGTTGCATGAGGGCTTTCTCTCGTGCCAATTCATTTGTAATGTTTCTAAGGTGACGATAGCTGAGCGTACATTCATTCTTCAACGCATTTTCTTCCTGAATCCTCTGTTCTGAATGCAAATTGAGATGTGAGTCAACAAAAGCATTATATTTATGACATAACTCCTGATAATCCCTTTTCGCCCTCTCAAGTTCGGCTGTGGCATTTTTTAGCGCAGCCTCAGCTATTTGATGACGTTGGTTCGTGATAGTGGCTTGTAGATGGGCTGTCACGCTGTCTAACATTTGTGCAGCGACAACAGGGTCACGATCAGTAAAACTGATGGTGAGGGTCTGGTGTTTGACGCTTAGGTTGTAGTTGATATTATCAAGAATGGTATCTATGGTGTCTTTTTTATTCAAATACTCACCATACGTCATGTTTTTATTAGGAATCTTTAACTGAGACATGGTACGGGCGAAATCTCTACTTTTCAAGATTTTTGCATATACTTCAATGTCATTGATACCTTTTTTTGCTCCACCTGAAACTTTTTTGACTTGGGCTTTTATCTTATCAAGTCCAATAGCTAAATCAACCTCTTTATATTCATCACTAAGTTTGGTAATAGCTGTATACTCCTTAGGCACCAAAAGCCATACTACCATGGCAAGTAGTGTGGCTATGATAGTCGTGACGATATAGGGATGTCTTTTCAAGGAAAGCTGTATTTAGATGTTGATGAACTGTTGACGATTTTTCCATAGTAGCATGCTGGCGCGTAGCATAAAACCAAGTATCATCCAAATAAAAAGCAATACCACCTTTGGAAGACTACTGTGCTTGATGGGGACGCTGGCTCCTTGCACAATGGTGAAAGCAGGAATGCGCTCCTGTACTTTCGCCTTGGCCAAATGCAGCTGTTCACTTATCTGCTGATAGATCGTGTATTTCAACTGCATCTCGTTTTCAAGTTCATCTACCTTCTGAGCATATGTTTTGAGCTTCACGTTCTGATAGGAATCGGCACAGGCTGCGTATGCTTGACGGGCTTGTTTGTATTGTTCCTTAGCTTCATCGAATAGCTGTTGCATGTATTCGAGATCAATACGTGCTTTCTTTGTGCGATAGTCAGTAATAGCATGTTGCAGGTGTACCTGAACGGAGTCTGCCATAATAGCAGCAATGAGCGGATCCCGATCTTCTACAGTAATCGTAATGACATTCGTCTTCTTGCCGACGGAACAACTGATTCTTCTCTTTATTACCTTGACTATCTTGTTTTCATCCTTGGTCAGACGGAACGGATTCACCTTGTGCGTGCCTGAGGATGGCTTAGATGTTAACTCTTTTATGAAATTGGTAATCCAAATTCCTGGATAAATGTAAAAGGCTTCCTTCTGGTGATGTTGTAAATAATCTTGATAGGTATACTGCTCACCTGTTTCGTTCTTGGTGACGGTGACGGGAAACAAGTCAACAACGAAATTGGTGGATGACATCAAATCGGGGTATATCTCAGGGTAGATTGCATCGCCCGTCTGGCCCACTTTGATGTTCATTCCTACCAAGGATGCCAATGACGACAAACTGCCTGAGAAGCCTGCTCCGGATTCTTCTGGAGCTAAAATGACTGTTGACTTGTATATCTTAGGTGTACAAAAAGCCAAAATTAAACCAATGAGGCCAGATACACATGTATAGATGATGACCTTGCGCTTGTCAGCAATAAGCATTCTGACAACCATCGAGAGGTTGATATTGATTATGTTGTTCTTTTCCATAATTGTTTATTTCTAGAGATTAGAATTGTGGCGCATATATAATTAAAACAAGTTCTGGTGCAAAGTTATTTTGAACTATTGATTTTACAAATGTTTAATACTGTAAGGAAAGAAGCACACATCATTCACTTTATATTATGAATTTTGTCGGCAAAGATACAACAAAATCTCCAAATCTACAAACGATAAAAAGAAAATCTATCTGGTTCTTCTGCAATTTAGTTGAAAAGTTGACACTTGGCCTTTCTTTAATATAATTATCTGAGATGGATATGCCTTAAGCCAAATAATGGCGTTCCTAATGGCACGTGAAGTCGTACATGTTTATCCTTTTTCAACTAAATTGCAGAAGAACCAACGATCTTAGCAAAAACGAACATCATGGAACTTTTTCGCATATTCTTTGGAGGTTTTAGGATTATTGCTTAATTTTGCAGCCAATAAGGTGGAATTAGTTTTTTGGCCGTTTCCAAGAACATGAAATGTGGATAGGATTCAAATATCCATACGAAGTGTCTTGGCATACATAAATAGTTGATAGATGAATTATACTAATATTGGAATACTGCTTATGGTGGTATCACTGGTGGTAAGCACATTGTGTTATCCACTGGTTCTTAAGTTTGCTAAGGAACACGGTATATTAGACAAGCCAGGCAATAGGAAATTGCAACGTAGACCAGTGCCAGTTATGGGGGGAGTTGTGGTGTATATAGGTATCCTTGTGAGTGGATTAATTCTAAACTCGTTGATGTATAGCAGCATTTTGACATATGGGTTGATTGGTATGACCGTGATGATGCTAATTGGAGTATGGGACGATGTGAAGGATCTATCTGTAGGGCTAAGGTTTATGATTGAGACAGCTCTTGTGACAGTATTTGTTCTGGTAACGGAAACATATATTGATGATTTTCATGGGCTGTGGGGCGTATACAAACTTCATACATATATAGGTATACCGTTTAGTGTGTTTGCAGGCTTGACTATCATTAATGCTGTAAACCTGATTGATGGTATGGATGGCTATTTAAGCGGTTATGGAATGCTGGCATGTATTTGTTTTGGACTGGCTTTATGGAGTGCTGGGAGTTTGGAGATCGGATGTCTGGCAATTATAGTAGTTGGAGCGCTGTTACCATTTTTCCTACATAATGTATTTGGAATACAGTCGAAGATGTTTATTGGTGATGGTGGAACACTGATGTTAGGGATGTTGATAACAGTGCTGGTGTTTTTTATGATGAGTTCAAAGCATCATGGTATTGTGTTGATGGAGAAAGGTGTTGGGGTAGCGGCATTTGTTATGGCAGTGCTATGTATCCCTGTATTCGACACGGCAAGGGTTTTTCTGTTAAGAATTCTTCGAGGCGGGTCTCCTTTCCGTCCTGATAGGAATCATTTACACCATCTGTTTATTGATATGGGGTTTTCGCATTTTTGTGCTGCTTTATTTATTTTAATGATTAACATAATGGTGGTATTAATATGGATGGTTTCTTGGCGATTAGGAGCATCGATAGATGTACAGATGTATATCGTGTTGGGACTGGGTTTTTCATTGACTTTTGGCTTCTATAATCTCATGAGGAAACAGCAGTACGGTGGCCCTATAGATGAAAAGGGTTGCCCACAGGGAACTCGCTTGTGGCATACAATGGTGAAACTAGGCGGTTACACAAATATAGAAGGTGGTCGTTTTTGGCAAATGATGCGTTACCTAATGGATGGTCCTCTTTCTGGATCGCACTCCTTTGAGAAAAAGTATTGATATATAAAACAGGCGGGGATTCCAGAAAATCCCCGCCTAAGTGTATAGGCTAATGCTATTGAATAGCAATTAAAGGTTCGGGGCGCAAGGTATAGTTGGCGTATCATTTCTGCTTTTTCCCTACATATATATAAATAAGGTGTAGAAGTTTTGGTGGAATCAAAAATAAAGTGTAACTTTGTAGACGAATATGGAACAGGAGATAAAAGATTTAGCATGGGTTGACCTGCTGTTTGAGCGCATATCAACGCCAAGATCGATCAGACACTGAATGAAATCCTGCAGATGTTGGGGGGTGAAATCAAGTAAGAAAGTATGAGCAAGAAATCAATAAGGTTTTTCAACGATAGAGAGGTGCGAGCCGTTTGGGACGAGGAACACAGCAAGTGGTGGTTCTCGGCAACTGATATTGTAAGTGCTATTAACGATGAAGAGGATTATAAAAAATGTCGTAACTACTGGAAATATTTGAAAGGCAAATTGGTTAAGAACAGCATTCAACTGGTTAGTGTCACTAACCACTTCAAATTTGAAGCTCCAGATGGTAAACAACGCTTTGCTGATGTGATTGATTCAGAGAGTGTAAAGACTGTGGCTATGAACTATCCTAATAATCGTGCGATGCCATTCCTCGACTGGTTTGTTTTAAGCGACAATAGTATCGACGGGCAGAGCAAGAAAAAGGCCTATACACTTATTGAGAGTGGTTTGCTTGACAGCATGAAGCCAGGAACCGTTGAGTGCCTGCAACAGATACACGCATATATCTTTGGTGGTCTCTACGATTTTGCTGGTAAGATACGTACTAAAACCATTTGGAAAGATGGCACCCTGTTCTGTCGCGCAGAATATCTGATGCAGAATTTGAGGATTATCGAGGGTATGCCAGAGGCCACTTTCGATGAGATCGTCAACAAATATGTAGAGATGAACGTGGCTCATCCCTTTATGGAAGGCAATGGGCGTTCAACCCGTATTTGGCTCGACCTCATCTTTAAGAAACAACTGAAGCTTTGTGTAGATTGGAGCAAGATAGACAAGAAAGAGTATCTGGAGGCCATGCGACGCAGTACGACGGATGCTTATGCCATCAAGTCGTTGCTCCAAGGTGCAATGACTGATCGTATTGACGATCGCGAAATCTTCATGAAGGGTATTGATTATTCTTATTACTATGAACAATCCGACTAAGTGAGTGAAGAACCGAACTTGTTCGAGCTCTTCCGAACGTGAGGATTGTCGAACGTAGTTCAACAGAGGACAGAAAAATGAACGTACAACAACTGAAGAACGCCATCCTGCAAGAAGCCAAGGGATGGGTATGGACAAAAATAGATAATGTGTACTAAAATTCTATAACCCTTTCATGGAGAGGGAGATGCGGTTGCGACGATGGTCTACCTCAATCACTCTGACCTGTACGTGTTGGTGGAGCTTCACCACGTCGAGCGGATGGGCGATACGACGGTTGGCCATCTGTGAGATATGCACGAGTCCGTCCTGATGCACCCCGATATTCACGAAGGCACCGAAGTTGGTGATGTTCGTGATGATGCCCGGCAGCACCATTCCCTCTACAAGATCATCGATGGTGGAAACGTTCTTGTCGAACTCAAACTCTTCTAACTGTTCACGCGGGTCACGCCCCGGTTTCTCCAGTTCCTTCATGATGTCGGTGAGGGTGGGGATGCCCACCTCTGCGGTGACATATTTCTTGATGTCGATCGCCTCGCGCTTCTCCTTATTATTAATAAGGTCTATAACGGTGCAGCCATGATCCTTTGCCATCTGTTCGACGATGGGATAACTCTCTGGATGGACGGCAGAGTTGTCGAGCGGGTTCTTGGCCCCATGTATGCGTAGGAATCCTGCACACTGCTGATAGGCCGAAGGGCCAAGACGCGGCACCTTCTTCAACTGGGCACGGGAGGTGAAGGCGCCATTCTCTTTCCGATACTCTACAATGTTCTTCGCCAGTACTGGACCTAGGCCACTGACATAGGTCAGCAGGTGTTGGGATGCGGTGTTCAGGTCGACACCTACGGCGTTGACACAGCTCTCTACGGTCTGGTCCAGTGAATGCTTGAGTTTCGTCTGGTCCACATCGTGCTGGTATTGTCCAACGCCAATGCTCTTCGGGTCGATCTTCACCAGTTCGGCGAGCGGATCCATGAGTCGGCGGCCGATGGAGACGGCTCCACGGACGGTGACATCTTCATCGGGGAACTCGTCGCGGGCAATCTTTGAGGCGGAGTAGACGGAGGCTCCGGATTCGGAAACGACGAACACCTGTGGCTTCACGTCAATGGTCTTACTGCCAGCATCAATGTTATATCGGCCTGCGAGGGCATCCTTGATGAAATGTTCCGTTTCACGGCTGGCGGTGCCGTTGCCGATGGAGATGGCATCAATCTGATATTTCTTGACCATCTTCAGGATGGCAATGGCCGCCTCCGTCCGTTTGTTGACGGGCGGGTGGGGGAAGATGGCCTCGTGGTGGAGCAGGTTGCCTTGGGCATCGAGGCAGACGATCTTACAGCCTGTACGGAATCCGGGGTCGACGCCCATTACGCGCTTCTGTCCGAGGGGAGCACCCAAGAGCAACTGGCGTAGGTTCTCTGCAAACACATGGATGGCCTCCTCGTCGGCCTTCTCCTTGCTGAGGGCAGCAAATTCCGTCTCGATAGCAGGCTTGAGCAGACGCTTGTAGCCGTCGTCGATAGCCTCAGCCACCAGCTGCCCGCAAGGGGTGTTCCCATAGACGTAGTGACGCTTCAGCCGTTCTACAGCCTCCTCGTCGTTAGGGGAGATGGTGACGCGGAGAATGCCCTCGTCCTCACCGCGACGCATCGCCAGCAGACGGTGGGAGGAGCAGCGCTTCAGGGGTTCCGACCAGTCGAAGTAATCGCTGAATTTTGAGGCCTCGTCGGTATCAGCCTTGGCCTTGATGACCTTCGAAGAGATGATGGCCTGACGGCTGAAGGCATTACGGAGTTGCTGACGGCTGCGCTCGTCTTCGCTGACGGTCTCGGCGATGATGTCCTGGGCGCCTTTGAGGGCGTCGGCGGGAGTGGCGATGGCATCGCCACATACAAAACGCTCTGCGGCGTGATGAGGGTTGCGCTCACGCTGGGCGAGGAGGATTTGGGCGAGAGGCTCAAGCCCCTGCTCTCTGGCCACTTGGGCTCTGGTGCGACGCTTGGGCTTATAAGGCAGATAGATATCTTCCAGCTCCGTCGCATCCCAACAGGCCTCGATGCGCTGCTGCAGTTCGGGCGTCATCTTTCCGAGGTCGGTGATGGTCTTCGTGACCGTCTCCTTGCGCTTCTGAATCTCCTTGAGTTTGTCGAAGCGGTCGCTGATGGCCGCAATCTGCACTTCGTCGAGGCCGCCGGTCCGTTCCTTCCTATAACGTGAGATGAAGGGGATGGTACAGCCCTCTTCAAGCAGCGACAGCGTGTTGGCTACAGCCCGCTCCTGTAGGTTAAGGGCGGTGGCAATCAGTTTGGCAAAGACGTTCTTTTCCATACGTTGGTGGTAAAATCGTTAATTTCTGTGCAAAAGTAATAATAATCCGCGAGAAATGTGTAATTTTGCACCCCGAAAGTTGATAAAAGATGAGAATAAGGATTGTATTCATGCTGATGCTGCTTCTGACGGCCTTCTGTTCTGTACAGGCACAGGACAGTCCCAATGCCCGTCAGGCTCGCCGAATCTTCAACAGCGCCTATCACCAGGTGTTTGGAGAGCAGGGAGCAACCTTGCACTACGATGTGAACATCATCGGCATTTATAAGACTAACGGAACGATATGGTATAAGGGCAAGAAGAGCAAGTTCGTTGATGAGAAGATGAACTCCTGGAACGACGGCACGACAGTCTATACCATTAAGAAAAAAAAGAAGAAGAAAGAGGTGGAAATCCACAGCGCGAAGAACAACAAGTCGGACAAGTATTCCTCGAAGTTCAAGTTCGAGCCTGAGAACTTCGACTACAGTATCTCCGAGGAAGAGCAAGGTCTGATGCTGACGCTGAAGGCCAAGAAAGGTGCGAAGGGTATCAAGGAAGTCCACGCCCTCGTGGAGCGGAAGACCTATCACCCCATCAGCGTGCGAATCAAGATTGCTTTCGTCTGGACAACCATCCATATCTCTAATTTCCGCTCAGGGGGTATCACCGACGAGATGCTCCGTTTCCCCAGGGAACAGTTCAAGGACTATGAATTCGTCGACAAACGCGAGAAATGATTTCAGTAGAAGGTTTAAAGGTTGAGTTTGGCGTAAAGCCGTTGTTCGCTGATGCGGGTTTTGTCATCAACGACCGCGACCGTATTGCTCTGGTGGGTAAGAACGGTGCAGGCAAGTCCACCCTGCTGAAGATCCTCTGCGGTCAGCAGAAACCTACGGCAGGAACAGTAAGCATTCCCAACGACTGTCGCATCGGCTACCTGCCGCAGGTGATGATCCTGCAGGACGATACGACCGTCCGTGAAGAGGCCCAGAAGGCTTTCGCCGACATCACGAAGATGAAAGTACGGCTTGACCAGATGAACCAACAGCTGGCCGAGCGCACCGACTACGAGAGCGAGAGCTATCTGGCCCTGATAGAGAAGTACACCAACGAGCACGAGCGCTATCTGATGATGGGCGCTGAAAGCCGTGAGGCTGAACTCGAAAGGACACTCACCGGACTGGGATTCCTGCGTACAGACTTCGATCGCCCCACTTCGGAATTCTCCGGCGGCTGGCGCATGCGTATCGAGCTGGCGAAGATCCTCCTGCAGAAGCCCGATGTGCTGTTGCTCGACGAGCCTACGAACCACCTCGACATCGAGAGTATCCAATGGTTGGAGCAGTTCCTGGCACAGTCGGCGAGTGCCGTTGTGCTGGTGAGTCACGACCGTGCATTTATTAATAATGTGTCGAACCGCACGCTGGAGATCTCCTGCGGAAAGGTCATCGACTACAAGGTGAAATACAATGAATACGTGGTGCTTCGCCGTGAGCGCCGCGAACAGCAATTGCGGGCCTACGAGAACCAGCAGAAGGAAGTGGCCGAGATGAAGGACTTCATTGAGCGTTTCCGCTATAAGGCTACGAAGGCCGTGCAGGTGCAGCAGAAAATCAAACAGTTGGAGAAGATCGTGCCCATCGAGATCGATGAGGTCGACAACTCCGCCATGCATCTGAAATTCCCGCCTTGCCTTCGTTCCGGCGACTATCCCGTCATCTGCGACGAAGTGCACAAAGACTACGGAGCTCACACCGTCTTTGATCATGTGACGCTGACCATCAAACGCGGCGAGAAGGTGGCCTTCGTCGGCAAGAACGGCGAGGGAAAGTCTACGTTGGTGAAGTGCATCATGGGCGAGATCCCCTTTACGGGCGAGTTGAAGATTGGCCATAACATCCAGATCGGCTACTTCGCCCAGAACCAGGCGCAGCTGCTCGACGAGAGTCTCACCGTCTTCCAGACCATCGACAACGTGGCCAAGGGCGACATCCGTCTGCGCATCAACGACATCCTTGGCGCCTTCATGTTCGGCGGCGAGGAGAGCGACAAGAAGGTGAAGGTGCTCAGCGGTGGTGAGCGCAGTCGTCTGGCGATGATCCGTCTGCTGCTGGAACCTGTGAACCTGTTGATTCTCGACGAGCCCACAAACCACCTCGATATGCCCTCAAAAGATGTGCTGAAGGAGGCCATCAAGGCTTTCGACGGAACAGCCATCATCGTCTCTCACGACCGTGAGTTCCTCGACGGACTGGTCACGAAGGTCTACGAGTTTGGTGGCGGCAAGGTCCGTGAGCATCTTGGTGGCATCTATGATTTCCTGCGGAATAGAAGTGAGTATTTAGAGGTGAGAGGTGAGAGAATAGACTTTAAGGCAGAAAAGCCCGTCTCTTCTCAGCCAAATACTCCGCCGCAGAACACATCTTTCACTTCTCTCACCTCTCACTCCTCACCCCTTACCTCTAAAGATCTCACTTCAGAGATCTCCAAAGCCCTCAGCTATGCCGAGCACAAGGAACAGCAGAAACGTCAGAAGCGTGCCGAGAAGGCCGTGAAGGAGTCTGAAGCGAAGATTGAGAAGATGGAGGCCCGTCTGAAAGAGCTCGACGACCTGCTAATGATTCCTGAGAATGCCTCCGACATGATGCTTGTTACCGAATACACCACTACCAAGCGCAGCCTCGACGAGGAAATGGAACGTTGGGAACGTCTTAGTGAGGAGTTGGAGGAAACAAGATCCTGATTTTTACTTAATTACTCACGCTCGAAAATATACAAAATAATTTGGTGTTTTGCTCGATTTGCACTATCTTTGCACCCGCAAAACTTAAATTAGTATGAAAAGAATCGTAACAATGATGGCAATGGCATCAATTTCCCTGATGACTATGGCACAAGACGGACTGGGATCCGGACTAAATGTGAAGGACTTCAACAAGACAGTTAGTCCTGGTGATGACTTCTATGAGTACGCCTGTGGCGGATGGATGAAGAACAATCCCCTGCCCGCAGCCTATTCGCGCTATGGCAGCTTCGACCGTCTGCAGGAAGACAACGACAAACGCATCAACGGCATTCTGGCAGAATTGCAGAGCAACACCTACGCCAAGGGTACGCTGGAGCAGAAGCTCAGCGACCTCTACAAGCTGGCGATGGACTCCGTGCGCCGTAATCAGGAGGGTGTGGCGCCGCTGATGCCTCTCATCAAGCGTCTGGAGGCTGCGAAGACCAACCAGCAGCTGCTGGATATCCAGCTCGAGCAGGCTCCCTACGGTGAGCAGGAGTTCTTCTTCTGCGGTTTTGGTGCCGACGAGAAGAACGCTACGCAGAACATCCTGAACGTGTATCAGGGTGGCCTCTCGATGGGACAGAAAGAGTATTACCTCGATAACGACAAGGCGACAGCCGACATCCGCGAGGCCTTCAAGAAGCACGTGGTGAAGATGTTCCAGCTCTTCGGCTTCAGCAAGGGCGCTGCCACGAAGAAGATGCAGAACATTATGAAGGTGGAGACGGCCCTGGCCATGGTGTCGAAGTCGCGCACAGAGCTCCGTGACCCCGAGGCCAACTACAACAAGATGACGCTTCAGGAGTTTGAGACGAAGTACCCCCACCTGCCGCTGGTGAAGGTGATGAACGCCCAGGGTGTAGATACGAAGTTTCTGCAGGAGATGGTTGTTGGTCAACCCGCCTTCCTCGAAGGCGCCAACAAATTGGTGGCCGGCATCAAGCCTGCTGAGTATCGCGACGTGATGGAGTGGGGCTTCATTTCGGGTGCTGCCAACTATCTGAGCGACGCGACGGTGGCCGAGAGCTTCGACTTCAACGGTCGAGTGCGTTCTGGTCGTAAGGAGAACCACCCGCTCTGGAAGCGCAGCACCAGTCAGGTGGAGCGCGTGATGGGTGAGGCTCTGGGAAAGATTTACGCAGAGAAATATTTCCCCGAGGCTGCCAAGCAGCGCATGATCACCCTCGTGAAGAACCTGCAGATTGCCCTCGGCGAGCGCATCGCCGCCCAGGATTGGATGGACGACTCGACGAAGGTGAACGCCCTGTTGAAGCTGAACACGTTCTATGTGAAGGTAGGTTATCCTGACAAGTGGACGGATATGTCGAAACTCCAGATTGATCCTGCCAAATCTTATTACGAAAACATGCAGGAGTGTGACAAGTTCTGGCATGCCTGGAGCCTCGAGCATCGGGTAGGCAAGCCCGTTGACCGCGACGACTGGCACATGACACCACAGACGGTGAACGCCTACTATAACCCGACGACCAACGAGATCTGCTTCCCCGCTGGTATCCTGCAATATCCGTTCTTCGACATGAGTGCCGACGATGCCTTCAACTATGGGGCTATCGGCGTGGTGATCGGTCACGAGATGACTCACGGCTTTGACGACCAGGGACGCCGCTTCGACAAGGAAGGAAATATGCACGACTGGTGGAAGGAGGAAGATGGAAAGAACTTTACAGAACGTACAGACAAGTATGCCGACTTCTTCTCTGCTATCGAAGTGCTGCCCGGCCTGAAGGCCAATGGTCGTCTGACACTTGGTGAGAACCTGGCCGATCATGGAGGTCTGCAGGTGGCTTGGGCAGCCTATAAGAACGCTACGAAGTTCAATGCGCTGAAGGAGAAGGATGGTTTGACAGCCGACCAGCGTTTCTTCCATGCCTATGCCGGCGTTTGGGCAGGCAATATTACCGATGAGGAAATCCGCAATCGTACGAAGAGCGACCCCCACTCATTGGGTCGTTGGCGCGTGAACGGAGCCCTGCCGCACATCGATGCATGGTATGAAGCCTTTGGCGTGAAAGAGGGTGACAAAATGTTCATTCCGAAGTCTGAACGCCTTGAATTGTGGTAATTTTACCCCGAAATGGATAAAAATGCCGTCGTAAATGTAAATTTACGGCGGTTTTTTTTGTTAGTTTGGTTTTTTTATATATCTTTGCACCTAAGTTAACGCATAACGCCTGAATTGTATGAACGAAGATATTACGCTAAACCCTGGGAAGTCCAGAGAAGGAAACCTGGAAATGCAGCGTCAGGAAATGAGCCTGACGCGTGATACCGATACGGCGTCGCAACAGCAGATGCAGATGCAGTATGCGGGGGGTGTCAAGTGCCCGCATTGTGGGGCTATCAACGATCCGGAGGCTATCTATTGTGGCTCATGTGGCCAACCGATAGGCAAGACATCCTGTCCGAACTGTGGTGCAGAAATGGATCCTGATGCCGATTTCTGCGAGTCGTGTCGCAGATATATCAAGACCGACGTTTGTTCTTTCTGTGGAGCTCGGATTTCCAGTCGGGATGCTTTCTGTCCTGAATGTGGCAATCCTCGGGGAGGTATCGTATGTCCGGTCTGTCATACACTGAACGATTTCGCTTTCTGTAAGCAATGCGGTACGGCTCTGACCGACGAGGCCCGTCAGTTGATAGCGCAGGTTCATGAATTGCCGGAGTTCAAGGAGATGCAGAAGCTGGCATTGGAAATCCAGCAGATGGAACAGACGATTCCTTACACCTCAGAGTATGAAGTGTTGAAGGATCAGCGTAACATCAAATTGCGTGAACGTGTACTGACGCTATTGGCCCAGGATCGCGGGGTAGTCCATCCTGTGATTAAGGAGGCCGAGAACCATCGAATGACCAAGGAGGAATATAATGCCAAGAAGAAGGACCGTCTCAAGATGATTTCGGCCCTTCTTGACAAGATGGCGCAGAAGCCCCAACCCAAGGCGGCCCAGGTGCGTAACTATGCTATGGCCTGTCGTCCGCAGGGGGTCAGGCTGGCTTGGGAGTGTAACTTCAAGCATGCGCTCCACTCCAGTCCTTGTGGCTGTGCCAAGCCGCAGCTGGGAGGCAAGTGGATCATTCTTGGCAAAGATATAAAAAAGGAAATTAACGACGATATCTAACATGATGACTGAAAGAACGCTGGACTCTACAAAAAGGGGTGATGCTGATTTTACGATACGGCATGACTACTCCGTTACTTCGATGACTGGTGCCCAACCTGTAGCGCTTGACGGTACGGTACGGTCAGACGGCATGACGCCGCAGGGTGGAGGAGGCAAGAATGAATATTTTATTCTGAAGGGTGTCAACTATCGGAACGTGAATATTCTGAGCGATAACTCCGGAGAGGCGCAGGTGTTTCTCGTGGAGAATAACGGAGAGGAATATGTCCTGAAGATCTATTATCCCAACTTTGATGTCAATAAGAAAATCCTACAGGTAGTCTACAACTTCGGCTTTGAGATGATCGTCAAGGTCTTCGATTATGGTAAGACCTATGTTGACGGAAAGCACCGTTTCTATGAACTGATGGAATACCTGAAGGGAGGCACGTTGTCGGAATATCGGCTGAATGGAGACATCAACAAGTTCCGTCGTATCGCCTTACAGGGAGCGGCGGCATTATCCTATTGTCACGAGTGCAATATCCTCCATAAAGACATCAAGCCCAGCAACTTCTTCTTCCGTGACAAGGAACATACGGAACTGGTGCTTGGCGATTTTGGCATCTCGAGCATGCTCGACCAGGATGGCAAGGCTCATAAGACCACCCAGGCCCGTACACCGATTTATGCGGCTCCGGAGATGTATGCCGATGTGATTGACGGTGTAGTGGAGGTCTCTGCTGCTGCCGACTACTATTCGTTGGGTATCACCCTGATGGCCCTGTGGCTTGGGGAGTCGCCCATGAGCTCCAATGAACGGGTGATGATGCGGCAGAAGAATGAAGGTCGGTTGCCCCATATCAACGAACTTCCGGAAAGGGTCAGGCTGATTGTACAGGGACTGACCGTTGTGAATCCGGCCAACAGGTGGGGATATGAGCAGGTTGAGGAGTGGTTCCTGGGCGGTTCGCCAAAGGTGGATCTGTCTTCGCCGTTCCTGAAATACAAGAGCTTTATCGTCGATCCGGACAAGAACCTGGTGGCAGACAATATCCACGAATTGATTCCCATGCTCCTCGATAACGAGAAGTTGGCTATCGGCTATCTGTATAACGGACGAATCAGCTCTTGGCTGGAGTCGTGCGGCAACCAGAAACTGAGCACCATCGTGAGGGATATCGTGGTAAACCGTTATCCTGTGGATCAGCGGGCTGGACTCTTGGCGGCTGTCTATGCTATGGAACCCACCTATCCCTACAAGGATGTGAAGGGCAATCTGTGTGACGACGTCCATAGCCTGGCCATCTCCTTGTTGAGCTATCAGAAGGAATATGGCATCCTGTTGACTAATTCGAATGACAGCTTCTTCCTGTATCTAGAGTCTCATACGAAGTGCAATGTGGATCGTATCCGCAGCTATTTCACCGAGACAGATAAAAAGGATGCCCATGTTGCTATTATGCGGACTGCCTTTGAGATAGATCCAGAGATACCCCTACTATCCCGCTACCCGTCATCCTCGCTGAAGGAAATCGTAAAGACATTTGGAAGAGAGACGCTGACTGCCGACGACTGGCAGTGCCTGACCGACGGGCGGTTGCTGTCGTGGATGTACAGTCATGAAGACAGGATGGCCTGCGAGAGCCTGAGAATCCTGACTCATGGTCAGACACACTCGGAGGCTCTGGCCTATAAGGTGCTTTACAATCTGGACCGTGAGGCGGCATACGACCTGAAGAGTGCATTTACGCCGATGCAGATTGGTGAACATCTCTGTGCACGTCTGAAGGAAGCCCAGTCTCTTAGTGATGAGGAATTCAGGCAGTCTATGAGTGACTTGACGAATCTCGATGGACGGTTCAGCTACTATGCCCAGTTGCATGGCTGGTCGGAAATCCTCAGCGAGTATAACCGTTGCTTCGACATGAAGAGCGATGAGAACCGTGAGCGCATGGGGAACTATGATGAGAAGACGGCTGCTTATCGTTTCTGTCGGATTCTGGGTACCACGCCGGTCTATCTGATGCCCGATGGAACGGTTTATGAGGATGGACGTAACCTGAATGTCCGTAACAATGCCCAAGTCCGTACGGAGATCCGTAATGGTTCCTTCTCCCAGTGGATGTCGGTGTTCTATCATGAGGACCCGTTCGCCGACTTCTCTGAAGAGTATGCCTATGAGCGTGCACTTGAGGAGTGGTTGCTGGCTTTGGGTAAGTTGGATGAGTCACATACCTATTATAAGCGCTTTGTCGATGCTTGTGAGGAAACGAAGGAACGGGTGAAGAATGTCCGTAACAACTGGCAGCGGGCCAAGAGAAGGGAAAACCTGTGGAGGACCGTCTTCTACTCGTTGTGCGGCATCTGGATTCTGTTGGTGCTTTTCATCGGTGTCAAGGACCGCAGCTACCTGCTTGCCCATACAGCACTTTGCATCGGCCTGCCGTTAGGAGGCATGACGGCTATCATTGTTGGCACAAGAGCCTATTTCCGCGGATATGACTTCATGTTCTCATGTCTTTGGGGCGTCCTCGGGGCACTATCGTCCTATATACCTATTTTAATATTAAAGTATTTCGGACAGTCTCATCCGGATCTGTTCAATGTGGCCATCATCCTCATCACGCTGGCCTATATGTTGATTTGTCATCTGACGGACTTCCGCGGTGACCAGAAAGCCGATAGCAAACTCATCTCTGAAGTGCTTGACAACGATGTGAAGTCCACGCTTTTGGAGCCGTTGTATTATACCTTCAAGACAAGGTCCTATAAGTTTACGGGTTCCAAGTTCGGATTACTCAATGATGTTACCGACCAGGTGCGCTCCATCAGTGGTGAGAGTGTACTTCATTATGTACTGTGGAGTATCCTGGCTTTGATATTCGTACTTAATTTCATAATCTTCAGCCCTGCTCTGATGAATGTCGGCAACCCGGATTTCAGCAAGATGAAATCTCCCACGGAGGTCATGAGGCAGTTAGAAAAAGACGTAGAATAATGGTATGTGAGAATTGTCATAAGGAAAACCGAAGCGTAGCGAAGTTCTGCAAGTGGTGTGGACAACCTCTTGCCAGTCAAGATTTGTTAGACAGACTGATCGGTCTCGATGAGGTGAAGCGACAGCTGAAGACCATCGTGAACACCTATACCTATCTCCAGTCTCGTAAGGATATCGCCAAAGTCCGGATATCTGTCAATGCGATTATTATTGGTGAGACGGGAACAGGAAAGACGATGCTTGCCGAGATCCTTCGTGACTATTTCTACCAGCAAAAGATTATAGAGAAGCCAAAGCTGACCATGGTCGATGCCGTTGACTATCAGCGATTTGTAGATAAGTGGGATGATAATATCAAGAAGGCCAAGGGGGGCATTCTGTTCTTCGACAATGTGCAGAAATTGTTGCCCGACAAGTATTCCAATCAGGTAAATCCGCTCGACAAGTTGTTTGTGGAGATGGATAAATGGGAGGATAATCCCATTGTGGTTATCTCGGGTCTGACGAAAGGACTGGAGGATTTCCTGGAGAGCAATCCGGCTGTCCTCAACCGTTTCAAATACACGTTCCGTATTCCCACTCCAGGCTATCACGAGCTGACGGATATCTGTAAACTGAATCTCAAGACAAAGTACGGTATCACGAAATTCTCTGAGGAGGCTGATTACCAACTCTCCCGCTTCTTCAAATACCAGGTCAAGATCAAGGATGAGATGTTCGGTTATGGTCATTTGGCCAATAAGACAGCCGAAGATATCTTTACCCATTTCATCAGCCGTGGTGCTGATGCCGAGCAGGTGGAGAAGGATGATGTTCAGGGCTATGTTCCTGAAGAGAGAACCGTTGATGACATCCTGAAGGATCTCGATAAGTTCATTGGCATGGACGAAGTGAAGAGTGCTGTCCGGGAGATGGCCTATTCTGTGCAGAACAGTCTCCAGCGGGCAGAACGTGGTCTTGGAGAGCAGGAAAAGATGTCGATGCATATCATCCTGACCGGTAATCCGGGAACAGGTAAGACAACGATAGCCCGAAAACTGGGAGAGATCCTGGCATCTGTCGGATATCTTGACAGTGGCCATGTGGTGGAAGTGGACCGTGCTAAGATGGTAAGCCCCTACCAAGGTGAGACTCCTAAGGTGGTGGACCGTCTGTGTGACAAGGCGATGGGCGGCATCCTCTTCGTCGATGAGGCTTATACCCTTGCACCTTTGAATTCTGCCGGAGAGCGTGATAATCAGGGTGCTCAGGCTCTGGAAAAACTGATGAAGCGGATGGAGGATGACCGTGGAAAGTTTGTGGTCATCGCTGCCGGCTACCGGATGGAGATGGAAAATCTCTTCCGTATTAATCCCGGTTTCCGGAGCCGTTTCAATTATTTTCTTGATATTAAGGACTACACGCCTGATCAGTTGTATCAGATCATGCTGGTCTTTGCCAAGGATAAGAAGTACATCTTCTCTGCCGAAGCTGAGGAGTTGACCAGGAAGATGATTACGGAGATGTACAACTCCCGTGACAAGGACTTCGCCAACGGTCGTACCATGCGTACTCTCTTCGACCAGATCTGTAAGAAGCAGGCCCAGCGTCTGCAGGGAGAGAGCATCGCCCAGATGAGTAACGAGGAACTGATGACCATCAGGGGGGAGGATGTTCCATACGAGGCTCCCAAGTCGGTGGATGTCTCTGACTGTCTGGCAAAACTCGACGGTCTGGTAGGACTGGGTGCCGTCAAGAAGGAGGTTGCCAACCTGACGGCTTATCTGAATCTGCAGATCAAACGAGGTGAGACCAATACATTCCAGGGCAAGCATTACGTCTTTACGGGTAATCCCGGTACAGGTAAGACGACGGTTGCCCGTATCATGGCTGACGTGTTCAGGACCCTGGGTATCGTATCCAAGGGACAACTGGTGGAGGCCGACCGTTCGAAACTGGTTTCTGGCTATTCGGGACAGACGGCCATCAAGACCAATCAGTTGGTAGATCAGGCTTTGGGCGGTGTGCTGTTCATCGATGAGGCCTATACCCTGAAGTCGGGTGACAATGATTCCTTCGGCTCAGAAGCCATCGACACGTTGTTGAAACGATTGGAAGACGACCGCGGTAAGTTCATCTGTATCGTGGCCGGTTATACGGATCAGATGCACGACTTTATCGATTCGAACCCCGGACTGAAGAGCCGTTTCACCCAGACCATCCATTTCGATGACTATACGCCCGACGAACTGACGGAGATATTCCTTAATCTGGCAAAGGGCAAGAACTTTACTGTCGACGAGAATACCAATGCAGCTATTCACCGTCAGTTTGAACAGCTTTATCTGCGCCGAGACAAGAACTTTGGTAATGCCCGTGAGGCACGTAGAATCTTCGATGAGGCTGTGGAGCGTCAGAGCCAGCGTCTGGTGAAACTGATGAACGATCCGGGCTTCCAGGAAAACGATATGTACAGTCTGACAGCCGAGGATCTGCCGATGGCCCAGGGTGGAACTGCCCGTCCGCTCGACGAGGTGCTCAACGAACTCGACGAGTTTATCGGTATGCGGTCTGTCAAGAACTCTATCCGCCGTCTGGCCGTCCAGAGCATGTTTATGAAGCAGCGTGCTGCCATGGGTGCCGGAAAGGTTCAGCAGATGGCCATGAACTTCGTGCTGACGGGTAATCCAGGAACAGGTAAGACCAGTATTGCGAGGAAGATGGGTGAGATTCTCCAGGCAATGGATATCCTGCCTACCTCCAGGGTCTTGGAGGTGAGCCGTGCCACCTTGGTGGGTAAGTATATGGGCGAGACACCGAAGATCGTCAATAGTATGTGTGACAAGGCCATGGGTGGCATCCTGTTCATCGACGAGGCCTACACGCTCAGCGAGGGTAGTGATCAGTATGGCAAGGAGGCTATCGACACGCTGATGAAACGAATGGAGGACGACCGTGGTAAGTTTGTGGTGATAGCTGCCGGCTACAAGGATCAGATGGAGGTCTTCCTCCAGATGAATCCGGGTCTGGCGAGCCGCTTCACACACAAGCTCCATATCGATGACTATAATGAGGATGAGTTGCTGTCCATTCTCAAACAGATGGCACAGAAGGAGAACTATACGCTCTCACCGACGGCAGAATACAAGGCTCTGGATACCATCTACAAGATGGTGCTTGTCAAGGATGAGTCATGGGGTAATGCCCGTGAGATGAGGAACCTGCTCGACACGACGATCCAGAAACTTTCCGTCAGGGTATCGCAGATGCCGGCCGATCAGGTGACCAAGGAAACCTACCAGCTTATCCTGCCTGAAGATATATAGAATAGGGTATAATAGATAATCGTAAGTATATATGATAATTTGTCCTACTTGCCGAGAAGAAATAGACAACGATTCCCGTTATTGCGACCAATGTGGTCAGGCCTTATTGTATTGTAATCAGTGTGGCCGGGTGGGAGTTGGACGGCGCTGTACATACTGCGGAGGTCTGATGGTGGCGCCTGGTGGAGATCAACAGCCGGATGCCAACGGCTTAGCCTCGATTTCGGGACTATCCACCTATGGGTCTCTCAGGAATGGCGTTTCCCAGCCAGGGCAACAGGAAAGTATGCCTGTGCTGACTTTGTCAAACGACAACCTGAATATCAAGATTGTCGCTATGAACGGGGCTATTATCGGTCGTCGGAAAGGACCATATACGCAGTTCTTTGAGAAACAAGCGTATGTCTCTGGTGTGCATGCCCAGTTGAAATATAATCCTGGCATGGGCTGGTGTGTGACGGACAAACACTCGTCGAACGGCACGAGTCTGAACCAGCGGCAGATACAACCTGATGTGGATATGACATTGAACAACGGGGATATCCTCACGATAGCCAATATCAATCTGCAGGTAAAAATCAGATAGTAACAAATGATAGAATTAGATATTTCGGCAGCCAGTAGGATTGGCTGCGTGAGAAGTCAGAATGAAGACATGATACTGGTGAATAACCAGTTTCTCCGTGAAGACAGTTACAAGACCAATGTCGTTTTAGGCAGTGAAGACCGTTATTTGATAGCGGTCGCTGATGGAATGGGAGGTCATAACAGAGGTGATGTGGCCAGTAGCGATACGCTCAAGAACCTGCATTATTTTTTTCATGACATTCCTGCCACTTTAAGTGCAGGTGACTTTAATGAGGCCATCGTAGGCTGGCTTGACTCGATCAATAACTATATAGTATCCAAAGGTCGGGCCGATGAACAGTATAAGGGGATGGGCACAACGCTCGTCGGTATATCTTATTATAATGGGGATATTTATTCGATGAATTGTGGTGACAGCCGACTGTACCGCCATCGAAACGGTCAGTTGGTGCAACTGACGACAGACCATTCCCTGAGCAACATGCTTGGAACGGAGAAGCATTCGAGCATTATCACTAATTGCATTGGCGGTGGCTGTCATTCTTCCTACATCGACATGGTTCAGATGACGCATGATGTGCAAAAGGGAGATATCTACATGCTTTGCAGCGACGGGTTGACAGATATGGTGTCCGATCCTCGTCTCTGTGAATTGTTAGGAAACGGTGCCGATGCCGATGCGCTTTGTGAGGCTGCCATAGAGGCAGGCGGTATCGATAATGTATCCTGTTGTGTGATAAGAATAAAGTAGTTAAAGAAGTGATAGTAGTTAAAGAAGAAAGATGCCATTAAGATTACCCGATAAACTTCCTGCCATAGACCTGTTGAAGCACGAGAATATTTTCGTGATGGACGATACCCGGGCCCACTCGCAGGACATCCGTCCGTTGAAAATAGTGATCCTTAATCTCATGCCGCTGAAGATAACGACGGAGACAGACCTGATTCGTCTGCTCTCCAATACTCCCTTGCAGTTGGATATCAGTTTCATGAAACTGAAGAGCCATACGCCGAAGAACACGCCTATTGAACACATGATGATGTTCTACCGTGACTTTGCCGAGATGCGTCATGAGAAATACGACGGTATGATCGTCACTGGTGCTCCTGTCGAGCAATTAGAGTTTGAGGAGGTGGGATATTGGGATGAGATTACCGATATCTTCGAGTGGGCAAAGACTCACGTTACCAGTACCTTATATATCTGTTGGGCTGCCCAGGCCGGACTCTATTTCCATTACGGTGTACCCAAGTACCCGCTGCCGATGAAGATGTTTGGTATCTTCCCGCAGAAACCCCTGGATCCGAAATTACCCATCTTCCGAGGCTTCGACGATGAGTTCATGATGCCTCACAGCCGTCATACGGAAATCCGGCGGGAGGATATCCTCGCCAATCCTGAACTGACGCTGATTGCTGAGTCTGAGGACAGCGGTGTAAGCATTGTGATGGCCCGTGGCGGTCGTGAGTTCTTCATCACCGGCCATTTGGAGTATGCACCGAACACACTCGACAATGAGTACAAGCGTGATAAGGACATCCGCAAGGATGTGGCGCCGCCGCTGCATTACTACAGGAACGACAATCCTGCCAATGGCCCGTTGGTCACTTGGCGCTCGCATGCGAACCTCTTTTATACGAACTGGGTGAACTACTACGTCTATCAGGAGACACCTTATAATATTGATGACATCACTTGAACTGCTGGCCCCAGCCAAGAACCTGGATTGCGGCATCGCGGCTATAGACCACGGTGCAGACGCCGTCTACATTGGTGCTCCGCGTTTTGGTGCGCGTTCTGCTGCGGGCAACAGTTTAGAGGATATCTCCCGGCTCTGTGACTATGCACATCCCTTCGGGGTGAAGGTCTATGTGACAGTCAATACCATTCTCTACGACGATGAACTCGACGACACCTGTCAACTCCTTCAAGACCTTCAATCTATTGGTGTCGATGCCGTCCTCGTTCAGGATATGGGTATTCAGGAATTATCTTCCTCCTTCCTCTTTCCTCGACTCCACGCTTCCACTCAGACCGACAACCGGACTCCAGAGAAGGTGCGCTGGCTGAGAGACTTAGGTTTCAAGCGGGTGGTCTTGGCCCGTGAACTCTCTGTCGAGGAGATCTCGGAGATTCATCGTGAGGTGCCCGATGTCGAACTGGAGGTGTTCGTCCACGGTGCCCTCTGCGTCAGTTATTCCGGCATCTGCTATGCTTCCCAGCATTGTTTTGGCCGTAGTGCTAACAGAGGAGCATGTGCTCAGTTCTGCCGGATGAAGTTCTCGTTGGTCGACAGCGAGGGTAGGGAGGTGGAGCACGACCGTTACCTGCTGTCATTGAAGGATATGAACCAGAGCGACCACCTGGAAGAATTGATTGAGGCTGGTGCAACGTCGTTCAAGATAGAAGGTCGTCTGAAGGATGTCAGCTACGTGAAGAATGTCACAGCCGCTTATAGCCAACGGCTTAACGATGTCATCCGTCGCTATCCTGACAAGTATTGTCGCAGTTCGTTGGGTGAGTTTCGCTATACCTTTACCCCAGACCTGCGGAAGACCTTCAATCGCGGTTATACTACCTATTTCCTGCATGGTCGTCAGCCGGATATCGCTTCCTTCGACACGCCGAAGGCTCTGGGAGAGTTTGTTGGCACGGTGAAGGAATTGCGAGGAGATTCTTTTAATGTGGCTGGTGTCGCAAGCTTCGCCAATGGTGATGGTCTCTGTTTTTTCCGTCCTCACACCTCTGAACTCGTAGGTTTCCGGGCCAACCGTGTTCAGGGTAACCGCATCTGGCCCTATCGCTTACCTGACGGTCTTCGTCCTGGTGTTCGCCTCTATCGCAACAATGATCAGGAGTTTGAGCGGCTGCTGTCGAAACCGAGTGCAGAGCGTCGTATCCCCATCCGTCTCGCCCTCCGTGCCGTCGACGATGGATTCGAGCTCTCAGCTTCCATTTCACAGCCTAATTGTCAACTGTCAACTGTCAACTGTCAACTGTCTGCTGAGCATCAGCAAGCCCAGAAGCCCCCTCATGAGAATATCATCCGTCAGCTGTCGAAACTTGGTGATACTATCTATACCTGTTCTGCTGTCGATATCCCCGACGATTTCAACTATTTCATCCCCAACAGCGTCCTCTCAGAGATGCGTCGCGCTTTGGTAGAGCTAATGGATAATGGACAATGGATAATGGATAAATCTAGCTCGAAAGTGTCTTCGGATAATTATCCATTATCCATTGTCCATTATCCATTTGATTACCTCTATAATATCTCCAACCGCCTCTCCCGGCAGTTTTATGGTGCCAAGGAATTGTCTGCCTACGAACTGAAAGGTGGCGATGGACCCATCATGCAGTGTCGCCATTGCATCCGATACTCTTTGGGCTATTGCGTCCGTCATGGCGGTCAGCGTCCTACGTGGCATGAACCTCTCTCACTCGTCTTAGGCGACGGCCGTCGCTTCCGTTTGGAGTTTGATTGTAAAAACTGTCAGATGAACGTATATGCGTCGTAGATATTCACCTTTTTACCTTTTCACCTTTTTACTTTTCCTGACAGCGTGTTATAACCGTGGCCCCATCACGCCTGATGCCTGGAATCTGACGGAGCAACAGCTTGACAGCATCTCCTTTTATACCACCCACCACTATACCCAGAACTACAATTTCGTCGTGACGGGCGACTCTTTAGTGGTTGTCGCCCAGCAGCCAGAGGCGATGGCCATCCCCGAGGTGGTGAGCATCGAGATCGAGTCCATCGGATCAGAGAAGCAGAAAGACTCCATCACGCTCCGAAAGAACGAGCGCATCGTCGTGGCCGACATCATGACCGTCCCCTCCGACACCATCGACTCCGTATGGGTGAAGGTGGCCCGCGACCAGCTTACTTTTGGGTGGATTCATGAGAAGGAACTCCTCGCAAAGGTCTCCCCCGACGATCCAATCAGCCAGTTCATTGACCTCTTCTCTGATGTTCATCTGTTAGTCTTTCTGGCCTTTTGTGTAGTTGTTGTAGCCGCCTATGGCGTACGCCGTCTGATGCGGCGGGGTGCGAAGATTGTGCATTTCAACGACATCCCCTCGTTCTATCCTACAACCCTTTGTCTGCTCGTGGCTTCCTCAGCCGTACTCTATAGCTCCATCCAGCTCTTCGGCCCAGAGTCGTGGCGGCATTTCTATTACCATCCCTCGCTCAATCCCTTCGGCATGCCGCTTCATTTGGGACTGTTCGTTACCTCCGTCTGGGCCATCATCATCGTTGGCATCGCCACCGTCGACGATGTGACGAAGCACCTTCCTTTGGGCAGCGCCATCCTCTACCTCAGTGGTCTCACGGCCGTTTGTGCCGTTGATTACGTTGTCTTCAGCATTACCACCTTGTATTATATAGGCTACCCTCTGCTCGTCGCCTACTTCATCTTCGCCCTCCGCCGCCTCTCCCTCCAGGACAGCATTTGAACAGTTCTACCACAGCCAGTCTTCCTGTTCGTCGTCGTAGATGAAGGGGCCGTTCCAGCCGTGGGAGCGGCAGGCCTCGGCGATGGTTTCCTGTTCTTCAGGTGAGATGAGGCGTTTGCCGTTGCGCATCTCGAAATATTGGGAGCGGCCAAAGGTCCAGATGAGCTCCTGACGGATGTTGTGCTCCATACGGCCCGGCATGTCGACATAGAACTGCGTCATGCCCTTTTTCTTGATGGCTCGGACGTTCGGACGGTATTTCACACAGCTTTCGCCTCCGATCTGCGGATTGCGTGGATTCATGGATTTCTGCACGATCGGCAGCGTGTCGGCATACAGCCCCACGAGCCAGTGCAGGCATTGCTCCTTGAGCGGACAGCTCTCGATGAAGCACTTCTGATAATGGCTGGCCTTCTCGCGGAAGACCTCTTCCTGCGACACCGTCGCCTGTTGTTGTGGTTCTTTAGTTGTATTCATGAGTGCAAAGGTAGTAATAATTATCCGATAACCATACATTATCCTGTTCTTTTTTACCTTTATTTATTTGCACGTTTCAGAAATATTATTTAAATTTGCAGCCAAATATATGTCTAACCCTCGAAACAAACATCTATAACTATCATAATTATGAAAAAGGTATTTATTACAATTATCTCAATTCTCCTGCCAATGATTGTAAGTGCAGCACTACGACAAGTCAGGGGTACAGACGTCAATGGAATCTATTATCTTTTCGATTCTTCCCAAAAGACGGCAACTGTAACTTGCAAATGTATTACTTATTCTGGTACAACTTTTATTGAGGACTATGATAAAGCTGATTATTCCGGGGCTATTGAAATCCCATCTGAAGTGACTTATGACAAAGAGACCTATAAGGTTACAGCTATTGGAGATGTGGCCTTTGCTGATTGTATGAGTGTAACTTCCGTCTCGATTCCTGAAGGCGTAGTGAGTATTGGACAGTGGTCTTTCTCTGGTACAGCATGGTATAATAGCCAGTCTGATGGTCTTCTGTATCTTGATAACTGGTTAATTGGCTATAAAGGTGATCAGCCAACAGGGGAGTTGAATATAGCAGAAGGAACAAAGGGAATCGCAGCAAAAGTTTTATCAGGATGTACAGATTTGACCTTTGTGACTATACCTAGCAGTATGAAATTCATCGGAGACAATGCCTTCTCCGGCTGCGGAGGCCTTACATCTATCGATATCCCCAACAGTGTGTTAAGTATTGGTGCTTCAGCTTTCTGGGGTTGCAGTAGCCTGCCTTCTATCATTATTCCCAACAGCGTGACGAGCATTGGTGCTTATGCCTTCCTCAATTGTTCTAGCCTGAAATCAGTAGAATTGCACGCCAAAATTATAGGTAACTGTTTTAGTAATTGTTCATCCATTGAGACAATAATAATTGGTAGTGAGGTCGAATCCATCGAAAACAATACCTTCTCTAGCTGTACATGCCTGAAATCAGTAGAATTGCACATCAAAACTATTGGCAATTGGTTTAGTGGTCTTTCATCCATTGAGACAATAACAATTGGTAGTGAGGTCGAATCCATCGAAGACAATGCCTTCTTTGGTTGCAGCAATATAAGGGTAAACATTTCAGACTTGTCAAAATGGTGCAAAATATCCTTAAATAGACCTCTTCTTTATAGAACATACGAAGTTTATATGGGTATGGGTGAAGGTTATGACCAACGCACAGCAGTTGAACCTTACCAATTGTATTTAAATGGAGAAGAATTAACAAATCTGGTAATTCCTGATGATGTCGAGTCAATAGGCTCATATATATTCTCATATTGCAGCAGTCTGACTTCCGTTACTATTGGCAGCGGTGTGACAAATATTGGCAATTATGCATTTGATGGATGTCAAAATCTTACAGATGTGTATCTTCAATCTGAGAACGCACCAGAAATTGGGAGCAATGCATTTCCTTATAATCAAAACGTCACGCTCCATGTCCCAAACGCTTCTTACTTAAAACAGCCTTGGGTATCATTTGGCACAATCGTTCCATCATCAGGTGGTGAATTCGAGGGCGTTGACAATACGTTTATCACCTTTGCCGATGCAACGGTGAAACAAAAGCTTATACAAAGTTGTGACTTCAACAGTGACGGCGAGATCAGCATGTGGGAGGCCGCTGCTGCAAATGTTCCCAGTTTTAGTAATTCCGACATTACTTCCTTTAATGAATTCAAGTATTTTACTGGGATTACAAAGATTCCCTCAGCTCTTTTCAGAAATTGCCCTAAATTAATCTCTATAACAATCCCAGAGAATGTAACTTCCATCGGGGATTATGCTTTTTCGGGTTGCACGAGTTTGACTCAATTATATTGTATGGCTGAAGACCCCCCATCGGCATCAAAAGCATTTGTGTCTTATAAATATGCTGCAATGAATTATTCTGCAGTTAACACAAGCGCAGTATCCCTTTACGTGCCAGCCTCAGGCTTTAATCTTTATAGTACGGAGGAGCCTTGGAAATCTTTCAAAGAGATTTTGACAATCGATGGTTCTGAGGCCGTAGTCCCCAAGTGCGCCACGCCAACGATTAGTGTGGTTGAAGGAAAGATCAAGTTCAGTTGCGAAACAGAGGGCGTCAGTTTTGAGTCATCTATAACCATGCCTACTTCTAGTAAGTCTGCCGATGGTACAGAAATCAGTTTGTCCAACAAATACAAGGTTACGGTCTGTGCCAAGAAGAAAGGCCATATAGATTCTGATATAGCCGAGGCAGAATTCGTTGGCTCATTGATTCGTGGTGACCTGAACAACGACGGCAAAGTGGATGTCGCTGACCACGTAGACCTTACGAAAATCATTATGGGGCAGGAGTGATGTCGTATTAGGCTGAGCCTATAATCAAAAATCAATGGGACAAGTGAGTGATCTCTTTTCAAAGAGGAATCAAAAACTGTCCCATTGATTTTTTGTCTGTTACCTAATACTTATTGTTTAATCATATTGTTTAGTTCGACGATATCGGCCACATTCACAACGCCGTCGTTGTTGATGTCGGCAGCTTTGTCATTATAGCCTTCCGGATCCTTCTTGCCAACAATATGGTCGCTGATAACGGTTCTATCCTTATCGTTAATCTCTTTATCGCCATTGGCGTCACCCTTCGGATTCCAGGTATACTCGATGGTGATGTCCTTGGCGCTCGCTTCAGTCAGGTCTTGCACGGCTAAGAAGAACGTGCCGTCGGTGTCGGCCTTTGTGCCATTCAGCAAGAGTACCTTGTCACCGCTTGCTGTCCACAGCTCATCGTTTGAAGAAGAGAACAGGTGCATGGTGCATCGCCTGTTGGTCTTGAAGGAAAGCATATCGCCTTCTTCGGCAACCACCTTGAACCACATAATGCCGTCAGACTTGTTGACCGTCTTTTTGTCTCCCGGTTCGAGCAGGACGGCATCAATATCATTACTGACGCGATAATCGACATAATCCTGCTCAATACGCACACTGGTGCCATCAACGTTCTCAAACACCATGCTTAACGTATTCTTGGCATAGATCTTCGATTGGCCATTCTGCATCTCGAAGTGGTACTTCTCTGTGCGTACAGGTACCTGTGGAACCTCAATCTGGGTTGTCAAATTATAATTGGCGACAGGCGTTTCCAAGAGAACGGTCTTTATTTGGTCTGTCAACTCGTTCACCCAATAGTGATAGGCCTTCACCTTGCTTGTCGGAGCTCCTATCCAGAAAAAGCCCGTGTAGGTGGTCGAGGGGAGTCCATTTGCAGTAAGTGCATGGTAGCGCACGGAATGAAGACCTGGTGTCAGTCCGCTGAGGTCGAGGGGCACAGCCTGTGCCGACAATGCCAATTGTTTACGACCCTCGTAGTTGCAGTCGAACCAATACTCGCCCTTCGTAGCTATTGCCGTTGGTTCTGGCACGAGGAACGGATAGGCATAGGTGGAAGACACCAAATCGCCGGCTTTGGTCGAGGGCGTCTGATTGTTATTGGGTACAGGCCTCAATTGGCCATCCTGAAGGGTGAAGACGCCTTCACTGATATAGATCTGATGATAATTCAGGGTATGCACACCTGGGGTCAGACTTGAGGCATCTATCGTGATGCTGCCAACCTCAGTTGTCGTAACGTGGCTGGAATAGTCCTGGTCGAACCAATACTCTGCGCGACTGCCTTTTATCTGAGGATTGGGTATGAGGAAAGACTTCGAGTAGGTGCTTGAGGGGACTCCTCTATTGTTATAGAGGTAGTGTAGCGTATGAACGCCAGGCTCCAACCCTGTCAGGTCGACATCGATCGTGCCGTTGCTGACACTTTTCGACACCGCTCCGCCGTAGTTGCTGTCGAACCAGTATTGGCTGGTCTGTCCTCGCGCTATGCTACAGATGCCGAGGAACAGCAGCATAAGGAATAACTTGTTCCGTATCATAAGTTGTCGGATTTAGTTTATGACTCTTATGCCGTCATTTACTGTGCCACCTCGATGGTCACACTCAACTTGCCTTCAGCGTTAACTTTCGGCACAATCTCGCACTTGGTGATGCGTGGGTTAGAAGGAGTCACATTGAAGGGTGCTGCGCCTCCCCAAACACCAACCACGGTGCCATCATTGCCCTTGTAGAGTTGCTTGGCATTGTCAGAGAGTTCAAAAAGACCTGTGCCGTCCACATTGAGGTCATCAAAATTTATATCATATGAAGAGAGGTCGCCATATTGATCTGTGTTTTTTTTCAAAACAGCGGGACTTTTAAAGAAGTTATCGCGATCAGTCACAATCTTGTTTGTGGCGTTTGTGGCATTGGCGAAGAAGTCGTAATCAGTTTTCGAGGTGTTAAAATATACACAGTTATGAACATCGTTGGAAGCGGCAAGTTGATAATCAGAGGTACAAATGAATATACAATTGGTAAGCACGTCTTCAGATAAACTACCGTTGTGCCAAAGACCATAATTAGATATAACACAGTTCTGTAGGGTGATTTTGTCAGTGCCCGTTTGAGCTATTACATCCTTGAGAGCACAGCTAGTGCAAACACCTTGATACAACTGTAGATAATTCAGCGTTACGCAATGATTCAGCTTCGCAAAGACTTTCGTTTGAGTAAGAAGGTAACTATCAAATTTCACCTTAGATATGGTACATGCCTTGTAAACGTCACTTGTGATAACCAATTGAGAGGTAAAACGAACGCCTTCTATGGTCAGTTCGTTTTCGTCACTCTGCAATTTGAAAGTCCACGAGCCTTCAATGATAGTATAATTGTTGTCTGAACTTCCGTCAGCCCAGCCGCCAGCACCGCGGACGGTGATATTCTTTGCAAAATTCTTACCTGTGAACGTTCCGGCAGACAGCGTGATGATGTCGCCAGGTTGCGCAGCATCGTATGCTTCTACAAGTGCACCCTTTCCATAGTAAGCCGTTAGGCTATTGCCATGACTCAATGTAGCAACCAATGAAGTGTTTTCTTCTGCGTTGGCTCCGATCAAGCTAAATACGGAAGCCACCAACGTAACTAATAGTTTTTTCATTTCGTTAATTGTTTTTGTTGCCTCTTATGCTCCCAAATTCGGCGGTTAATAAATAATAGGTAAATGGAAGCAGAAAAGGTATGGGAGTTTCTAATACCTTTCCGAGGTCTGCCTTACAAACGGCTTATTCGGTCTCTGTCCATCATTGTCTTTGAAACGCCATGTAAATATTTAGGCTTAGTCAGGGGCAAAGATAAGCATTTTTTCTGAAACATGCAAGAAAAATGATAATAAATTCATTTTATCGGTTACTTTTTCTACACACAAATATAATTCGCCATTATTTACATTATGCAATTTGGTATAACTATTGAGCGTCTGCCCTGAGAAATGTATACTCAAGAATTTGATTTTGAATTTATATTGATAATTGATTTTATATACACTAATATTATTAACTTATTTTATTTCAGTAGTTTATGCAATGTATGTAACTAAGTATTACATACATAATATCTACATTTTTTAACTGTGAATAGGAATGTAAACAAGTGGAAGCGGTATTTAAACTATTGGTTTACAGGCGGTTTAATGATAGAAACAGTAGACTTATATGATAGTTTGGAATGTGTAAACTGACAGTTTAGTCTAGGTAAACTATCAGTTTACACATGCTAAACTATCACGAACTGCTATCCTTTGACAGACTCCGAAGAGGGTGAAATCATAGTTTAAAGCCGATAAATGTAGATAATTTTGTATGTAAAACATAGTTACATACATAATATTTTTGTCTGATTATAAGTTAATTATATTATTTTGTGTAGGTAAATATCATTATTTATTATCATTCTATTCAAATTTTTCTTGCACATTTCAGAAATTTTTCGTACCTTTGCCGAAAATCTAAAAGAATACGTTATGGCACCTAAAATCACGCTTGTCAAGAACTATAGAAATAAGGAAACGCTGCGGCTCGTGGAATTGCAGGAGCTGGCAGAGATGATCCGTCAGGGAGAATACGAGGATCAGGTCAGGGAGTTCCGCAAGGAGTTGCCGCTGAAGAGCTATGTGAGCCGTAGTAGCGACGGCACGCTGGAGGGTTACGCCAACTGGCCGAAGGAACTGCCGCGCATCTGCTTTGCGCTGGAACAGGAGAACCGCAACCACGAACTGGTGACGCGAGGCTACACGGGGCTGGTGCTGCTGGAGGTGAACAATCTGACTGGGCAGGACGAGGCCGCCGCCGTGCGCCGTGGGGCAGGGGAGATGCCCCAGACGCTGATGGCCTTTGTGGGAGCTGACGGGCAATCGGTTAAAATCGTCTGCCGCGGGGAACTGTTGGAAGTGAGAAGTGAGAAGTCAGAAGTGAGAGATTACTCCAAGCACGATGATTCTCAGCCGCAGAACTATTCTCTCACCTCTCACCCCTTACCTCTAACTTCTGAAGAAATTGCCCTCTTCCATGAGAACCTCTACGAGCGGGCCCGACTGATCTACAACGGCCAGTTGGGTGTGACGGTCGAAAAACTGGAGCCGTCGCCGCGACGCATCTGTTATATGGGCCACGACCCTCAGCTGGTGTTTAATCCTTTGGCGACGCCCATCTACGCCAAGGCCGAGAAACCCACCGAGGCGCTGAACCGCCAGCCGTCGATACAGGAGCAGACGGACTACGACCGCTACAGGAGCAACCAGATTGTGTATGAGTACAATCTGACGAAGGCCTTCGACGATACGGAGGGCATCGCCGACAAGGCGGAGCGTCGGCACGCCACGTTGAAACGTCTGGCTGCCTATTGTCAGGAGACGGGTCTTCCGATGGGAACAGCCCAGTGGCAGGCCATGATGGAACCGTCGTTCTGGGGCGATCGCGAGTTGGTGAGGAAGGTGTTTGAGAATGCCTACCACGAGGAGCACGTCAGGAAATACATGGAGAAGAAGGGTATCCAGCGCACGAAGAACATCCCGCCAGAGACGCTGCTGACGATGAAGATCAACATCTTCCTCAATGAGAACTACGACCTGCGGAAGAACGTGATGCGAGGGGTGGCCGAATACCGCATGAGGACGGGCATCGGCTTCTCGTATTCCGACCTGACGGAGGAGGCTCGCAACTCGATCACCATGAGGGCCCTCGAACAGGGCATCCGCTGCTGGGACAAGGACATCCGCCGTTACGTGAACTCCGACGATATCCGCCGCTACGACCCCGTGAACGACTATCTGGAGCACCTGTCCCGCTGGGATGGCAAGGACCGTGTGACGGCTCTCGCCCAGAGGGTACCGACGGAATACGGGGAGTGGACGCATCTCTTCCATATCTGGATGCGCTCGATGGTGGCGATGTGGCTCGGCAAGGGCCAGCTGACGGGAAACGCCCTCGTACCTTTATTAATAGGCCGTCAAGGTTGCGGCAAGTCGAGTTTCTGTCGCATCCTGTTGCCGCGTGATCTACAGGACTACTACAACGACCGCATCAACTTCAAGAACGAGAGTGATCTGAACCTCGGCCTCACGTCGTTTGCGCTCATCAACCTCGACGAGTTCGACCGCGTGACCCAGCGCCAGCAGATCGTCTTGAAGTATCTTGTCTCGACGGCTGACCTGAAGTATCGTCCGCCCTACGGCAAGGCCTACACCTCGAACCGTCGCTATGCCTCGTTCATCGGCACCACCAACGACCAGACGCCGTTGACGGATCCCAGCGGCTCGCGTCGATTCGTCTGCTGTGCCGTCGACGGCGACATCGACTTCCTGTCGCCCGTCCAGCACGACCAGCTCTATGCCCAGCTGATGCAGGAGATTGGCGATGGCGAGCGCTACTGGCTGACGAAGGAGGAAGAACGGGCGCTGATGGAGCACAACCTGCAGTACCAGCGCTTGAACGGCCTCGGCGAGATGTTGATGGCCGTCGTGCAGAAACCCCGCCATACGGCTTCTGCCGCCAATGCACAGGGCGACGAGGAAGGACAGTGGATGTCGCTGAAGGACCTCTCGGCCCTGCTGAAGAAACACTTCCGCGGTTACAAGGAGGAGCCTGACACCTTCCGCAAGATCGGCAACTACCTCAACCGTCCCGAGTACAAGTTCCAAAGCAAGCGAATCTCAGCAGGTATGCTCTACTGGGTGAAGCTGAGGGTATAAACATAAAAATCAATGAGTGATGAAACAGAAAATGATTCAGATGATGCGTTGGATCAGTACGAAAGGACTGGTCTGGCTGGGTTTCGGAGCAACACCTTTTGTCTTTATGGCCTGCTATGGCCCTGTGCCTACGGAGTATCGGGAGACCAACTTCGCTGAGGAGGTCGTCGACTCAACGGAAGTTACCCGTTCTGTTGATGGGGATGACGTGGATGTCGCCTCAGAAGAGGTCGCAGGCGATTCGCTGAATGCCGAGGATCAGGTTTAGACCATCATGAGATTGCTCATCACCATGTCGCTGACAAAGAGTCCGCGACGGGTGAGGCGTAGGTGAGAAGTGACTGGTGAGAGGGGAGAGGTGAGTTCCAAGAGTCCGTCGTCCAGATAGCGACGGGCGTTTTTTATGCAGTGGTTCCGGTATTTTTCTAATAGGGCATTGAGATCGATGCCTTCCCGGGTTCGAAGGGCGACGGTGACGATGTCGTTGTAGCGGGTATCGTCGTCGAGCAGCTCTTCTTCGAAGATGCGCTCGCCGCGCTCCATTCCTTCGATGTATTGTCGGATGTCGGCAACGTTCCAACTGCGGCTGCGGATGTCGTAGGAGTGGGCGGCGGCACCAAGGCCGATATAGGGCGTGCCGTTCCAATAGCTAGAGTTATGGCGGGAACGGAAGCCGGGGCGGGCGAAGTTGGAGATTTCGTAGTGCTCGTAGCCGGCAGTAGTCAGACGGTCGATTAATACCTCGTACATCTGGCGTTCGGTCTCCTCGTCCCCAGTGTGTTGTTTCAACATCCGATGGAGTGGGGTGCCCTCTTCGATCATCAGACAGTAGGCTGAGAGATGTTCGACGTTGAGGGCGAGGGCGGTATCAATGTCGGCCTCCCAGTCGGCAAGGCTCTCTCCGGGGAAGCCGTACATCAGGTCGATGCTGATGTTGCGGATGCCGGCAGCGCGGAGAATAGAGACGGCCTCGATGGCCTGGCGGGCGGTGTGACGGCGGCGGAGAAAGCGCAGGCGCTGGTCGTCGAAGGTCTGGATGCCCATTGAGACGCGGTTGACGGGGAGCTGCTGTAACACAGCAGCAAACTCAACGGTGACGTCGTCGGGATTTACCTCAATGGTGATTTCAGGCCTATCCTCAGCCCCTCCCGGTTTGGAGGGGAGAGGATACACCTTATTAATATATATAAAGAGCTGGCGTAGTTGATCAAAGGTCAATTGACTGGGCGTGCCGCCTCCCAGATAGATCGTTTCGATGTTCTCACCTCTGACCTCTGACCTCTGGCTCCTGATCTCCATCTCCCGGCAGAGGGCATCGACATACCTCTGGCGGAGTTCGAGAGATGTCGTCGAATAGAAGCCGCAATAGATGCATCGCGACCTGCAAAATGGTATATGAATGTAGATTCCTGCCATATTTTATGCAAAATTACTAATTTAGTTTAATATTTGCAAGATTTTCTTGGCTATTTCTCAGAAAATGTCTACCTTAGTGCCCGCTTTAACAGAACATTCATCTAAAACCTAAATGATATGAAGATTTATCAGACAAACGAAATCAAGAACATCGCACTCATTGGCAGTGCGGGTAGCGGCAAGACTACTCTTGCCGAAGCAATGGTCTACGAGGCAGGCATCATCAAGCGCCGCGGTACCGTAGAGAGTAAGAACACTATGAGCGACTACTTCCCTGTAGAACAGGAGTACGGCTACTCGGTGTTCTCAACTGTTTTTCACGTGGAGTGGAACAACAAGAAGCTGAACATCATCGACTGTCCGGGTTCTGACGACTTCGTGGGTGGTAGTATCACCGCCATGAACGTCACCGACCAGGCCGTCATCCTCGTCAATGGCCAGTACGGTCCCGAGGTGGGTACGATGAACGCTTTCCGCAACACAGAGAAACTGAAGAAGCCCGTGATCTTCCTGGTGAACCAGCTGGATCGCGATAACTGCGACTTCGACCAGATCCTGAACCAGTTGAAGGACGTCTATGGCCCGAACTGTGTGCCTGTTCAGTATCCTATCGCTACTGGCGCCGGCTTCAACAGCGTCATCGACGTGCTGTTGATGAAGAAATACTCTTGGAAGCCCGAGGGTGGTGCTCCCATCATCGAGGACATCCCCGCCGACCAGCTCGACAAGGCCAAGGAGATGAAGGCTGCCCTCGTGGAGGCTGCTGCTGCTGGTGATGACACGCTGATGGAGAAGTTCTTCGAGACCGAAGATCTCAGCGAGGACGAGATGCGTGAGGGTATCCGCAAGGGTCTTGTGACGCGTTCTATCTTCCCCGTGTTCTGTGTCTGCGCCGGTCGTGATATGGGTGTCCGCCGCCTGATGGAGTTCCTCGGCAACGTGGTGCCATTCGTCAGCGAGATGCCTGTGGTTCAGAATGCTGCCGGTAAGGATGTTCCTGCCGATGCTTCTGCCCCCACCTCTCTCTATTTCTTCAAGACGGGTGTGGAGCCCCACATCGGTGAGGTGTCTTACTTCAAGGTGATGAGCGGTGTCGTGAAGAGCGGCGACGATCTGACCAATGCCGACCGCGGCTCTAAGGAACGTATCGGTACGCTGTATGCCTGTGCCGGTGCCAACCGTATTCAGGTCGACGAGCTGCGTGCCGGTGATATCGGCTGTACGGTGAAACTGAAGGACGTGAAGACTGGCAACACGTTGAATGGTAAGGATGTGGACTATAAATTCGACTTTATTAAATATCCTAACTCGAAGTTCTCACGTGCCATCAAGGCTGTGAACGAGGCTGAGACCGAGAAGATGATGGCTGCCCTGCAGAAGATGCGTCAGGAGGATCCCACATGGGTGGTTGAG
>JAEEGK010000850.1_pt1 | contig 76607 bp, 39 predicted proteins | sample 8958771 | NCBI WGS metagenome assembly JAEEGK01 (sample SAMN16246547, study PRJNA631951) | gut metagenome | biome: gut microbiome; feature: rumen; material: SC-attached | host: Bos | place: Iran: Karaj | collected 2018-10
GCAGAGCGGCCAGTAAAAACTTCATTGTTTTCATACGCTTACTGTTTTTATTTGATTCTACTTTCACACCGTTATTCATTTCCCAGAACGATGTTCACAACCTTCGTTGCATCAGAGATGCTCACCTTTCCATCGCCATTCACATCACCCCTCAGACCAGTACTGGCCGAGCCGTTGAGGATGAGGAGGATACTGTGGGCGGTGGCAATGTCGCCCATCGGGAACTCCTCAAATACCTGCTTGCCCTGAGCGTTGGTGACCTTTGAGAGCACGTTGTCGTTACCGTCGATGATGAGGTGAGCCTCATAGCTTGCCATGTTGCTGCCCTCAGGCACCTCCACTTTGATCTTCATGTTGTCGTCCTTCGTCCAGTTCACCGTCTTCGACTCGCCGCCGGCTATGGTTTCCACCACTGTGTTGTTCTTATCCAGCAGTTTAATGGTACCATCGCCAAAGTTCTTCACTGCCTGCGGCACCTTCCATGGTGACACGACATTTTCAGGATCAGTCGAACCATCGTCGATGACTATCCAGCTGTCAGAAGCTATACTGGAACCTGACAAAGATAGCATATAGCAGTTCTCTTTGATATAATTATCCCAGCCCACCTCCTGTCGCATATACTCATCGTACATGTTATCAGTATTGCTCCATACCAATCTTACATTCAGATCCTCGTTAAAGCCTAAAGAAAGTACTTGGCCATTCATGATGACGCGGAAATTCGCGTCTTCTGACACATAGATATATATTTCTCCATAGCTGTTGTCTAAACTGCCATTATGCAACACTGTGGTAGTACCGCTGATGTAGTCAGTCGGCATGCTGATAGCAGAATAACCATCACCAATATCGAAATCGCAGAAGAAATACTTCACATCATAGTTACCGTCAACCCTGATGGAAGTCTTGACGTTGGCATCCAAATCCTCTGGGAAGGTAAGGTTAATGAAACTGCTTGTCATGTTCTTGCCAAGCATAGTATAAGTGTAGATGCCTTGTCCATTATCTACAGCGTCAATCTTACCCTCGTTGTTCTGCACTTGTGATAGATTTCTGTAACCTGAGTTGATAATCGTATGTGCAAAGTCATCAGTCGCGGGCTCAGCCGTAACCACAATCTGCTCGATTTCCTTCGTTGTTGCATACGTCTCACCAGTGTTGGTAGTGGCATAATAGTTGAGAGCCCTGTTGGTGCTTTCACCATATTCGTGTTCCAGACTGAATGTCGTCTCGCTACCATCAGCATAGGTGACAGCCACATTCGCATCACCTGAACCGCCGTCGATGTTGAACATCAGTCCGTAGGTCTCAAATACACTGGGGACATCCTCGAAGACAGCCTCGATACTGTTGACGCCTGAGTATTGTCCAAGATGATAGAACTTGTAGCCTGCGTATTCGGCTTCTGTAGGCGAGCTATACGAGAATGTCGTAGTCCTGTCAATGCCGTTCACCAGTATCTTGCTGAAATACTGGTCAGGCACACGCAGTTCAACGCTGGCATCGCTCGTCACCATCTGTGACGTCGTGCCGCCCTTCTTGGAAATCGTTGCCACCTTCTCGCCGTCGACCCATAGCTCCACAGGCTTGTTGCTCATGCCGGAAGTGACGGTCAGGCGGGCCTTGGTTCCATAAGCCTGCCAGTCCTCGATGATAGTCCCGAACTTGCTCCACAGCGGATCTGACATATACATCTCTGCTTGGCCTTCAGGGACAATAAGCGTCATGTTGGCAACGCTGCTCGTGCCATCAGTGTTGTTAAAAGCATCGTTGTCAGATGAGAATAAGTAATCATGCCAATATACACGAATCACCAGGTTGGGATTAGTTGCCTCAAAAGCATGAGCATCAATAGAGTGGCGCGTAATAGGCAAAATGAGCGTATCGATGCCTGCCGCTTGATAGAAGGCGTACTCAGGTATGTGTTGAGAATTAAAATTCACTGTGCCTTTACCTACAATGAAACAGGAACCTGTAACGAAACCGGTATTATACAGGTCAAGACTGGTCAAACTCAATTCTGAGGGTTCGCCATTGACCAGATAGCCACCACACATCTCGCGGATTCCTTCCCAATCATCCAAATCATCCGTACCCTTCAAAGCACTACCAATCTTTAACCGTTTTACACTTTTCAGTTGCTCATAATTATATTGGGCATACCATTGTGTGAATGAAGTGTTATCTGGAAACATACCTACCTCCTGATAGGCTGCCAGAGGCTCGACGGGAGCTGGAACATCATATTCCGAGACTGTCAGACTGGAATTCTGCAAGGCCATCGTCTGCTCGTAGGCTTCCTTCAGAGGATACTTCACTTTCAAAGTACCAGTCGATTCATAGAAAGTCGACGAGCTCAAGCCAATGACCTGATCCCCAGAAAGGGTAAGGTTCAAACCATGAATACCTGCAAACGCACCCAGACCGATGTCTTTAACATTCGGGAAACTGAAGGCCTGTGTCAGTTTCTCGCATCCTGAGAACATAGCCCTGGGAATACTGGTTACTTGGGAATAATAATAACTCGGGAAATTGACAGTCTTCAACGCCTTACAATTATAACAGAAGCCGACATAATCATCAGAAATCGGCATGATTCCTATTGTTAGCGTCTCCAAAAGTTTACAATCCCCAAATACAAACTCGCCTACGCCTTGCATATCACTGATGGTGACGGTTTTCAACAGCTCACAACCAGCAAAAACCTTATCCCTTAAGTAACAACGTGGAAGTGAAAGCGTTTGCAGACGAATGCATCCTGCGAAGGCTTGGTCACCAATGTAAATAACTTTATTAGGGTCACTATTCGCTTTGATGGTGAGATCTGTTAAGTACCCACACCCGTGGAAAGCATAATCTGCAATTTCTTCCAAAGAGGCAGGCAAAACCACTTTCGTCAGTTTGGGCTTATTTGCAAAAACGTCTGGCAATTTCGTAAGGGCACTACCGTTGTCTCCCTCTTCAAACACTAATGTCGCCAGATTCTCAAAACCATCATAGCCTAACGCACCAGTGCGCAAATTGGACACTGTGGGAGGAATATGAATTTCATATATTTGAGAAGACACACTGACACGCCAGAAATCTTCGGAAATTTGCGTAACTGTGTATGTTCTTCCATTTACAGTGATGGTGGAAGGAATATCCAGTCGATTCCCAGAAAACGAACTACTCACATATTGAGCCGTAACAGAAGTCGAATATTCAGTCACACCTTTATAGACTATACCTCCTACTTCAGCTTCTTCATCATTCAATGCCCATGCCCCTGGAGTGAACACGATGGCCAGCAGAGCGGCCAGTAAAAACTTCATTGTTTTCATACGCTTTATTTTTTTATTGGTTTGTTATTTCTCCATGATTACTCCTGCTCCAACTCTTCCAGAATCCTCATCCTGGCATTGGCAGCGGGATTGCCCAAAATGATGTTCACCACCTCTACGGCATCAGCAATGCTAACCTTGCCGTCGCCGTTGACATCACCCTTCAGGGTAGAGGCTGCCTCCTCTATTCTCAGGAATACACCGTTAGAATCTGTTTCCTTCGTGGTCCATCCAGCCAAGATGTAGGCTTCCTTCGTGCCCTTAGGAACGGTGAGGACGCAGTCGGTGCTGATAACACTAAAAGGGGAATTAAGAGTAGGTGGCGTCGTTGCCTTTGAAATCATACTTGTCAAATTACTGCATCCATGGAAAGCAGTAGAGAAAACATAATTAACCGTACTTGGTATTTCAATAGTCTCCAATGCACTATTATTGTAGAAACATTCTGCTTGAATGGTTTTTACTCCTTCAGGAATCTTGGTGTATTGACATCCAGCTTTCAGAGCGACACCATTTTGAATAATGCCGTTGCAACCGTCGATAGACTTGAATTTTGTGTTTTCCTCATCAACGACGATACTAACCAAATTCTGACAATAGCCAGTTATACCCACTCCAATAGTAGTGACGTTCTTCGGGATGAAGAGTGTCTTTAGCCCGGAAACTCTGAAGGCTTGATTGTCTATGGACTGTAGGCTTTCAGGCAAATCAATATTTTCCAACTTGCTACAACGGAAGAATGCGAACTTACCAATTGACGTTATAGTAGAGGGCAAGACAACTGAAACAAGCGACTGGCAATCATAGAAGGCCTTATCTTCAATACTCGTCAGTCCAGTGAAATATTGGAACTCATCGAACGAAGTGATGGTATTGTTTGCATGGAACACAGACTGTTCGCCAACCATCAGCGACGTCACAGCCTTAGCCTCAGCTTTTGAGAGCTCATGGTCGCCGTCTTTATCCCATTTACTCACGCAGATGGCCTTCACATTGGCATCGGCAAACTGGATGATGTCGGAGTCAATGCTTCCGTACTCAATGATTGTACCGAACTTTCTCCACTGCTCATCAGCAGCGTAAGCTTCGAAGGAGCCAGCAGGCACATAAAGGTCCATCTGTGCCACCTCATCGCTGAACCCATTCGATGTGCTTAGGTCAAGTGGTGTCTTCCAAGGCACATAAAGCTCCAGATGATCGTTCACATTCATTAATGCCCCCTCTTCGAAGCCCTTCAATGCCTTGGGAAGATAAAGGGTTTCAAGATGCAAGCCTTGGAGGAAGCCATAAGGCATGACATTGCGAGTGTTTATCTTATACTCACCGTTCTCGTCGGTATAGAACACCTCATCACTCTCATTGAAAATGGCATCCGTGAGGTCGAGACTGTACAAACTGCCCTGTGTGTCGGGCTTGGTGTAGTAGTTTGGCTTGCCGCCAAGATAGCGGATAGCAGCCAAATCTGAAGCACGCATATTCATGTTGACAGACAGTTGCTGTATGGCATTCTTCTGACTCTCGGGCAGTGAATTGATCAGACTTCCCAAACTACCTATCAGCCCCTCGTGATGATAGGAAATCCACGGATTTACGGAGCCATCGACATAAAGAACTGACAACTGATAATCGCTAGTGGTATTAGTTTCGAAACCAGCCAGCGGAATGAGATATGTTCCGTCATCTAATAGATAGTTATCGGGAGTCAATAATTGTTGCATGCCCGTTGTAAAGATGGCACTTACTTCCTTGCCCGTCTTAGGCTCTATGATGGCGTAATAGCCAGGTTGCCTTACCAGATATTCACCTGAACTGGCTTGGCCATATATGACGTTCAGTTTCATCAAGTCGTCGGCATTATATATCTGAATGCTTCCATTGCCTTCACCATTCTTAACGGATAAGTGCTGGGCATTGGTCTCATGGATGAGTTGTATGTCGAGGTCTTCCTTAATGGGAACTTTATAGTAATACCACATCTCACCATCGTTGTTTCCTGATTCTTGTTGATGGTACGCCTCGAGATCAACTCCGTTGACATTGACGCGGGCAGTTTCGACGATGCCATTAGTGGACTCAGGAATAGGTACTACGAATTGCAGAGTTTTAATTTCATCTATGTAATACTGCCATTCGAAGCTCTGCGTCTCCCCGTCTGTATTCATGTCTTCGAGCTGCTCAGGATTGTTTTCATCCAATGCTTCATACCAGTCGTTCGTTTCGTTGATCCAAACATAGCCGTCGCCCACTTTCGTGATGTTCACGCTCAGCAATGTTCCGTCTTCTATAATCTGAGTGGTGCCGATTTGGATATCGTTATCCGCACCATAGTGAGGGACATAGCTGGCCTCATAATACTTTGTGCCATCTGAATTGGTTCCCTCCTGAAGCTCCAAACGCTCCCGGGCTGCAATTATATAAGGTATTACCCCGTCACGCACATTCTCCAATTTCAGGTTGACTGGCTTCTCAGGGTCAGCATAGAAGCTATACATCGTATTCTTATAGGTAAAAGTGTATGGTATACCTTTGCGGGAGCAGCTCACCGTCAGTTTGGCTCCTGCAGGTTTATCAAAATACCATATCTGCATCGGTATATCAGTTGCCGTGAGCCTTACCCGATAATCGAGGTATGAGGCACTGCCCGTCGTCCTGAAGTAATACTTTCCCTTACGGAACACACCATTAGTCATTCCGCCATATTGCTCTAGTAGCTGGTACTCCTGATTATTTGCGTCAAAGGCCTTAACGACATAACGCAAGGTGTCATAATCCAAGGCTACCTCATACGTACTGTAGGGATGTTCGGGACTTGCCACACTATAGGTTCCAGCATCTTGATAGTCAGAAATCTTTTTTTGGTTATCAACATAGACAGTGATGTCGCCAGGCGTCTCAACGACAAGCCCACCACCCCAAGTTGAGGAACTCATGTACATGATACGTACATTCGTATTCGAATTTGCATCAGGATTAGCATACACCGTGTAATAGAACGTATCGCCAAAAATACACATCGGGACAGGGTCTGCATCACCCACTTTGATGTAGGGCTTCAGGTAGGGAGAGACGTTAGGTACATTGCTCAGTACAAAGGTCTTGCTTCCCTGCTTGGGGCAGTCAATGGCTATTTGCCGCTCTGTAATAGCATGGATGGTCTCAGTGACATTGCAAGCGTATAAACTATTCAGCGTATAGCCATAATCGATGTAGCTGACATTACCATTGGGGAAGAAGTCTACAGTCACCTGGAGCTTGGAGTTGGTGAAGGTTGTATATTCCTGCTTGACGTTCCTGTCCGGAAAATACGAGGCTAACTTAACACCGGCATTATGGTATAAGGTCAGATTCGTCGTCGTGTTCGTGCCGAGAGCCGTCACCAGAGGGCAATAGTTTTCCCACTTTCCCACATTGATATTCCACCTGCGCCTCACGCACACTACCCTAGGGTCGTCGGCATACAAACGTCTCAGGCTTGTGCATCCCGAAAAGACATTTGTGCTGTGAGTGCCAGTCGGCGATTGCGTGTCTGTCGAATAGGTATTGGTAAAGAAGCAACCGAGAAGCCTTACTTCCTCAAGCTGTGTACAATTCTGGAATGTCCCATCCTTGATAGCACGGATGGACTGGGGCAATGTCACCTTCGTGATGTTCGCATTATTCGAAAAGGGAGTCTGTATAGAACCAGAATTGTTCACATAAGCATAATCCGTTACACGATAGCCACCCCAATACGGATTGTTTGCCTGTACTAACCCATCTTGATTACCAGGGCTGACCGGCCAGATGTATTCAGGGACCACAATCTCACCCGAATAATTACCCAAGGCTATCATAGCCTCGTGAGTCGTATTATTCAGATAGTACTGAATGCCATCGGCTTCGTATGTGTTGGTAGACCAACTACCCTGAGCCATCGCCACGTTTGCACCTCCCACCCATAGCAGGAGTGCAGTCAAAAGTAATCTAAACTGTTTCATGTTCATTATGGTTTTGATTGTTATAATTCGTATTTGGGTGCAAATTTACGAAAAAAAGAGCATCCATAATTGTACATTTTGAGCAAAGTGTGGTCTGTTTTTAACAATGCCCCCTCTTTTAGCAAAAATTAACGCGGGCGGTCTTGCTGAGTCAGCCTCAGCTGGTTACTCTAGAGGTATAGTGCTTGGATCAAGTCGCTGACCTTACCCTATGCGGCCTCCTGACGAGGCTTAGTAGCGCAGTTCGTATATGCCGGATGGGAACATGGCGGTGCCTAGTAGGCCTCCCGTAGAAGTAAAACAAGTTGTTTTACCTTTCAAAGAGGCCGTTCTTGCTTACCAAAGTAGGCCACTTTCGAAGGTAAAACAACTTGTTTTACTTCATCAACCCATATCCCTTCGTTCTCAAAGTCCCAAACTAAGCAGCTCGAAGTTGGTCTTGTTTCACCACAAACTTACGTCCCGACAACTGGCTGACCGCGACTACGCTAATCGTGCCAGAACGGTTGGGTTTCCTCATTATACCTAAGCGTCTTTTTGCAACTCATTGATTTCTGCATTGAGTATTTCTATTTGATCCTGGAGTTCAAGCACATTTTTTAGGCATTCTTCCGCTTCATACTCAGAACTCACGTTCTCCAATTGTTTTTGCACTTCAGCCATCATTGCCTCAATCTCTCTTGCCATTTGCCAGAGAGTGGTCTGAGCATGTCCGCTGTCAATTGATTCGAGATATTCTTTCGCCTTTTCAAAATAATCTTCACAGGCTTCCATTCGATTTTGCAGCTCTTCTATTCTCGACATTAAATCTATGTTTCCGAGCAAAATCTCAACAATTATCTTCGCATCGGCAATCGTGACAGAGCCGCTCTGGTTCACATCTGCTGCTTTGGTGTTGAAGTAGCCAACTGGCTGGCCAAGGATATGGCCGACCACTGCTGTGACATCGGCAATCGAGACCACGCCGTCGTCATTGGCATCGCCAGGTGTTAAGGCAGGCTTCTCAGTGAAGTAGCCCGGATTGTCGGCACCGCCGTCGATATGGGCGTAGCCTTCATGAATATGGTAGGCACTGTATTGTGTACCCTCGCCGCCCACAAGGCTCGTGCAATTCAGGAACATATTAGTAGAATTACCTGAAACTATGGATTCCATACTCCATTTGTCACTGACATAGATGGTCTTCAGGTTGCTACAATAAATGAACAGGTTCTTCATATTGGTTACGTTCGCCGTATTGAAGCTACTCAGGTCGAGCTTCGTCAGGCTACTGCACTCCCAAAACATACTCATCATATCGGTCACGTTAGCTGTATTGAAGCTGCTCAGGTCGAGACCCGTCAGGCTTCTGCAATCAACAAACATAACCTGCATGTCGGTCACATTCGTTGTATTGAAATGGCTCAGGTCGAGACTCGTCAGGCTGCTGCAAGTGTGGAACATAGCCGACATATTGGTCACGCCCGCCGTATTGAAATGGCTCACGTTGAGACTCGTCAGACTGCTGCAATACTCGAACATAGAGTTCATATCGGTGACGTTCGACGTATTAAAATTCCTTACGTCAAGGCTCGTCAGGCCTTCGCAATTGTAGAACATGTACGCCATATCGGTTACGTTCGCTGTATTGAGATGGCTCAGGTCGAGCTCCGTCAGACTGCTGCAATTGTAGAACATACTTCTCATGGTCGTCACCTCGCTAGTGTTGAGGTGTTCCATGCCCGTGATGCTCGTTAGGTTGCCCATATTTTTGAACCAAGCATAGGTAGTCGTCGGCCGTACATCGGCAAACGAGGGATCGAACACCACTGTGGTGACATTCTTATAATTCCCATCGACATACCAGTCGGGATTATTGCTGCCCTCGTTCAGGTAATACACCGTCTCTCCGTTATGCGTTGTGCGCTTGCCGTCGTGGTAGAATGTGAGCGTCTGAGTGCTGGAGTCGTATACTGCGTAGGGTGCGTTCTTGATGATGACGCCATCGGTGACCTGGTTGCCCTCACTATCCACGACATATTTGTTGGTGGTGTCGTAGGAGCCGCCTTCGGGCTTCACATAGGTGATGCCTTCCTCAAGTGTGATGCTGGCGAATCCGCTGATGCCTTCCGTCAGGTTCACCTCCGTATTCGCCCCCTTTACTGTCAGTTTGGCGGCATCGTTGCTGCTTTTGATCTCTCTGCCCTTGATGGTGCATCCGCCATCAATGATGAGATCTTTTGCTGCTGACATCCTAATGCTGACAACATCTCCATCGATTGTCAGTTTGCCATCGCCTGTGAAGGTGGTGTTGCATTGCAGGTCGATGGGATAATAGTCATGGACGTTCTCCAGCCTGTTATCGCCAATGAGCTTGATCGTGATGTCGTCAAAGACATATTTATAGTACATGAAGATGCCGTTTGCGTTGGTACAATCGATGGTGGCATTGTTCAGCGTTAGCTCGCGCTTGGCAGGGTCGAAGCTTACCTTACCCCTGATGTAGTCGCCCTCAATGTTTTCTTCGTTCCAGTCGTTCACGGGAACGCCACCGACGTAGAAATTATAGAAGAATACGGTTGCAGTCATATAGCCGGGATTCGACTCACCGCCGTCAGGGTGAGCATATTCGGCATCAATATGATTGGCATCGTACGTTGTGCCTTGTCTGCCCACGATGCTTGTGCAGTTGTAGAACATATTCTCCGAACTAGACACCTGTTCTGTATTCCATTTAGGACCGATATAGATGGTTTTCAGCTCGCTGCAAGCCCTAAACATACCCGTCATATCGGTTACTTTCCGAGTATCGAAGCTGGTGATGTCGAGGGTGACCAGATTATTACATCCAGAAAACATCGAGTTCATTTTCTCTACATTCGCTGTGGTGAAGTTGGTCAGGTCCAAATCTGTCAACCCTGAACATCCATGGAAAATTCCTAGCATAGTTTTCACGTTTCGAGTGTCAAAGCTGCTCAAGTCTAAAGTTGTCAAGCTTCTGCAGTCTGAGAAAATATCATCCATGTCGGTCACGTTGGCAGTATTGAAACTGCTCACGTTAAGACTCTTCAGACAAATACAATTTTCGAACATAAAATGCATGTTTGTCACGTTGGCCGTATTGAAACTGCTCAGGTCGAGGTTCTCCAATGCAGAGCATCCCCTAAACATCCCACTCATGTTAGTCACTTCACTCGTGTTCAGATACTGGAGATTGGTGACGCTTTCTAATGAACTCATGCCTTGGAACCAGAAAAACGTAGTTGTAGGACGTGCCGTTTTGAACGACCTGTCGAACACCACAGATTTGACAACAAGACGAGCTTCAGCCCAATCAGGAGCGTTCTCCCCTTCATTAAGATCATACGATATACCTTGGCGAGCGTTCTTTTGGCCGTCATTATAGAATGTAAGAGTCGTACCATCGGGGGAGAGCTGTGCATAAGGGACAGGCCCTGTGAAGTAGCCCGGACTGTCTGCACCACCGTCGAGGCGGGCATACTCCTTGTCAATATGGCCGGCATCAAACGTCGTGCCCTGGCCGCCAACAAGCTGATTGCAGTCCTCGAACATCTTCGCAGAAATGGTCACCTTGTCTGTGTTCCACTTTTCACTGACGTAGATGGTCTTCAGGCTGGTACAGCCGGAGAACATCCCCTTCATGTTCGTGATGTTGCGCGTGTCGAGACGGGTCAGGTCGAGGGTGGTCAGAGCAGTACAGTCCGCAAACAGATAACGCAAGTCTGTCACCCCGTTCATGTTCAAGTACTCTAGGCCTTCTATCTCCTTTAATAATGGACCCCAGAAGTAACTCTCTATCTGCCCGTTCGGCCAGGAAGCGTCGTATCGGGCGTATGAAGCATCGAACACCACTTTAACGGGATTAAAGCCAGTGCTCTCATGCTGCCAGTCGGAAGAGTAATAACCCTGTCCCTCGATGATCTCCTCTGTTGCGGTCAGAGCAGCTCTACGTTCCTCTATCTTTTCGTCGTAGTAGTGCGTCATCGTTTTGCTTGACTTGTCGTAGATGGCATAGACATCTAATGTCGGCGCCTGTGTAAGATAGCCGGGGTTGCTCGGGCCGCCGTCGATGTGGGCATAGTCAGCACCCTCAAAATTCCCAGTGTATACCGTTCCCATTCCACCCACAAGACTTGGGCAAGCTCCGAACATATTAGTTGATTCCGTCACATTAGCCACGCTCCAGTTGTTGCTGCTCACATAAATAGTTGTAAGATTGATGCAGCCGGTGAACATATGACCCATATTTGTTACATTAGCCGTTTTGAAACCTCTCAGGTCAAGGCTCACCAGTTTTTCGCAACGATAGAACATGTTATCCATATTCACCACATTTGCCGTGCTGAAATTGATCAGGTCAAGGCTCGTTAAATTAACGCATTCGCTGAACATACTTTCCATATCAGTCACCTTCTCCGCGTTGAAGCTGCAAAGGTCAAGGCTCGTGAGATTTTTGCATTGACAGAACATGTAATTCATGTCGGTCACGTTCTCTGTATTGAAGCTGCTCACGTCGAGAGTCTTCAAATTTTGGCAGGACCTAAACATCCAGGCCATGTTCTTCACATTGGATGTGTCAAAGTTGCTCAGGTCAAGAATCTCCAAATTATAGCAGTCCGCAAACATGTAAGCCATATACTCCACCTTGGCTGTATTGAAGTTGCTCACGTCGAGGCTCGTCATTCTGCAGGCAAAGAACATGCTACTCATGTTCGTCACGTTAGCTGTGTTGAAGTGGCTCACGTCGAGGCTGGTCAACTTTTCGCAGGAGGAAAACATCATTCTCATGTCCGTCACCTCGCTGGTATTCAGGTATTCTAAGTTCGTGATGCTGGTCAATTTCTTCATGTTTAAGAACCAACTATCCGTGCTCGTCGGGCGGGCATCGGCAAATGAAGGATCGAACTCCACGGTGGTGATGGCTTTGTTACTTCCATCGAGATACCAAGCAGGATCAGATCCTGTTCCATTAAGCTCATACGGCGTGCCTACCCTTGTGCTTTTCAGGTCATCATAGTAGAACGTCAGTGTGGTGTTGTCGGTAGACTTGATGACGTATGCCTCCTGTGCCGAGGCGGTGATGCTGCCCAACAGTGCCACCAGCGCCATCAGGCTTCGTTGTAATAGATTGTTTGTCTTCATATTGCTTCTGTTTTTTTTTGTCTTAGGTAAAATCACTATTTTCGATGCAAAGATAGGAAAAATAATCCAAATCGCCAAAAGATTTAGTGAATAAATGCGAAACACCACACTATCGACGAAGAGAGGACAAGCCAGTTTTGGCTCATCCTCTCTTCATAGGTATCCCCTTTATAGTTCCCCTCTCGCACGGGAGGGGTTAGGGGTGGGTGGGGCTTCTATTGAAGAATCATGTTCACGATGGCTTTTGCATCCTCGATGGTGATGCCTTCTATGCCATCCACGTTCGCAGCTTCGGCTTTAAAGTTGGCAACTGGCTGACCGAGGATATAGCCTATCACTGCCGTGACGTCGGCAATCGAGACCACACCGTCGCCATTGGCATCGCCGGGTATAAAGGTAGGCTTCTCAGTGAAGTAGCCGGGGTTGCCCTCGCCGCCATCGATATGGGCGTAGGTCTTGTCCACATGATTGGCATCATAGGTCGTGCCCATGCCACCTACGATGCTTGAGCAGAAGAAGAACATTCCAGCGGATTCCTCTACATCGGACATATCCCAACCGTTGCCAACATAGATTGTCTGCAGGTTGGTGCAATTAAAGAACATAAATTCGGCAGTCAGCAGACTGCTTGTGTCAAAGTCGCTCAGGTCGAGTTTCGTCAGGCTGCTGCAACCTGAGAACATGCTGTTCATATCATCGACATGCTCCGTATTGAAGCCACTCAGGTTGAGATTCGTCAGGCCAGTGCAGTCAATGAACATTCCATTCATGGTTTCTGCATTCTGTGTGTCGAAATGGCTCAGGTCGAGACTAGTCAGACCGACGCAGTCGAAGAACATGTCTTTGAAACTCTTCACGTTCTGTGTGTTGAAGCTGCTCAGGTCGAGCGCTGTCAGGGCGCTGCACTCATAGAACATTCCTTCCATATACATCACGGTCTGCGTGTCGAAGCAGCTCACGTTGACACTTGTCAGGACATTATTGTCACCGAACATATAACTCATGTCCGCCACATTCTGTGTGTCGAAGGTGCTCAAGTCGAGATTCTCAAGATCAGTGGAGCCAAACATATAGCTCATGTCAGTCACCTCGCTGGTGTTCAGGTTTTCAAGTCCCGTGATATTGTTCAGGAAATACACCATATAGAACCACTTATAGGTAGTCGTCGGCCGTACATCGGCAAACGAGGGATCGAACACCACCGTCGTGATGTTACTGTTGCCATTATTTCCAAGCCAACCGGGGACCTGCTTGTCGGTGTTCAGGTTATAAGTCCTTTCGCTGCGCGTCAGGCGCTGGCTGTCCTTGTAGAATGTCAGCGTCGTGCCGTCGGCAGAGAGCAGGGCATAGGGAGTATCGTTGAAGCTATAGTCTACGAAGTAGCCAGGATTGGTTTGACCGCCGTCGATGTGGGCGTATTCGGCATCAACATGATTCTTATCGAAGACCGTACCGGCACCGCCCACGAGGTTGGTGCAGGAGGTGAACATATATCCGGACTGTGTCACATTGGCCGTGCTCCAGCCGTCGCCCACGCAGATAGTCCGCATATTGGTGCAACCATGGAACATGTGCGACATATCGGTCACCTTCGCCGTGTTGTAGTTCCTCAGGTCGAGGTTCGTCAGATTCTCGCAATTACCGAACATATAGCCCATATTGGTCACGTTGGACGTGTTCAGGAAACTCACGTCGAGGCTCGTCAGGCTGTTACAGCCGAAGAACATGCTGCCCATATTGGTCACCTTTTGCGTGTCGAAGTTCCTTACGTCGATTGCGGTCAGACTGCTGCAAGTAGCAAACATTCCGTACATGTTTGTCACGTTGCGCGTGTCGAAGCCGCTCACGTCGAGGGCCGTCAGCTCATTACAGCCCTCGAACATCCCTGCCATATTCTTCACCTTCTTCGTGTCGAAGTGGCTCACGTCCAATGAGGTCAGGACAAAGCATTCCTCAAACATGCCGGCCATATTGGTCACCTCACTGGTGTTGAGGTACTCCATGCCAGTGATGCCGTTCAGCACGTTCATATGGCCGAACCAGTAGTAGGTGCTGGTGGGTCGCGCATCGGCAAACGAGGGGTCGATGACCACCTGGGTGATGTCATACATGCTCTCGTCCTGATACCAGCCGGGCTCCTCGTTGTCAGCCATGTTGATTGAGTAGGTCTTTTGTGTGCGGTGTGTGCCACGCTGGCCATCGTGGTAGAGCGTCAGTGTCTTCTTGTCGGCTGAGAGCAGGGCATAGGGGACGGTCAGGTAGTCGGCACTCACGAAGTAACCCGGATAATCCGCGCGGTCCACATGTGCGGCTTCCTCACCGACGTATCCTGAATCATAGGTCGTGCCCAATTCACCGATGATGTTATAGCATTGTAAGAACATTTCCTCGCAACGCAGTACAGGCGTCATATCCCATCCGCTACCCACGCTGACGGTGGTGAGCGAGGAGCAATTGTAGAACATGTAGTCCATGTCGGTCACCTTGGCCGTGTTGAAGCTGTTCAGGTTCAGCGTGACCAGCGAGCTGCAGCCGTAGAACATTTCTTGCATATAGCGCACATTGGAGGTATTGAAGCTGCTCAGGTTCAGGTTGACCAGTGAGCTACAACCGTAGAACATACTGCCCATGTAGTCAACGTTCGACGTATTGAAGGAACTCAGGTCAAGACTCGTCAGCGACTTGCACTCATAAAACATCAGTTCCATCTCGGTCACCTTCGGCGTGTTGAAGTGGCTCAGGTCGAGGCTCTTCAGGTTTTCGCAGCCGTAGAACATCTGGTTCATTCTCGTCACCTCGCTCGTGTTCAGGTACTCCAAATTCGTGATGTTGGTCAGCTGATTCATATTCGTGAACCAGTTGTTGGTAGTGGTTGGGCGGGCCGAAGCCATCGACGCATCGAACACTACCGTCGTGATTTTTTTATTGACTATGTTATCAATCCAGTCGGGATCACTACTGCTGTCATTCATCGAATAGGTTTGCTCGGTGTGCTGCAGGCGCTTGCCGTCGGCATAGAACGTCAGCGTCTTGCCGTCGGCAGAGAGCACCGCGTAGGGGCTGCCCTTGTCCGTCAGGTAGCCGGGCGTACCGTAACCGCCGTCAACGCGGGCATATTCCTTGTTCCTATGATTGACGTTATAGGTCGTGCCCTTGCCGCCCACGAGTTTGGTGCAGGCAGCAAACATGTCGTCGCTGCTTGTCACGAGCGTCGTGCTCCAGCCACTGCCTACCATGATGGTTTTCAGCGCGCTACATTCGTCGAACATATACCTCATATCGGTCACGTTGGCAGTATTGAAGCTGCTCAGGTCGAGGGTGGTCACGACATTGCAACCTTGGAACATGGCGTACATGGTTGTCACCTTGGCTGTGTTGAAGCCGCTCACGTCGATGCTGGGCAAAAGTCTGCAATAACTGAACATCGAGCTCATGTTCGTCACGTTCGCTGTGTTAAAGCCGCTCACATCGCATTGGGTCAGCTTAAAGCACGACTGGAACATTGCCTGCATGGTAGTCACCTGGCTCGTATTCAGGTTGGTAAGGCCGTTGACGGTGGTCAGCTCGTTGAAGCCATTGAACCAGCGAGCAGTAGTTGTCGGCTGGAACGTGGTGAACGATTCGTCGAAGTTCACCGTGGTGATGTCTGCGCTGTAGTCTTGCCATCCCGGCGTGGCAGTGCCTTCGGGCATGTAGATCAGCGTGCCCGACTTCGACAGCGCCAGTCCGTCGTTATAGAAGGTCAGCGAGTGGGCAGTGGCATTATAAATGGCATAGGGGAAGTCTGAGACATCGCCCGGCTCAGCGATAGGATTGAAGTCCTTCCACACATTGGCAGCCTTATAAGTGGCCTTGGTGCCTTCGGGCACGAGCAGCGTCTGATTTTCACGGTCGGGGAAGGCTGAGGCTGTCACCGTGAGGGGCGTCGTCCAGTTCACCGTCACCAGCTTCAGTTTGGCGCAGTCGACGAAGGCATTGCTCTGGATATTGGTGACTGAGGAAGGGATGTCAATCGTCTCAAGACTTGTGTTTTGAAAGACCCTTTGGCCGATGGACTGCAGGCCGTTGGGCAGCGTCACTGTCTTTAACGATGAGCAGCCCTTGAAGGCCTCATCCGTAATATACTTCGTGCCCGCGTTCAGGGTGACGGTCTTCAAATACGTGCAGCCCTCGAAACAATTGCCATTGAGGGAAATCACCGACCCTGGAATGCTGACGGAGGTCAGTGCCCTGCAGTTCTTGAAGGCTCCCTCCTTGATGTCTTTGACACTGCTGCCAAATGTCAAATTACTCAGACTGGTGCAGTTCTCAAAGGTATAGCTCTCAATAGTTTCGGCACCGACGGAAACAGAGGTTAAGCCGGAACAACCTAAAAAGGCATACATTCCGATTGTAGAAGCCCGGAGTGTGACGGATCTCAGACTCGTACAACCACCAAAAGCACGCACGCCAACCGTATTAATATACCCAAGGTTGATAGTTGTCAGGCTGCTGCAACTTGAGAAAGCATAATCACCGATGGTTTCCACTTTTTCAGGCAGGGTTACTTCCGTCAGGCTGGAACATCCCATGAAAGCATCTCGGGGAATCTGGGTCAGATTTTCGAAGTACTGCAACTCATTGAATTTCGTAATCTGGCTCTTCCCTGTGAAGGCAGCTCCCAAATCGGTAACGCTGTGTGCTTCCGTCAAATCGAGCTCGTTATTGCCGTTTGTGTCCCATTTTTCCACGCAAATAGCCTTTACAGCAGGATCCTCGAAATCGATAGGTGCGTTCTCAATAATATGCCCGAAGTTCTTCCAATAGTCAGCTTGGGCATAATTGTTCAGGGTTCCGAAGGGGATGTAGAGCGTCATGTTCTCTGGGTTATGGAAGACTGTCGCATTGATGGTTGGAGGTGTTTCCATCTCGGAGATTACTGTTGTAATCCCGCAAACATAAGGGCTTCCTGAATAGGGATCGCTTCCAGCATAGGGATCATGTCCAAAGGCATAGTCGCCGATGCTTGTCACATCCTTGGGAATAGTAATGGTACGGAGACTATTCATGTCGCAAAATGCATACTCTCCAATACTGGTTACACTCGAAGACATGACGACAGACGCAACCCTGTTTTTATAAAGGAAATATCTGGGTATGCTTTCTACGGTTTCACCAATAACGACCTGACATTCACTACCTACAGAACCTAGACGAAAAGCACCTTGGATAAAGTATGGAGCTTGTCTCGCATTGTAATACAGAGTTCTTATATTTGTGAGGGGTTTATCCGTAACATATTGAGTTTGGTAGCCATCGACTCCGTTCCAATCGGAAATCGCTTCAGGTCCAATGCTTGTTACTTTTTCTGGTATAGTAATACTTTGTAGAGCTCGACAACCAGTGAAAGTCCACTTGGATATAGATTCTATCGTGTTGGGTAGGGTGATAGAAGTCACATGGTAAGCTTTAGCGAAAGTATTTCGAAGGGCTATCACAGTATAGGTAACACCATTATGTCTTACTGTACCCGGAATAGTGATATCACCATAATCGTCATAGGGGCTGACATCAAAATGACTGAAGATGCCGTCATTATGTTGACCATTAGATACTGCCACGATTTTCCTGTCAGGAGCATCTGGGTCTGTCAAGATCTGGTAATAGAATGTTTGCCCTTGTGCGTTCGTAGCGGTGAAGTCATACTCTGACTCCGCCGCGGTGTTCATGCTGCCCAACAGTGCCACAAGCGCCATCAGGCTTCGTAGTAAAAGATTGTTTGTCTTCATATTGCTTCTGCTTTTTTATGTCTTAGGTAAAATCACTATTTTCGATGCAAAGATAGGAAAAATAATCCAAATTGCCAAAAGATTTAGTGAATTAATGCGGAAAAAAGAAGATTCGAGGCATTTTTCATGAGACCTAACATCGTTTTTTCGTAATTGCCGAATTATTAATGGTTTAAGTCTGCTTTTCACGTCTTCAACACCTAACTTAGACCTAACTTAGACCTAACTTAGACCTAACATTGGCTATTGCCTGTTTTTTGACTCAATGTTAGGTCTGTGTTAGGTCTAAGTTACCTCTAAGTTACCTCTTGAAACGCTAATATTTCCAGAAAGTCGCTGGTAATGAGCGCTTTGTGTAGACGCTATGTTAGGTCTTGCGAAAATAGCTTCTTTTTTTGCAATTATGTACCGACCCATGTATAAATGGAGGATGAAACTCCTTCGTGGTTATTCCCCACCCCTGTAGGGGCGGGGTTGGGGGCGGGGTCAGTATTTTTTTCTTTTTGTGCCAATGAATATCTGCCAAAGTCTCGGTGTTTGCGTATCAAAATCTCGATGTTTGCGTATCAAAGTCTCGTTGTTTGCGTATCAAAGTCTCGTTGTTTGCGTACCAAAGTCTCGTTGTTTGCGTACCAAAGTCGCCTTCTTTGCGGATTGCCAGCGTTCGCCCAACGGCTTTCGAGCGCCCGCCCGAAGATGGTTGGGCGCCCGCCCGAAAGCCTTCGAGCGGACGCTCAACTGACAGCCGAGTGGCAAAGAGACTCATTCATATTCTACATAAGGCCTGAGCCGCTCGATAGCAAAACGAGGATGGGAGGAAGCTGTTTGTTCCCAGTATGGGAACATGACGCTCCTGGCATGGGAATATAACGCTCCCAGCAAGGGAACATAGCGCTCCCAGCATGGGAATGTGACGCTCCTCGCAAGGGGATCAATACTGCACGGGTGGAATGCTGTCGCGAGGGGGGATGGGGCCGTCGCGATTGGGGTCGAAGACTGTCACCTCAACTGGGGCAATGCCACGACGGAGAATGCCCAGCTCGCGGGCGGCACTCCAGGAGAGGTCGACGATACGGCCACGGCCAAAGGGCCCGCGGTCGTTAACCTTCACTACTACCACACGCTTGTTGTGGGGATTATACACGCGAAGAAGGGTGCCGAAGGGATGACGCTTGTGGGCACAGGTGAGGCTGTCGTGATGTAAACGTTCACCACTTGAGGTCATCCGCCCCGTAGCCCGCTTCCCATAGTAGGAGGCGATGCCTTTTTCCACGCTTTGAGCGTGGAGAAGTGAAGAGTGAAAAGTGAAGAGTGAAGAATTTGCTACCGCACTGAACAGGAAGACGCATACTAAAATTATGCGACGCCTAAACATAGCGGAAGCAAATCCCTCATTTTTCATTTCTCATTTCTCATTTAGGTTTGCGGCCAAAGCCGCAAACCGCTAAACGATTCCCTGAGCCATCATGGCATGTGCAACCTTCATGAAGCCAGCCACGTTGGCACCCTTGACATAGTTGATGTAGCCGCTGGGCTCCTTGCCGTACTTCACGCACTGGGCATGGATGCCTGCCATGATCTGATGCAGCTTCTGGTCGACTTCCTCAGCTGTCCACGACATACGCATGGAGTTCTGAGTCATCTCCAGACCAGAGGTAGCCACACCACCAGCATTGACAGCCTTGCCAGGAGCGAAGAGCTGACCGGCAGCAATGAACTTATTGACGGCCTCAGCCGTGCAGCCCATGTTCGACACCTCAGCTACGCACAGCGGCTTGTTGGCCAGGATGGCATCGGCATCGTCGCCGTTGAGCTCGTTCTGAGTGGCACAAGGCAGGTAGATATCGGCCTTCTGTTCCCAAGGTTTCTTGCCCTCGAAGAAGGTGGAACCCTCGAACTCCTCAGCATAGGGTGCGCAGACGTCGTTACCGCTGGCACGCAGCTCAAGCATATACTCAATCTTCTCGGCATCGAGGCCTGCAGGATCGTAGATATAACCGTCAGGACCACTGATGGTGATGACCTTGGCTCCCAGCTCAGTAGCCTTCTTGGCAGCACCCCAGGCCACGTTGCCGAAACCAGAGAGAGCCACCGTCTTGCCCTTGATGTCGAGGTTGTGGGTTTTCAACATGTGGTCGACGAAGTAGAGTGCACCAAAGCCCGTTGCCTCAGGACGCAGGATGCTGCCGCCCCACTCCAGGCCCTTACCCGTGAGGGTGGCACCGTGGAACTGCGAGGTGAGCTTCTTGTACATGCCGAAGAGATAGCCTATCTCACGTCCGCCAACGCCGATGTCGCCTGCAGGCACGTCCATATCGGGGCCGATGACCTTGTAGAGCTCCATCATAAATGCCTGACAGAAACGCATGATCTCAGCGTCGCTCTTGCCACGAGGGGCAAAGTCGGAGCCGCCCTTGCCACCGCCCATAGGCAGCGTGGTAAGTGCATTCTTGAATGTCTGTTCGAATCCCAGGAACTTCAGGATGGAGAGGTTGACGGAGGGGTGGAAGCGCAGGCCGCCCTTGTAAGGGCCAATGGCGCTGTTGAACTGCACGCGATAGCCTATGTTCACCTGTACCTCGCCCTTGTCGTCGACCCAGGGCACACGGAACGTGGTGATGCGCTCCGGCTCTACGATGCGCTCCACAATCTTTGCCTTCTCGAATTCGGGATGCTGGTTGTAGACATCCTTGATCGACTCCAGCACTTCGCGTACTGCCTGAAGGAATTCCAACTCACCCGGGTGCTTGCGCTCCAGGCCTTGCATAATTTTCTCAACTTCCATAGTTTTAAGTTTTAAAGTTAATCGGTTAGTTTTGTGGTAAGGGCAGCGGCCATAAAAGACCGCTGCCGTTGCCGTTTGTTCTGATATTAGTGTGCTTAGTATCCAATCTTGCCCTTCCAGCGCAGATACCAGTTGTGCTGGTCGGCGAGGTTGGCTTTCACCTCTGCCTGCACCTCGCTGCTCTTCTCCTCGCCACGGCGTGCATAGACGGCCTTGGCCAGGAAGGCACCTGGATTGTCCTGACGCATAGCGAAGCGCATCAGGTCGTAGAAGCGAGTGCCCTCGAAGGCGAACTCGAGTGCCTCCTCATTGAGCAGGAGACTGTCGACGTAGGCCTGCTGTCTGTCGATGTCGATGGGTTCGAACACGGAGTCGTTGATCTGGATGAAGTCGGGGAACTGATAGTACTCGTTCATCGGTGTCCAGCCTGAACCGCGTGTGTGGATGCCAACCATGTTGTGAGTGGCCACAGCACCCGTACCAATAATATCGCCCACATCCATCACTGCATAGCGGGTGTCGGGGAAGTCGAAGCGCGAGACGAAGATGGAGTCGCTGCTGTCGTAAGCCGTGTAGAAATCGAAGTAAGGTATGACTTCCTGCTGGATGACCCTGTTGCTCAGACCCTGTGAGAGGATCTGGAAGGCCATGCGTGGATAGCCGGCCATGTTGAGTGCCTCAGCCATGCGCAGGTAGACCATCATGCGGCGATAGATGTGCACGTTGCGTGTGGTGTACTTGGCAATGCTCTGAGTCTCGATGCGCTCACCCGTGAGACGGTCGCGCTGGAAGCTCTCTGTCCACACATCCGACAGGCGCAGGTCGCCCGACTGATGCTCAGTGAGTCCGGCAGGCGAATAGGTGACGCTGTTACCATCGTATGACAGGACGCAGTTGGCCTGCGACTCAGAGATGTCGACCATGCGCTGTGAGGGCGAGATGCTCACCTTGTAGTTGTTCTCTTCACGCGAATAGAAGAGGTTGCGCAGCTCGCTGTAGTTACCCTCGGCACGGATGGAGTCGCCGGCAATCATCGTGATCAGCTCGGTGTTCTCTCCGAACGTCTCGGTACCGAATGATGTTGACTGGGAGCGACGGCTTGTCCAGTTGGAGGTACCAGGCGTCCACATGCTATAGGATGTGCCTGTGGGATAGGCTGAGTTCTGTCCGTTGCGCTCGCTGATGTACTTGTAGTAGTTGAGCGCAGCCTGCCTATAGTCTTCCTTGCTTCCTGTGACGGATGCACGCCAGAGGTAGAGGTCGCCACGGATGACGCTGATGGGGAAGAAGAGCACCTTGGACTCTACACCACGGATGGTGCGATAGCCTGGTGTCTCAGTGTTGTAGCGCTCGGGGATCGAAGCCAGGTCGTTGATGAAATAGGTGCAGATGGCCTGGAGATCGGCCTTGTTGGCAGTCTCGGCAGCCTCAGCCTCCTCCTTGCTCAGCAGTGCCTCGGTATAGAAAGGCACCTGACCATAGTTGAGCACCAGCTGCAGATAAGTCCATGCGCGTATAGCCTTCACGGCAGCATACTCCTTCATGAAGATGTTCTCATTACGATTGCTCTTCATGGCAGTATCGACATGAGTGATGAAGTAGTTACAGTTGTTGATGACGGCATAGTAGTCGCTGGGCTTGTTGTACATGTTGTCGTCGCTGATGCTGAACGTCGCCACCTCGCGCAGGTCGTTGCTGGCCTCAGCAGTCAGGTCGACAAGGTCGCCGCGCACCTCTCCGAGGAGGATGGTGCGGTCGGCCAGTGCCTGAAGCTTGGTGAGGATGCCCGTCACGGAATAGATGGTGTCGACGGCATTGTTGAGATGCTCTTTTTCGGCGTAGAGCACGTCGTCGGACTCCTGATCGAAGAAATCATCGCAGGAGGTGAAGGTAGCGGTAATACCGCAACATACCAGACAGCCGCAGAATAATTTATAAAGCTTGGTAATCATAATACTCAATTTTCAATGTTCAATTATCAATCTCGATTACAGGTTAATCTTCACACCAGCCACGATGCTGCGGCTCAGTCCCAGACGTCCCAGGTCGATGCCCTGTCCGATGACGCTTGATGTCATGGTGAACTCGGGATCGCTGCCCAGATACTTCGTGAAGGTGAGCAGGTTGTTGCCCTGCACCCAGAACTGCAGTCCCTGGATGTACTCCGACTTCAGCGGGAGGTCATAGGACAGGGTGGCACTCTTCAGTCGCAGGTAGGAACCGTCCTCAATCCAGCGGTTGCTGAAGCGGGCGTTGTTCATGGGATCCTGGAACGTGATGCGAGGCACGTCGGTGAGCTGTCCTTCCACCTGCCAGCGACGCTGCAAGGCCGTGGTCTGGTTCATGAAGCGTGATCCGCCTTCCAGCTGTGAGCGCATGTAGTTGTATACATCATTGCCCAGCGAGTAGTTGAAGCGTACGTCCAGACGGAGTCGCTTCCATGCTACTGTGGTAAAGATGTTTCCGTAAATGTCGGGATTGGGGTCGCCAATGAACATCTGGTCAGCTTCGGTAATCATTCCGTCGCCATTGAGGTCGGCGAAATGCACGTCACCAGCCTTGAAGTAGTTCTTGTCGATACCATTGTCGGCCAGGAAATAGAGACCGTCCTCATTGGGCGAGCCGGCAGCCTTGGCTTCCTCAGTGGTGGCAAACACGCCCAGGCTCTTGTAGCCATAGAAGGCGTTGGCAACCTGTCCTACCTGTGTGCGGATGGTAGCGCCATATATCTTGTTGTCCACAAACTGAGCATTGTCGGGCAGCTCGCAGATCTCATTCTTATAATGACCTGCGCTGGCACCTACCTGCCACTGCCAGTCCTTCAGGGCAAGCATCTTCACGGTGAAGTTCACGTCGAAGCCTTCGTTCTTCAGCTTACCGCCATTCGACCAGTTCATGTCGAGACCGCTGAGGAATCCCAGTGACTGACGTGTGAGCAGGTTGTCGGTGGTGGAGCGGAAGTAGTTGAAGCCCACGCTGAGACGATTGTTGAAGAAGCTGGACTCCAGTCCGAGGTTCAGTCGGCGAGTGGTCTCCCATTGTATCTCGTTGTTTCCGATGCCGTCGAATGCCAGTCCGGAGATGGTGTGCAGGAACTGCGAGGCACGGAAGTAACTGCGTGCAGCGTAGTAGTCGATATCGTCGTTACCGCTGATCTCATATCCTGCGGAGAGACGCAAGTAGTTGATGCCGTCGACACCTGCCATCCAAGGTTCGTTGGTGACAACCCAAGATGCCATCAGGCCGGGGAAGATAGCCCAGGGGGCCTTCAGCAGCTTGATATCGCCGCTGTCCTCACCAAAGCGTGATGAACCGTCGACCGTGAGGTTGGCCTGCAGATAGTAGCGGCTCTTGTAGTTGTATTCGCCCTGGAAGTACCATGAGAGGGTGTTCCAGTTCTCGTTCACGCCTACTGCATCCTTGTCACGAAGGTTACCGCTCATGAACGGAGTCTTATCACTACCGGTGTCATAACCTACCTGTGAATTGGTGGTGAAGCTCTCCCAGTTGATGCGTGCACCACCGAAGAGGTGTACGTAATGAGCATTGAAGCGCTTGCGCCAGTCAATCCTGGTGTCGCTCAAGAGAGAGTTCTGCTTGGAGGCCAGTGAGCGTACCTCGTTCTCACGATTTCCACCCAGACTGGTGACGTAGTAGTTTGGCGTACCATTGATGGGGATGTAGAACATCTCGTTGGTGTTCACCAGATTGTAGCTGAAGTGCTCGCTCACGAAGAGGTCGCTGTTGATCATGTACTTCGGCGTTATGGTCAGGTTGAGCATTGAGTTCTCGAAGCGGTTCTTGTTCTCAGCCTCGGAATACTCAAGGATGGCTGCGGGGTTACCCAGCTGCCAGTTATAGCCGTTGTACTTGGCAAGGGCCTCGCTGAGGTAGGACTCCTGTACGATGTCGAACTGAGAATCGGAGAAACGTCCGGCACCCGTCTCGTCGTGACCATAGCTGTAGGGGCTCATGAAGGGGCTCTTCACATAGGCCAGGAACGATGGGGCAGTGGGAGTTCCCTCGTCATAGCCCTCGGGAGCACCGTCGTTACGAAGGTTACGGGTGACGTTCGAGAACGAAGCATCGAAGCGCACGTCCAGTCTGCGTGACAGACCAATATCGGTATTGAAGCGGACGTTCAGTCGGCCCATACCGTTGTTCTTCATCGTGCTCTGCATGTTGCCATATCCTACGGAGAGGTTGTAGTTGGCCACATCGTCACCACCTTCTACATTGATACCGTAGTTCTGGGTGAAAGCCGTACGATAGACGTAGTCCTTCCAGTCGGTCTGCTGGTGGTACTGATCGTAATAGTAATAGGTGGGATCCTCGTTGAGGAACTTGAACTTACGGTTAGTGGTGTTGGTGGTCTTCAGCATCTCAGAAGCATAGCTGCGATACTGATTGTGATCCATGACGGAGATGTACTTGGGCTCAAGCGTGACACCAGCCGAGATGTTGGCTGTGATGCGCGTAGCCATTGACTTGTTGCGACGCGTCTGGATGAGCACCACACCATTGGCACCCTTCGAACCGTAGAGGGCTGTTCCGTTGCGGAGCACGGTCACCTTTTCAATGTCGGCAGGGTTGATGTTGGTCAGAATGTCATTGTAGAAACCGTCGTGCAGCAAGGTGCGACCATACTGCTGGTCGATGATGACATCGTCGATGACAATCAGCGGCTGGGCATTGACATTCAGCGAGTTCAAGCCTTGCATGAACATCACGCTACCAACACCGGGCGTGCCGTTGCGACCAATGGTGTGAACAAAGGCACCCAGCTGGTTCTGTATCTCATCCTTGATGTTGATGGCATTGGTATATTTGAAATCCATTGCCTGACGGTCGCCACGCACGTTGGTCTGGCTGCTGTACTCAGCATCGAAAGCGGTGGAGTAGAGCTCCACGGGCTTCTGTACCTCGTCAGCTGTCAAACCCAGTCGTACGGGATTGTAGTCGGGAGTAGTGATGTAGAGTCCTGAGGCGAAGAGGGGAATGTGAATCTTGTAGGTTCCGTCGTCTTCGGTAAGGACACTGTATCCATCAATTTCTGAAGCACGCACGATGGCACCTGCCACGGGTTTCTTGGTGGCAGCGTCGAGCACGATGCCGCTCACCAGGCGTGTCTCATACTTCTTCTGCTTCACGGGCATGGTCCTGACGATTTCCTGTACCTCGTCTTCTTCTTCCGTCTCGTCATCCTGTGCAAAGATGTTCGTAGGGAAGAACAACAGACCAGTGATAAGTCCAAATAAGATGTATCGTTTCATAAATCTTTCGTTTTTAGTCTGTGAACATTAGCGTTGCATATACCACCACTTATATGGTCTGTCTGTGAATTGTCCGTGAGGATACATCAGCAAACCTGGCGTGCCCCATTGTTTAGCGGGGATGGCATTATCCTCTGGCAAGGCATCAACCAGTTGGAGAGAGCCATGGGGCACGAGGAGGATACAGTCGACACGCAATGTACGGGTATAGGTGCCTCGACGCAATTCAGTGCTACTCACACGTGTTTCAACGTTCAGTGCCACCTGCATCTTCTCGTTGTCGATACCATAGGTGCAAACGTCGAACTTGTAGTCTTCAGCCAGCAAGAGGTAATCAATAGCATCGGGCGTGGTGACGAAATCAGTTCCTCCTTCAGCATTCTTCAGATCCACTTTGGGCTGGCCGGGAATACGCAGCGAACACTTGAATTTCACCGGCAGGCGCTGGGCCTCTGTGGCATTGCTGTCATTGGCAAGTGCGGGAACAGTCACCAGATAGATGTCGTAGCCAATGTTTGAAAGAACATTCTTCAAGGTGAAGTCTACCCAATAGTTCTGGGCAGCAACCGTGGAGACAAACTCTATGAAGCTATTGTCCCAAACCTTGTTGAAGAAACGGTTGTCACTGTTCACATAGCGGCTGATGGCGTTTGCCATTTCAATGGAGTCACCATGTGAGTCGGGAAATTTCTTGATCTCCTTGATGGCGTTGCGGGCCTCAGCATTGATAATGTTGAACTGGTGGAAGGACATCTGCTTGTCGATGTTCCACTTGGTGGCCTTACGTACCTCGCCGTTACTGCATCTTACAATGTCGGCTTGTGCCAGAGCGCCATTGGCCGACATGGGCTTGTAGTACTCGAAATACTCGAACGGAGCACCCCAGCGTGATTTGCGAGCGGCATAGTTCTGCACGCAGTTTACTGACATGGCAGAGTCTTGCAGCGCCTCGTCGGTGTTGAACGTACGGCTGAAGGTCGTTCCCTGGATGATAGCGAGGCGGCTATTGGTATAAGCCATCGAGTCGCCCTTCTCCATGTCTGCGGGATAAGCGAAATAGGTCTCGTACTCCTCAATCAGGTCTCTCCATACCTCGTTGGTCGGGGCTACCATGATATAGGAACTGTCTTCGGTACCTAAACGGCCCAGGAAGTCGAACAGCTCATTGCGCTGTGTGAACACAGAGTCGAGGTACTGGGTCTTACCGTTGACGATACTGCCCGGCACGCTGAGCTCCGGCTCGAACTCGCGATAGTAATAGCTGCTGTTATAGAGGAAACTGCGCAAGCTGTCGAGGTCGGGGTCTTTGCGGATATACTCAAACACATTCGACAGATAGTCTCTCTGACTGTTCAGCGTATAGAGCACGCCATTGCTGTATAGCTGGTTCTTCGTGAGCAATGACACACCGTCGATGTCGTTGTTCTTCAGTACGGCATACTTACCGTTCATCAGGATGATCGAGTCATTGCTTGACGATGCCACTGAGTGGTTGTACGGAGCAATGTGATTGTGGATGAACTCCTTGATGACGGTGTTGTCTTCTTCCACCACTGAGTCACGAACCTGCTGACGGTAGTCGGCAATCAGTGCCTGGGCCTCAGCCTGCGAGAAACTGTTGTTCGTGGGTGCGAAGACCGTGAACACCTGACTGCCATTGAGGTCTTTGGCAATGTCGCATGCCTCAACCACGCTGGCAAAGTTGCTGAGGTTGGGGTCGCTCTTGATGGCCTGCCATAGCGTACCTTCGTGCATACCACTACTGTCACCAATACTGTTGTAGTGGTCGTCCCAGGTATCGGTGCAGGCGGTGAAGAGAACGCCTCCTCCGACTCCTCCTAGGGGAAGAGCCAGCAGCAAAAGAGCTTTGGCTGCCTTCCGGATAAATTGTTGTCTTTCCATATCTTATTTTTTTTAATGTTTAACGTTGTTATTCCTCAGGGGAAGGACTCCTTAAATATCGTCCTCCATCAGACCGTCGCTATCAACGCCGTAGACGCTCTTAGGCACCATTTCCCAGAAGTCGAACATGAATTCGTTGTTGTTACCCTGTTTACCGTCGCTGGCTACGCGGAAACGGATATAATGATCCTTCGTTGCATCGATATAGCCTTGGTATACAATCTTACGATGGGTACTGGTATGTGCCAGGAAATAGTCTTTACTGCCGCTGGGAGGGAAGTGATACTGGCTGCGGCCGTCACGGTACACACCCAAGTTTCTCAGTGCTTTCTGTTCCTCGGCTTTATCTTCATCGGTCATTTTCTTATAATCGGAGATGTTGCTGATGTAGCGGTCGCCTAGATAGACCTCATCATTAAGCTCCTTCGTCATGTCAACTGGAATACCCTGAGGCACACCATCGAAGTAGCTCTGCATGACGCCTCTTGTAGGAATTGCGCAGAATCCCAGGCGCAACTGCCACTCTCCGCTATAAGGAACGGGAGGGATACGGAACGTCATGTCGTAGTCGCCAAAGAGGTTCCACTCATCACCTTGCCATGACCAGAAGTTGCAGTGCGGACGACGCATCACCAAATAACCATTGTTATTGATGGTAACACCATCGAGATATCCCTGTGGGAAATAATAGTTCTTGCCATTCTTCGGCGTATTGGAATCGTCAGGAGTAGACTGCGAGTCGTCTACGGTATAATTACCTTTCAATCGCATGTCATTGGTCATGACTTCAGGCCAAATAGTGGAGAAGTCCATGCGAATACGCTGGTTCTGAACAATGTTCTGAACTTCATAGCTGAACACCACCAGGTCATCAACATAGAAGTAATGTCCGTTCAGTGCATCATGAACAATATCTTTCTCCACGGTATTGTCAACCAGAGCTCCACGGGAAGTGTATAAAGGAGCACAGTAGCGTCGGTTGATAAAGTGGCGGTTTACATAGGCTGCATCCATGCCGCGGCAGTCATTACCTGCCTCATCCTTATTCATGGTCAGCTGTTCCACTTTCAGCATAGTGTGAGGCAATAGTGTTTGATACCAATCGACAGGGTTGATAAGCTTTGTGTCAAAGCCAAAGGCCTCTTTTGTCTCTTTGCAAATCAGAGCGGTCAGGTCACTGGTGCCTGGGACATAACGGGTCATGATATGGTACTGAATGAAACGATGCAACGGATTGACACTGTCCTTCAGATTCTCAAAACTATGACCAGGTGCATTCACGTCTTCTGGGAAAACAGGATCATAGATTTTGCAGGCCAGATCATACAACGCGCGCAGGTTGCCGTTGGCTGTGGAGATACCATATTCCTCAAACTTAGCCTGATAGAGAGAGTCGGGCTCGACGAAAGCAGTGAAACCGTACTTCCTGGTATCTGGCACCCATGCCACCTCTTGCCAAACGTGTGACTTGTAGTAATACTTTGGCTGGTTCTTGTTGTAAGTGGGATCCTCCACCAGAAGGATCTGCTCTCTTACATTAGTAGCAGACAAAGCTTCGTAGAACATGCTAATCTTAGGATTGTCTCTTAAGATATCGGTCACATAGCTGTTTGATTTTTCAATCACCATGTTAATAGGCTGTACGATACCGTTTTCTACCGAGTCATTTTGGTGAATCATGCTTCCGTCGGGCAATGTCTGCTCGAAAATGATATGTGCAGTACCCTCCAAATACACTACTGCATTGCTATCGTTATCAACACCCTGAGAGGTGGCGATATAACGCCCCAGCAGGTTGGCTGTGATCAGTCGGTCCTGATTCATCTCAAAGGTTGAATACATGTTGGCCACCAGATGAGTGCGAGCGATGGTATCGCAGTCGGCATCTGTCAGCTGGTCGATACTCTGCAGTCCACGTTCATGGAGATAGTTTTCAATTGCCTCGTTGGAAGGCAGGAAGCAAGTGTACTGGCCATAAGTGGCAAGCAAGTCCATCAGGTCGGCGCGCTCGACAATGGTCTTGAACTCGCTGTAATATGGACGATTGTTCAGATAGTCGCTTAGCATCTCACCCGTGAAGGTATAGAAATGCTCAGTGTCGGGCTCGTCTGAACAACTCGTCAGCATAGAGCCCCATCCGACCCCTCCTACGGTGATGGCCAGAAGCACGAGAGCCTTGGATGCCTTGCGGATGATATTTAGTCTTTTCATTGCTGTTTTTTTTTATTTTTGGTTTATTCTTCTTTTTCTTTGGGAGAAATTATCCTAGAGGTCATCCTCCATCTCTCCGTCACCATCAATACCGTATACGCTCTTGGGAACCAACTCCAGGTAATCGAGCATGAACTCGTTGTCATTACCCTGCTTACCATCAGAAGCCACGCGGAAACGCAGGAAATGGTCTTTCGTAGCGTCAATGTATGTCTGACAGAGAATGCGGCGCATGATGTGAGGCTCGCCCCAGTCATAGTATTTCGTCGCAGAATTGTCCAAGTAGTAACAAGATCTCGGACCACGGTAAGCAGACAGGTTCTTCAAGACTTTCTGCTCTGCCGCAAGGTCTTCTTTACTCGTCTTGTTATACTCTGACAGTCTGGTGTCACCGCTGACACGGTCACCAAGATACATCTCACTGGTCAGAATCTGAGTCATATCCAAGGGGATACCCTGTGGCATGCCATCAAAGTAAGCCTGCATGACGCCACGTCTCTCCAGCGGTGCATAACCTAGGCGGATCTGCCATTCACCACTAAACGGTACGGGAGGTATGCGGAACGTGATGTCATAGTCGCCATAGAGGCACCATTCGTCACCCTGCCACGACCAGAACTCCCAGTGCGGACGGCGATAGACAAACAGACAACTCGAGTTGAAGGTGACACCATCCAGATATCCCAGTGGGAAATAGTGGTTCTTACCATTCTTCGGCTCGTTAGAGTCGTCGGGTATGTCATGATTGTCATCTGCGCGATAATTGCCTTTCAGACGCATGTCGTTGGTCATCACTTCCGGGAACACGGTGGAGAGGTCCATGCGTATACGCATGTTCTGAACCACGTCCTGGACGTCCTTGCTAAACACTACCAGGTCGTCAACATAGAAGTAGTGTCCGTTGAGACCATCGTGAGCAGGTTTTGTTTCCACAGTGGGATCGACATAAGCACCTCGGAAATTGTATTCAGGAGCTTCGTAGCGGCGGTTGATAAAGTGGCCGCCCTTCTTGTCACCGTCGATGCCGATGCAGTCGTTCTTGGTATCCTCGCGCTTCATGGTGCTCAGCTGCTCGATCTTCAACATAGTGTGAGGCAGCAGGGTCACGTACCAGTCCACAGGATTACACCATTTTGTCTCTATACCAAAGGCTTCTTTTGTCTCTGGAATGACGAGTGGTGTCAGGTCACTGGTTCCCGGCACATAGCGAGTCATGATATGATACTGTATGAAACGCTTTAGCGGATTGACACTGTCTGTGAGATTCTCAAACTTGTGTCCTTCGGCAGCCACGTCATTAGGATATACCGGATCATAAATCTGGCAGGCCAAGTCGTAGAGGGCACGTATGATACCGTTGCCCGTAGAGATGCCATATTCCTGGAACTTCTGTTCATAGAGTGAGTCTGGCTCTACAAATGCCGTGAATCCATATTTCTTGGTGTCGGGCACCCATGCCACTTCTTTTCTGATATCCGAGGTGTAATAGCGCTTCGGGTAATCACGCTTGTCATAGGTGGGATCATCCACCAGTAGAATCTGTTCGCGTACCCCCGTAGCTGCCAATGCCTCATAGAAATAGCTGATTTTCGGGTTGTCACGTAGAATGTCGGTGATATAGCTGTTCGACTTCTCGATAACCATGTCAATAGGCTGCACGATACCATTCTCCACAGAGTCATTCTGGTGAATGACGGTTCCGTCTTCACGTGTCTGCTTGAAGATGATGTGTGCCGTTCCTTCCAGAAAAACTACGGCATTGCTGTCGGCATCCACGCCTTGTGAGGTGGCGAGGTATCGCCCAAGTAGGTTGGCTGTCGGCAGACGGTCGAGGTTCATCTCAAAGGTAGAGTAGATATTAGCCACCAAGTGCGTGCGTGCAATGGTGTCACAATCTGCATCCGACAACTGGTCAAGTCCTGAGAGCCCACGCTCCTTCAGGTACTGCTGCACTGCCTCGTTTGAAGGCAGGAAGCATGTGTAGTGCCCGTAGGTGGCTAGCAGGTCCATTAGCTTGGCTCTCTCGACAATGGTTTTGAAATCGCTATATTCCGCACGGTTCTCCAGGTAGTCGCTTAGCATCTCACCTGTGAACGTGTAGAAATTCTCGGCATCAGGCTCGTCAGAACAGCTGACCATCGTTCCAGTGACTGTCAGGCAAGCCAAGGGCATCAATACTAGCTGTATTATTTTCTTGACGTTCATAATATTCACTGTTCAGGTAATGCCGTTACTTTGTTTTCTCATAACTGGTGCTTTCACCAGTGCCATAGACGGGATTGGGTTCAAGATTCTTGTTCACCTTCATCTCCTCAATGTTATAGGGCCAGAAGATGGCGTCCATTTTCTTGAAGAAGTTCTGGGCAAACTGGCTGTTCACGTCGTCGCGCTTGGTGACTGCATCGATGACAGGCTGGGTGTTGCCGCCGCGCATGGAGTAGCGCACGAGGTCATACCAGCGCTTTCCTTCGAACATCAGTTCGCGCTGACGCTCTCTTGCCACCAGACCTTCCATCAGATTCTTGGTGTTGTAGTCCGAACGCTTCAAGGTATCGGCATCGGCAAGGATCGTCTTACAAATAGAGCGCTTGTTGATGGCATTCACCAATGTGAAAGCTTTGTCGAGCAGTGCAGCGTTGTAGTTGATGACGCTCTCATCGCTACCCTCCTGCATCTGTTGGCAAAGTGCTTCTGCCTCCAGCAGCATGATGTCGGGCAGGCGGTAGATAATCCACTTACTGCTGTTGTTGTCGCTGGTAAAATAATTCCGATCACCTTCTACGCTGGCCTTGGTCGTCTGGTCAGAGCGGATGGAGATAGATCTGGTAGCCAGTTTGGTGATACAGCCTTCGTCAGCGTCACAGTTGATGAATAGGCGGGCGTCCAGCATTTTGTTCTTGTCTTCGAAGATTGTGCGGCCCGAAGTTGTGCCGATGTCTCCTGTTAGCATTGATGAAGGAGCCAGCAGGCCGATTTTGTTGTTGGAGTTTCCGTAGAATGAAGAGATGGCAGAATTTGCAGTCATGCCACTGGATGACGGGTTGTCATCGTAGCTCAGTTCGAACACTGTTTCGCGGCTTACACCTTGTACGAATATCTTTTCATAGGCCTCTCCAAAGGTGTTGCCGCTGAGAGCATCGTTCACCAGGGGATAACCGCTCAGGCGCTCTTCCATCTGTGTCCTGTTGTTCAGCAAAGTGACGTTCCTTCCTCCCTTTGTGAATTCTTCCTCATACAGAGCCTTCTTTGAGTCTATGACCAGCTCGGCATACTTGATGCAGTTGTCATAGTCTTTCTTCCAGAGGTACATCTCGCAAAGCATAGCATAGATGGCATCCCTGGTAATACGTCCCGTCTGATAGCGGGGCTGAGTCTCGGGATAACGTACCACAGCCATGCTCTTCACTCCCTCCAGGTCGTTTATAAGGCTGTCGAGCACATCCTCAAAGGGTGTTGCGGGCAGGTCCATGACCTGATCATCGTCGGTGAATGCAACCGATGAATAGGGCACGTTGCGGAAGGTGCGGATCAGATAGAAATAGCACAGGGAGCGCAGTCCTACCATCTCAGCTATCGTGGCGTTCAAGTCACCCTGCGTATATCCGGGATCGGCAGCAGCCACGCCAGGAGCATACTTCAACACGGTGTTACAACGATTGATGACATCATAGAAACCTTCCCACGTAGTATACGTGTTCATGGCAGTGATGTTCTCCTTGAGGATGTTGTAAAGGTTGTTGTCATTGTTGATGTTTTGCCCGGACATGATGTTATCGCTTCTCACCTCACCCCAGATTATCATTCGCTTGATAACGTTTGCGTCCTGAAGTGCCGAGTAGCAACCCATAACCACATTCTCCACGTCGGCTTTCTCATTCCAGAAATCTTCCAGGATAATCTCGCTCTGAGGCTTGATTTCCAGGAAATCTGCACAGGATGTGAGACTGCCGGCAGCACAGATGGCACCAACTATATATAAATATGTCTTTCTCATAATCTTCATTTTTCTTTATCTGTAATCAGTCTGCTAGAAGTTAACCGTGATACCCAGCGTCATAGAGCGTGAACGCGGTGTCTGAGCATTGTCAATGGCAGGATCTTCACCGCCAAAGGCGATATCGGGGTCAACACCCGAGTACTTGGTCAGTACGAACGGGTTGTTGATACTAGCGTAAAGCTGGATACCGTTCAAGCCAATCCAGGTCAGCTGCTTCTTCCTGATATTGTAGGACAGCTGTGCATAGCTCATACGCAGGTAGCTGCCATCCTCGACGAAACGATCACTAATCAGCGTGTTGAAGTTGCTTGAAGAACCAAACATGGCGCGTGGGATGCTCGTCACATCACCTTCCTTACGCCAACGGTAGTTCACAGCCTGACTCTGGTTGTCGTTGCCTGTCATGGCTTCAGCATTCAGACGTGCCTTGTTGATGATCTTGTTGCCTACACGGTAGGTGAACTGAGTCGACAGACGCCATGCACCGTAGGTGAACGAGAATCCGAAACCACCAGTCAGCTTAGGCAGTGATGAGCCCAGGTAGGTAATGTCGAGTGCGTTGATCTGACCATCGTGGTTGATATCCTCATAGATGGCATCACCACCATTGAAGCCTGGGAAGCTCTGGTCGTGACCAGTACCGTCGACGCGGTAGTCATAGCGCATGCGCAGAGGCACGTTGTTACCGTCGACGATAATGTCACCATCAGCATTGACGGCCACAGGAGCAGTCTTGCCCTCGGCAGTGAACTGACGATAGTAGTCGATGATTTCATCCTTTGTCATGCCGACGACGGCATTCTTGAAGGTGTTGTAGTTGTACTGATAGACACCGTGGTACTTGAATCCATAGATGGCACCGAACGGGTTGTGCAGCTGCACGCGCTTCAAGTGCTCACCATTGGCATAGCCATAAGTGGAGTTCTTCTGATCCATGATGTATTCATCCATCTCCAGGATTTCATTGCGGTTGTTACCGAAGTTTGCATTGACATCCATCGAGAACTTGCCTGCCTGAATGACGCGGTTGGAGTTGATGTGGAATTCCCAACCCGTGTTGCGCATCTTACCATTGTTATGATAGGGCACAGTCTTGAATCCAGAGTTCGAAGGAATGCGGAAGTTGCTTAGCAGCATGTTGGAGTTCGTAGAGCTGTAGCCTTCGAGAACAAGATTCAGACGACCATCAAAGAAGCCCAGGTCAACACCGAGGTTGTAGCTGGTCACCCACTCCCACTGCATGTCAGACAGACGAATATTCAGAGGCTTCATGGCCTGCTTGTCGATATAGGCACTTGCAGAGCCATATTTTGAAGTGTACAGATAGTTCTGTCCAGGCTGACGTCCGTTGCGTCCCCACGATGGGCGGATAGCGAACATTGAGAGTCCTGGCTTCAGCTTCTCCATCCACGGCTCGTCACTGACGATCCATTTCAGTGAGACTGAGGGGAAGTATCCCCAACGCTTGCCAGGTCCGAACTTTGTCGTTCCGTCGATACGAACGGTGAAGTCGGCAACGTAGCGGCCCTTGTAAGCATAGTGACTGGAGAATGTATAGTACATCGAGCGCGACTGGCTGTAGCCCGAGTTCATGTCGCTGATCAGTCCACCTGCTGCGGGGCTGACGATGTTCTGATTGGTAGAAGGCAATCCGTAGCCTGAGGTGGTCTGTGAATTGCTCGAACCACTGGTCAGTTCGAAACGTCCCATCATCATCATCGAGTGATCCTTGTTGCGGAAGGCCGGTGTCAGTGTCAGCGTCTGCTTGGTATTGAACGAGACACTCTTTGCCGAACCGGTGCTGGATGTATTCACCTTGTCCTCCCACTGAATGGTCTTCAGTTCCTGAGGATAGAAGGAGTCGGTGTAGCGGTTGGCAATGTTCATATATACCGAGCCACGCCATTTCAGCTGCCAGTGGTCATCGTCGAGACCCAGCAGGTTGTAGTCGATGATGAGCTCAGGCGTCATGTCGTAGTTGCGCTGCTGGTTCTTGGCCAGGTGTGCTGAAGCTACGGGATTGACATAACCGCGCTGGTCGCCGCTGAACACTGAGGAGCCGATATATGGTCCGCTCTGTATCATATTATAATAGTTTTCGGTATCAAGTCCCGTGACAGGGTCTTTCTCATAGATACTCATGTTAGGCATCTTCTTCAGGGCGATGTTCAGCAGACCGTCGGAGTTCATGTCATTCTTGGTGTACGTGAGTGCGAAGTTGGTGCTGACGCGGATGCGCTGAGAAATGTTGTAGTCCAGAGCCACACGAGTAGAGAAACGGTTGAGCACCTGCTTGATCATGGTACCCGTCTCATGGTCGTAACCGCCACCGATACGGAATGAGGCTTTCTCACCACCACCGGTAATTGTCACATAGTGGTTCTGACGCAGACCAACCTGTGTGACTGCCTTGCGCCAGTCGGTGTTGTCGCGATACTGTCGCCACTCTGAGAAGCCGCCCGTGTTGTCCAGATAGTTGATTTCCGGTATACGTGAGGCATCGGAGGCGTTGTCGTCCTGACGGGGATTGAAGTACGACTCCTTCAGCATCATCGTGTAGTCGTCACCACTCAGCAGGTCATAGCCCTTCGGCTGATAGGTACCGGTGAGCTTCAGTGAATAGGTCACCTTTGGCTTACCGCGTGTACCACGCTTGGTGGTCAGCTCGATGACACCGTTACCACCCTGTGATCCGTAGACGGCACAGGCGGCGGCATCTTTCAGCACGGTGATGGATGCGATGTCCTCAGGGTTGATGTTCAGCAGCTCGGCGAACTTCTCGTTGTTGGCTCCTGCCAGGTCGAAGTTCTCGAGGTTTACTTCACGGATGTTACCGTCGACTACGATCAGCGGGTTGGCATCTGTCAGTGTGGAGAGTGAGCTGGCACCACGCAGACGCATGGTAGAACCGGCTCCCAGGTCACCTGAGTTTCCGATGATGTCAAGACCGGCGATACGTCCCTGCAGGGCTTCGTCGATGGTGGTCAGGCCCAGTCCCTCGAACTCCTTCATGGAGATGGTCTGCGAGGCATAGGATATTTCTCGCTCAGGGATGGGAAGTCCGTTGCCGTTTGCACGCTTCTTAGCAGTGACCTTTACCTCCTTCAGGGTGGTGGCACTCTTCATGTGGATGTTGTACGTAGTCTTGTTGATGGGCAGGATCTGTGCTGCCATACCTACGTAGGTGAAGCGGATCTTGTCCTTGGTGTTCTTCACCTTCATGGTGAAGTTACCGTTCAGGTCAGTGACCGCCGAGTTAATGACACGTCCCGTGGCGTCGATTTCACACACGGTTGCGCCCATCAACCCTCCGAACTCATCGGTCACAGTACCGTGAACCGACGTGATGTCCTGAGCCCGCAGCGACGTAGCGGCCATGAGCATCAGTACCAATATGATGGATTTTAGTATTCTCATACGTTCTGTCCTCCTCTCTTATAAGTTAAGTGCTTCTCTGACTATCTGGCGCCAGGGTTTCAAGTTGTCATACTGCAGCGCACCATCGATGAGGTGTACCACGACGTCACTACCCATGAACAGGCGTGAACTGTTGCCTGAGCCCTCGAACCAGTACTCGCGACAGATGTTGTTGTACAGTCCTTGAGTAGTCACCACCTTATGGTGATTGCCCATGTTGTCGGTCACGGTCATGCTTGTTGCATCGTAATCGACCTGGATGGGATAGAATCGACCAGTTTCAGGGTTACGTTTCATACTTTCATACATTCCCTCTGAAGCAGGATCCTTGGCCATTCCTACAGCCAGAGAACGGTCTTGTACATGGTAGCGCAAGAAGTCGGTGATGATGGCCTTGACTGCTGCTTGCACCTTGGTGCGAACAGTAGCGCGGTCGGCATCACCATACCATCCCTCAGCAATGCAGATGCTATCGATGATTTCATCGTCGTCACCCATTTCGAGTTCGGAGAACTCTGGCAGTATCTTCTCCTGCTGCAGCTTCTCAATGGCAGCGTTAGTGGGAACGTACACCGTGTAGTTATAGTTGTCCAGAACCTTCAGGTTCTTGTTCTCCAAAGCCTGCAGACCGGGGTTGTACCTGTTGCTCAGCTTGGTGACAAGCAGGTCGCTATAGTCGTTCTCTAGCAGGTTCAGGAAATTCTGGTACTCAGGATGAGCCTTCAGTGTCGTATAGACAGAGTTCTCGGCACCCATGGGCACCTGATTTTCTACCTGATAGCTGACACCGTTGACCTTGCTGTAACGCTCAGTTGAAGGGATAGCTTTGTGGTTGTGCTCTATCTGCCATCCACCCTCGAACACGATGTTGCCGTCGGCACCCTTCGTGGCGCGTATCATGGAACCACCCTTTGTCTTGAAGTAGTTATATCCTGCATCGATGTAATTTTCGATGGTCATTGACTTGTCAGGAATGACGATGATGAGCTGGTTCAGCATCTGATCGAACATGGTGTTGATCACATTGGCAGCAACCGTGGCCTGTGACGGGCGCTCACCGATAGGAGTCACGTTGCCGAACTCATCGACGATAGCATTCCAGCGCCTTGCCTGAACGCGGCTTGCCATAGGCTTTGTCTTATCATAGTAGAACTCAATCAAGTCGGCTGACTCCACTGTCAGACTGTCGGCACCAGACTGGTCTTTCAGGACGTTTGACCTACCGTATGATGAAGGATCTACGAAGGTCAGCATGGCATCATTCGTAGGGATAATCAGCGCATACTTCGAGTCCATTGAAAGCAGGTAAGGCAGGAAGTTACGCTGGTCGATACCCCAATAGATGACGTTCATCGTCGAGGCATGTGCCAGGGCGGGGTAGGCCACTGATGAATACTCAGCAGGTGTGAACACCTTGTTCGTCATGTAGACCACGCCGTTACATCCCATGAAGCAGGAGTCGATATCCTCAATCTTGATGCCCAGCGTCTCCTTGGCATCATTCAGCACATTGCCAAACTTCGATGGTACAGCCTCGGAGAAGGTAGAAAGCATGTTGACGTTGATGAGCTTAGCCAGGGTGTTGTCGGGGATGGAGTCCCATTCCTTGTACTCATCCTGCAGGTCACGTCCCTCATTGTTCCACCAAGTCTCCAAAGCAGCGTTTGTGGGCACAATCATGGCACCTGCATCATAGTGGAGGTCAATCTGGGAGTTGGCGTCGACATACTGGTTCCATCCTGGATCATACTTCAGCACCGTGGAGACGGGGTTGCCGTTCGGGTCGCGGCTGTTCTCCGTACCGCCTTCAGAGCGCTGACTGAAATAGCGCAGCACGAATACAGAGTCCTCATTATTATAAATACGGTTGTATTCACGTGTTCCCTCTGCTGTGTAGTAAGGTGCGGAATAGCGGTCGAGGAGGTGGCTCCAGAGAGACATGTTCTGGTGCGAGCGGATAATCTCGGCCATGTTGGGCGTTGACTCGATGACACCGTCCACCTTCTGGATATAGCCATTCTTACAGGTGATGTCGCGCTCAGAAACGCGCTTGCCGTTGACCCATGCCTCAGCCGTTGATGTGGCCTTGTGGTTGGTCAGTACTGACAAGTCCTCATCGGTGATCTTGTTGTAGCGCATGTAGGCAGGCAAGAAGTGAATCATAGGTGCGGTGGTAGCATCCTTGAAGAGGGGGATGGCTTTTCCGCGTGACCTTACTTCTTCCCATGCCGGAGTCAGCGGCATCTTCTCTACAGGCATGATGTACACAGAGTCATAGATACTCATGGCCGTCTCACGGCGCATGGTGCGTCCTTCCTCTGGTGTACCAGCATCGCCCTGAGCCCTTGCGTTTGACATCAGCTCAATGAGGTAGGCGTTGTTGATCATCGCATTGTTCAGAAGCATCTTCTTCTGAGCTGCAGTGAGCTGCTCGTACTTGGAAACTCCCCAGGAGTTACCCCGATACCATTCCGCATAGGCCTGGTCGTCGGCAGCGAACAGCGTCTTCGAGCCAGTGTGGCCCAGCACCTCGGTCTGGCCGAGGTCGTCGATGAGACGCAGCACGGTGGTGTAGTTGCCGTCTTCCTGCAGCCGCTCGTAGATGGAGTTGCCCAGCCATTCCGGCTGTCCTGTGAGCACGTCGTCCTTGCACGACTGCATCACCATTGCTCCTACTAGCAGTCCGCAGGTGGTCAGGGCTACCCGTCGTCCTTGCTTGATGAAAGTTTTTCGTTTCATAGGTTTTGGTTTTATTGAATATTGTTTATTTTGTTTGCAAAGGTACTTATTTCTCTCCGTTCTCATCCATGTCAGGTGTAACAAGGTCTTTTTTTCCTATTACACATTATTATATATATAGGGCCTGCGCGAGGCAGGTTGATTGTTTTCTATGTTTGGGGTCATCCCTGATGAGGGCTGACTGTTGGTCCTGGCCTTGCCAGAAATGAAAAACGAAGGAACCGGAGACGGTGTCTGACCACCGCCCCCGATCCCTTTTTAGAGGTTAATCAGGTCTTTTTGGTATGACCATTCTTAGATTCTTACTTGCGTACTTTCCTGATGATGACAGCACCGTTGTCGAGGGTGGTCTTCTGGATCATGATACCCTTCTGTACGGCGGTAGCCTTACGTCCGTCGAGCGTGAAGAACTCAACCTTCAGCTTGGGCAGGTCGTTGATGCTCTTGATGCCTGATGCATCGCCGTCAACAGCCTTGCCGCTGTTCTTGCCGAAGTAGGTCAGTCCCCAGTTGTCCCACAACGTCCAGTTGTTGTCGATGTTCACGTTCTTCTTCAGACCGATGCGCACCTTAGCTCCCTCGTTGACCTTGAAGGTCACTACGTTGTTGGTGTACTTGCCGTTCTCAAACTCATAGCTACCAGTAGTCATGCTGTTGCAGACCACCATACCGTCGCCATTGCCAGTCGATGCCTTGGCCCATACATAGCCGTCACCAGGCTCGCCGTACTCCTCCTCAGAGCTGGCCTCTGCTGCCAGACGGATGAGAGGCTTGCTGAAGGTAACGGTGTCAGTGCCGTTGATAACGCTGGCATACAGGAATGCGTTGTTGTTCAGCTCAGGATTCTCAATCCAGGTGTTGTAGTCGTTCTCAGCGCTACCATAACGGAAGAAGCCCTGCACGCTGACCTGATAGGTTCCCTCATAGAGGCCAAGCAGCTCCTTGTAGTAGTCGAAGTTCTTGTTGAAGATCTCAGCGTTCTGAGCGGTCTCGCCACCCCATGCAGCACCAGTGCCGCTCCAGCCATTGACGTTCTCGTCGTAGGTCGGGTTGGGAATAGTCCTGGTGAAGTCAGAAGGATTAGCGTCGGTAGCATTCTCAGCACCAGCGGGGATGCCCAGCTTGGTGATCATAGCATCGATCTCATCGAGCAGACCCTGAACCTCAGCATCTTCGAACTCGTGATCCTCAATGCCGCTGAGGATTCTGCCCTGTAGAGCAGCAGCCTCGTTCTTGACAGAGGAAGCAGCGGTGGAGTTGTCGAGGGCCTCGCCAAGTGTCGACTCGGCGGCATCCCACAACTTCTTGAACAGAGCCACAGAAGTGAGAATCTCCTCACTCAGCTCATAAACATCGTTCAGCACGTTGAACATAGCGCGTCCGTCGCCGGCAGCCTTTGCCTCCTGAGCAGCCTTGTTCAGAGCCTCAGCCTTTGCATATACCGACTTGCCCATGTACTGCGAGAGGTCGAGTGAGAGCAGTGCCTCGTCGAGAGCGGGCTCCACGACGTCAGCCTTGAATCCCTGATAGACCAGGTGGAAGTTATCCCAGATGCACCACCAGTTGTCGTTCATCTCACCCTTCACACCGATACGCATGCTGTCGCCGGGCTTAGCCACAAGGCCGTATGCACTCTTCTTGTACATATCCCATGCGAAGCAGATTGAAGCACCACCCATGGAGTTAGGCGAATTGTAGCCGTTGACGGTCTCCCATGACCAGCTCTCGATAGTAGGCAGATTATCCTGGTTAGGAACGATCTCAGAGAAGACATCGGGGAAGTTCGTCTTTGCATTGTTCAGATAGAGGTAGATGGGTACAGTGGGGAGTCCCTCGAGGTCGCCACGGGTGTAGCCAGATGCCTCACAGCGGACGTAGCCCTGCACCTGAATCTCATACACACCGACAGGTGCGTTCTTCACCTCCTGCCATACATCGAAGCCCCAAACGTGCCATGACTCGAAGCAGTGATTGGTCTTGCCGATAGCATCCATCATCTTCTGGTCGAGATCGCTTCCGAGCGGTCCAGGAGTGATGTTACCCTTAGCCGAGTTGTTGGTCACGTCGACCGTCCAACCCTCAGCCTTACCACTGGAGAGTCCATACTCGAAGTCAGGATTAGCCAGCAGGTGAGTCACATCATCGCCAGGCTTTACCTGATTCTTGTACTCATCCAGAATCTTCTCAATCAATTTGGCAATAAAGGCGATCTCTGCCTCCAGCTCCTCATTGGTCAGACTGTGCTCATTGATGATGGTCTCAAAGCCGGGGCCACCCTCACCGTTGTCGTCCATCTCGTAGTAGTCAGCGAGCAAGCCCACAGACTCCAGGTACGAGTACTTGTCGTCGACGGTGTAGGTAACGTAAGCTTCCTCAACATCCTTCTGGTACTTCTTCCAGAGCTCGATGTTCTTCTGCAGGTCATTGTAGGCCTGCTCGATGCTGGCCAGGAATGCCGTTGCCTCTTCGATCGAGTTGACAACGTGAGAAGCATTGCACAGGGCATTGTAGGCATCGAGGTAAGCCTGGGTGAAGATTGTACCTTCCTCAGGAACATAGGCGCTGAAGCCCTTGATCGACTCATCGAGATAGAGCTGTGCAGCGTCGACACCCTGTCCGTAGAAGGTCAGCGAGAAGTCGTCGAACATTGACCAGTCACCATCGGTCATCGAAGACTTCTTCACACCAATCGTAAGCTCACCAGCCTCGTCAACAGCTACATACAGCTTGTTGGCATAGAGATGGAGATTGTGGAAGAAGTGGTCGCCAGCAGCCATGGTATTGGGCACATAAACGGTGACGGACTCACCATTCTCGTCCTCGTAGGTCACAGCCACGTCGCCTACACCCTGACCCTCAGCTTGACCACCGATCATCACGTTGGCGATAGCAATCTGTTTCTCGAAGGAATCCTCACCAGCCTTGGCATAGAACTTGGCATAGCGTGAAGCCTCATTGTTGGCCAGCCAGTTTGTAATTGCAGGACCAGCGCCATCATTGTAGTTACCTGAACGGTAATAACCATTCACGCCAACAGCATAGATACCGGGAGTAAGACCTGTAATCTTCTGGTAGGTGTCGTAGTTCTTGCTGTAGTGCTCTGCACCGTCAGAAACCGTGCCGCCGCGACCGAAAGCTGTGCCGCTCCAACCAGTGGTGGCGTCGCCGTTGGCAAAGTCAAAGTTGACAATCTTAGCAGTCAGGTCGATAGGATTCTGCACAGAGGCCTGTGTTGAAGCCCATTCCACGTATGCTTTTTCGAGGTCGGCCAGAGCCTTCTCCACCTCAGCCAGCGTGGCCTGTGGATTGGTGAGCACAGCCTTGGCACCAGCAGTGGCAGTGAAGCCCTTGGCTTCGTATTCCTCGATAGCGTCCTTCAGTTTCTGCTTGGCATTGATCAGCGGAGTCAGGTTGTTGGCGGCCTGAGCCAGTTGATCAGCGGTGCTTGCGGTGTTGTTGTACACAGCCAGAGCTGCTGTCACATCGATATACAAAGCCTCGGCTTTTTCAATGGTCTCTTTCAGAACGCATGAAGCGATGTAGGCCTTGGCACCGTTTTCGTAAGCAGCAAAAGCAGCCTCATTAGCTACAAAAGCCTCGTAGGAGTCAACGGTCACAGCCTTCCAGTCCACGCAGGCGCCCTCAGCAGTGGGAGACACATGCCTCAACACGCTGGTGTAAGCATCCAGGTTGCCCGCGCCGGTACCGGAGATTTCAGTGAGGTTGTAGGAGCCTGTGAATCCCAGATACGTTCCTGCAAACTCAGGCTTGTCGGCGATTAAGGCCACGTTCTGGAAACGGACGCAGTCGCCCACAATCTCGTAAGCCCACGAGTAGTTGCCCTGCGTGCCGTGATCAACCCAAGAGGAGTTGCCGTCGTCGGTAAAGACGTTGCCATTACCGGTTGAACGCTCAGGGTTGGTGTTCTCATCCCAAAGCTCGTAAGAGCCATCGGGTGCATCTGCCTCAGTAGCTGGCTCGAGCCAGACCTGAATACCAAAGGTTCTGACACTGGCCTGTGTTCCCCAGTTGTTACCGGCCGAGAAGAACATCTTGGCAGCGGGGTTGTAGAGATAGTAGCGTTCACCGTCGGCAGTGAACGTTGTGAACTCCAGTCCCGTCGGCTCTGGCATAGTCCAAACGCCATCGGGCACCTCAGCGTTGGCACTCACGCCAACGAGCCACATTGCACTCAAAACGAGTAGTTTTGAAAGTTTCATAAGCATTTTAATTAAAGTTAGTAAATAATAGGTTACTGATTCTGTTTTGACGTTGTTAACACTTCGAGGGTTATTTGGGTGCAAAGATAATCAAAATTTTAATAACTCGTATCATTTTTCAAAGTTTTTTTCTTAAAAAAAGGCAAGGAGGTGTAATTTTAACACTTCCTTGCCTGAAATTGTACACTCAACTCCCCTCCTTTGGAGAGGCTGAGGTGGATTTACTTCCTGACCTTGCGCACCAGGATGGTGCCGTCGGACATCGTGATCTTCTGGATGAGGATGCCCTTCTGCGACATTCCTGCACGACGACCGTCGAGGGTGTATGTCTCCACCTTCATGGCCATTCCGTTGGTGACGTCGGCGATAGCGTCCTTGTCAGGCTCCAGCGAGCTGTTGGCACCGTGGTAGAACAGCATGAAGTTGTCGAGCACGATCCAGTCAGATCCAGAGGTCTCGTCCTTGCGTACGCCGATGCGCAGCTTCTCGTCTGCTACCTTCACCACGAGACTGTTCATGAAGACATCCTCGCTGAACTGGCTTACAGCTCCTGTAAGTGTGCTGGGAGCGGTCATGTCCTCGGGCAGACCCTCAGCCTGCTTAATGAGTTCCTTGATGTAGAGCTCGCCGCCCGACTCACCGTAGAGGTAGGTTGGGGTAGCGGTGCGCTGCCATCCGTTCACCTTCAGGGTGTAGATGCCGTCAGGCAGTCCCACGATGTCCTGATAGATGTGGAAAATGCTTTCCCACGACTCCAGTGCAAGTGCTGACAGCTGGTCGCTGTTGCCGAACTTCTGTCCTGTGGCTGTCCATCCGTAGATACTGTTAGTGCCGTCCTTCTCGAAGCTAGGCGTCTCGATGATGCTAGTCACGTCGACGGGAGCCTCGTCAGTGGCATCCTTGTAGTTGTCTGGCAGGCGCAGGATAGTCTTCATCTTGGCAATCTGCTCGAGATAACTCTCTGCATCAGCATTCTCCAGGTTGTTGTCCTCGATGTCGTTCAGGATCTTTCCTGCGAGGTTCATGGCATCCTTGCTGCTTGCTGAGCCGCTCTCGCTGGCGAGGGTGATGAGGTCTTCGGCAGCTGTCTGCAGTTTCTCGAAGAGTACCACGCTCTCGTTGATGCTCTCTGTGAGGGCATAGATTTCCTTGAGCACATCGAACATCTGTTTGCCGTCGCCTGCAGTCTTGGCTGCCTCAGCGGCATTCTTCAGTTCAGTAGCCTTGGCGAAGAGCGACTTGGCCATGTGCTTGCTGGTGTCGATAGATGCAAGGGCTGTCTCGAGGGCCTCGAGCACTACGTCAGGATTGAAGGCGCGATAGGTGAGCTTGAACTGTCCCCAAAGTGGCCAGAACACTGCTTCGGTGACATCGCCCTTGACGCCGACGGTGAAGGTCTCGCCCTCGTTAGCCACCAGACCGAATGTGCGGACGGTGTAGTCGCCCTTGGCGAAGGTAGCGGCAGCACCCGTACGGTTGTCACAGTACTCGTATCCCTCTGAATCGGAGAGGAAAGAGGCCTTCTCGGAGGTGTCGCCAGTAGCGTCGAGCACCTCTGTGTTGAAGTTTGTGAAGAATCCGGGCTCCTGCTTGTAGTCAAGCCAGTTGGGGAAGTTGGTCTTCGAGTCGTTCATGTAGATGTAAATAGGAATGACTGCCGGACGCTCGTCAGCGCGGTTGATGGCATCCTGTCCGTCAAGATAGCGTACGTATCCCTGAGTGGAAAGTTCATAGACACCGATAGGCAGGTCTTCCAGCTGCTGCGAGAAATTGAAGTTGGTGGCATGCCAAGCCTCGAACACCTTGTAGCCGTTGTAGCCGCCGGCCTGGAAGTTACCGCCGGTTGATGAAGTGGTCCATCCTGTCCTTCCTTGGAAGAGATCGGCGTTCTTCAGCATCATCGTGAGGTCGGTACCGTCGACGAGGCTGGCGCTGAATGCCTTGTTGAAGAGTTTGTCGACCTGCTCAATATAGGCGTTGAGCTCCTCGATGGTCAGCGATACGGTCTCCAGCACTTCGTCAGGTGTGAGCTCAGGATAGCCCTCAGGTGACTCGACGCTCGACACGAAGTCGCAGAATGCGTACCACTCGTCGCTGTCGAAGGTGTAGGTGATGGCTTTCTGGTTCCAGTCGTCTATCTTCTTGACGAAGTTCTTGTAGGCATCGACGGAAGCATTGAGCTGTTTCAGGGCAGCATTCACCTTTTCGAGGTGCTCCACATAGTTCTCAGTAGCAGCCTGTGCAGCCTCGATGGCAGCCTTGAAGGCATCCTTGTCCTGCTGGCAGGCAATGAGCTGGTCAAGTTGGTCGAGCGGATAGGCCTTCAGGGCATTGTCAATGGCCATGTCGAGCAGGGCCTTGTCGGGATCGACGGTCACCTCACCATAGTAGTAGAGCATCAGGTTGTCCATTGCAATCCAGTTGGCAGGCATCTTTGCCTCGGCACTGCCTATAACGCGCAGACCCAGCTTCATGTCGCCACCGGTATGGATGAAGGTGAACTCGAAGTGTTCGGGCACACCGTTGCGTGTGGCCATGTCGGTCTTGTAGGTCTTGCCGTCGGCAGAAGCCTCAGCGAAGAGCTCAACGTCGTCGGGCAGTCCGTCAGGATTGTTAGCATCGCTGGTACGGCCTTGGTTGTTGGCAATGACGTCCACAGCCAGCATGTACTTACCTGAGGGCAGTTCGGGAATGGTCTGTGTGATGGAGCCGTCGCCCAGATAGTTGGGAGAGGAGGTGTTCTTCCAGGCCTCGATGAACTGATTGAGGCTGATGTCGCCGTTGCTATAGACCTTGTTGTTCTGATAGCCGATGTTCGTGGCGGCATCAGAGTTGGCTGTATAGGTGATGTCCCATCCGTTGACGGTGCCGTCGCTGAAGTCATTGTTGGTGATGACGCCCGAGACATCGTTCTTCTCACCCTGAACGATATGCTCGAAGTAAGGAGCAATCTCTGCGAAGCGTCCCTTCTTGTAGGCCACGTCGGCAGCGGCATTGAGCTGCTCGACCGTGCTGTTGGTGTTGTTGTATACTGCGAAGCACTCGGCCAGGTCAGCGGCTTTCACGCCCTGTTCCATAGCCCACTCGATCATTTCCTTCAGATGCATGGCGGCCAGATAAGGTGCCACCTTTTCCTGATACTCATCGTAGGCTGCCTCAGGAATGAACTGCCAGTCGACGCTGGCATTGGGATCGGCAGCCAGGTCGATGCGAGGGCTGATGGCTGTTGCGGGATCAGGCTCGGAGCTCATACCGAACCACATCTCACCGTTGAATGAGTTGTAATCGGGGTTCTCGTCTGCTCCCTTGATGCGGAAATTCTTGTTGCCCTGCGGCACGATCTCCCAGAAGTAGTTGGCCTGATTGCCGCGATCGACGTAAGCCTGTGTCTCGCTGTCGATGAACAGCAGCTTCCAACTGTTCTTGGCCACAGAGAAGTCGTTGATGAACACGGTCTTCTCGTCCCACACGTCATTGATGGTGTACTTCGAGATGGCCACCTTCAGGCCCGTGTTACCGATACTTGCCTGTGTTCCCCAGGCATTGCCCTCAGTGAAGAAGGCACTGGCACCCACGTTGTAGAGATAATAGGCAATGGTGTCGCCCTGAAAGTCTGCAGCAAAAGTGGAGTACTGATACTGGTCCACTGCTGCCGGTAGGGGCTTCGTCCACGTTGCCGTAAACGTCTGTGCAAACGACACAGCGCTCATCAACATGGCTGCGAAAAGAAGTAGTTGTTTCTTCATAACGCTGATTTTAATAAAGTTAGTAAACAAAAAGTAGGTTTAATTGTAGTTCTCTGCAATAATAAATATCGAATTCGGGTACAAAGGTAAGAAAATAAATCGTAATTCAAGCATAAATGACCCACTTTTTTTGATGCGTGGAAAAAAGATATCAACAGGCGGTTGCCGAGGTGAAGGCTTCAAGCCACATACGTACTTCTCTCTACGAGAGAGAAGGTAGTATGGTGGCAGGTTGAAGCGACCTTCACCGAGGCACTTTTTCGGCTACGTTCCGAAGGTCCGAGAGATACGTTCTGAAGGCGGGAGAGATACGTTCTGAAGGTCCGAGAGATACGTTCTCTCGGAGGCACAGATACGTTCAAACAGATTAAGACCCTGTGGAGGCGGTCAGCTGGTGTCTCAAGAGACGGCGCACTAAACGACGCGCCTGTCCCAGCCGATACTCGACGGCCTTGTAGTCCTGATGCAAGTGCCGGGAGATGTCCGAGACTTGCATGCCATCGTAGATATGGAGCCGATAGATTTCGGCTGTCTGAGTAGGCATGCAACTCAGCCTCTGCTCCATGTAGCGGAGGGCGTCACGTGCAAAAATGGCCGATTCCATCGAAGTTTTTTCGTTTTTCATGCCCTCCATCAGGAGCGCAAACTCCTGCTGGCAGCGACGCCTGCGATAGTGGTCGACGATGAGGTTCCGGGCCATTGTATATACCAGGCTGGGCAGCGTGAGGGGTGTGATAGGGCGGCAGCTGTCGGCAAGCAGTCGCAGGAAGACGTCCTGCACCAAGTCTTCGGCATCTGCCTTCACACCGAGACGGCTGCTCACAAAGGTGAGCAGCTCATCGCGGTGCTGGCGATAGTAATGTTCTATGATGTCCCGATTACTCATTCACAACGGGCTCGATGCTTCCGTCCTCACGATAGAACAGACGCTGTACCTTCAGCGAACGCAGGTGAGTGATGTCGTTGGAGGGTACGCAGTCGTGGAACAAGAGATACCACTGGCCCCTGTACTCCACGATGCAGTGGTGAGTGGTCCATCCTACGACGGGTTCCAGGATGACTCCCTGATAGGTGAACGGTCCGTAGGGATTGTCGCCTATGGCATAGCAGAGGTAGTGGCTGTCGCCTGTGGAATAGCTGAAGTAGTACTTTCCGTTATACTTGTGCATCCAGGAGGCCTCGAAGAAACGATGTGGATCGCCGGCACGTAGCGGCTGTCCGTCCTTGTCGATGATGACAACTTGGCGGGGAGCCTCAGCAAACTGCAGCAGGTCGTCGCTCATGCGGGCCATCAGGCTGGGCAGGGCAGGCATGTCGGGTGCTGTGTAGAGCTGGGTCTTCTTGTCAGGAGCCGGTCCCAGGTCAATGCCTTCCTTCAGCACTTTCTCTGGTGCCACGTTCCACTGCAGCTGTCCTCCCCAGAGTCCTCCGTAGTAGCAGTACACCTGACCATCATCGTCCTTGAACATGCATGGGTCGATGCTATAGGCACCACGGATGGGGTGCTCCTGCGGAATAAATGGGCCTTCGGGCTTGTCGGCAATGGCTACGCCCAGATGAAATACGCCATTATAGTCCTTTGCAGAGAAGATGAGGTAGTACTTGCCGTCCTTCTCCACGACATCGCTGTCCCACATCTGCTTCTCAGCCCAGGGCACCTGGTCGACGTCGAGTATGACGCCATGATCGGTGGCAGGGTCAGTCTCTACATTATCAAATGACAGGACATGATAGTCGCGCATCTGGAAGTGTCCGCCATCATCGTCGAATGCCACACCGCCCTCTCTGTCGTGTGAGGGATAGACATATAACTTGCCGTTAAACACGTGTGCCGCAGGGTCGGCCATGTAATCGTCGGGGAATAGATACCTTGCTTTCATTTTGATTATTTGCGATTTACGAATTATCGATTTACTATTAATTATGAACGAGTAGGTGAATTACTTCTCTGCAGCAGCACGTGCCTCGATCTCCTTGTTGATCTGGTCAATCTTCTCGTCGCTGAGCTCATACTTGGAGATAATCCACATGGCCAGCACCAGCAGCATAGCAGGAATGACGCAGACCAGCCAGCGGATGCCCTCCTGAGCAGTAGGATCCTGCAGCTCCAGGTCGTTCATGAAGTATGCTCCGGCAGCATTGCCCACCGACATCATAGCGAAGGCAGTGATGAAGAACAGGGCGATGATACGCAGCGGACGGTTGCGCATGAACTCTGTCCACAGGTCACTCACCTTCACGTTGGCAGTCTCCTTCTCATCCATCACCACACGCTCCTTGGTCTGCGAGAAGCAGAAGATGAGCAGTCCTAAGCCCACGAGGGCGAAGATGAGCATGGTCAGGAACCAAGCTCCTGAATCCTTCGGCAGCGTCTTGGCATCCTCCACAGCCTGATAGTTGGTCCAAGCCAGCACCCATCCGGGAATGACACCACCCAGTGCCATACCGGCCTTGAAGAAGATACCCGTCAGGGCATTGACAATACCCGAGATACGACGGCCGGTCTTCCATTCTCCGTAGGAGATAACCTCTGGAATGAGCGCCCACATGTAGCCCGTTGCCACGATGACGCCCGTCGACTTGATGAACTGAGCGATATATACCAATACAATATTCTCCTTCACCGTGCCCATTTTGCTGATGATGTAGAGCAGGGCCATACCGATGATGGCTACGGTGAGGAAGATGTAGAACATGTTCTTCTTGCCCACCTTGCGCTTGATGGCTGGCACCAAAGGCATGAAGATGAATGATGGCAGTGAGCCCAGACCCATGAACAGGGCCATCTCGATGGGCAGGTTCTCGGACGAGGCGAAGAGTGCCACGATGATAGGCACACCAGCCGAGACACACAAGCCGCCGACATTGGCCATGAACATACGTACTGACGTCAGGATGGTGATCTCGTTGGTATCGCGAGTCAGCGAGGAGTTCAGGGCTCCGTAGGGTACATTGATCAGCGTGTACAGCATCGACATGCCTACATAAGTGATGTATGCATAGACGATGGAGGGCTTGAAACCGTCCCAGAAGCAGAGGATGGCCAGGATGGTCAGGGGAATACCGCCCATGATGAGGTAGGAACGGTACTTGCCCAACTTGGGATTATGCTTATCGACGAAGGTTCCTACCAGAGGATCCCAAAGTACATCCACGATACGTACGACGAGGAACATGGTTCCTGCCAGTCCTGCCGACTTGGCTGCATCGCCACCTAGTACATAGACATCGGTGTAGAAGAACAGCAAGTACATGCAGATGGTCTGATAGATGAGATTCTGAGCCAAGTCGCCAGCGCCAAAGCCTATGCGCTGCACCCAGGAGAGTTTGTAGAAGCCCTTTGCTTCCGTGTTAGCTACGTTTGTTGCCATTTTGTTGTTTCCTTTAGGGGTTAAAATAATTTGGGGCAAAGGTAGCATTTTTTTGTTTGAATCATGTTGTAGTTTGTCACAGAAAGATTACTTTTTGTTTCATTTGACGAAAAAGAGCTCTTTTTGATAGATTTCATCGTTGTTTTTTATTAATTTTGCAACATCAAAAATATAGTTATGAAAACAAGATTGACATTGATTGTGGTCTGGCTGATGAGTATGGCGGTCCAGGCTGAAGTGAGGATGCCGCAACTGTTTCAAGACGGCATGGTGGTGCAACGTGGGGTCGACATTCCCGTATGGGGATGGGCTGATAAGGGAGAAACGGTAGTAGTCGGACTCTCCGATGCTAAAGGCAAGGTGCTCAGCAGTGCTTCTGCCACTGCCGACGATAATGGCCGATGGCTCCTTCGCCTGCCCAAGAACAAGAAGATGAAGGCAGGAGGCCCCTATGTGCTGGAGATAACAGCTCAAGCCTCAACTCTCAAATATCAAATCAAAGACGTTCTCATTGGTGATGTGTGGCTGCTGTCAGGCCAGTCAAACATCGATGTGACCATCGAGCGTGTCTATCCTTGGTACACAAAGGAGATCGACAGCTATGAGAACAGCCAGATACGCCTGTTCCGGGTACAGAACGAGACGAGCACGCATGGTGTGAAGGACGATTTCCGCCCCACATCCATCAACTGGAAACCTCTGACGAAGCAGAATGCCTGGCTCTTCTCTGCCGTAGGTTATTTCCTGGGTAAGCGGATGCAAGAGAAGACCAACATTCCGCAGGGCATCATCGTCAACAGCTGGGGAGGCACTCCCATCGAGGCTTGGATCTCGGCCGACTCGTTGCAGAAGGACTATCCCATGCTTGTGGAACGCACTCGTCTCTATGAGAACGACGAGATGGTGAGGGCTCAGCAGCGTGCCAACCAGCTTGCTGATCAGCGCTGGAATGAACTGCTGAACCAGAAAGACCCTGGCGTCATTCATCAGTTTACATCGCCCGATTATGATGATAGCAGCTGGCCGTTGGTTGACCAATATGACAACCAATGGGCAAAGAAAGGCGGCAGGGGCATCGTGGGTAGCATCTGGCTTCGCCAGCATGTGACCATCGACAAGGAGCATGCCGGCAAGCCAGCCCGACTGCTGTTGGGCACGCTCTTCGATGCTGACTATACCTATCTGAACGGCAAGGAGATAGGCCGCACGTACTATCAGTATCCCCCTCGGCGCTACGACATCCCCGAAGGTATACTGCGTGAGGGCGACAATGTGATTACGGTGCGCTTCATCAACAAATACGGAACGGTCCATTTCATCGAGGAAAAACCTTACTGCATAGCCTTTGGCGACGATCGTTTCAGCCTGAATCCTATGCCGGCTGACTGTATTCCCCTGAGCCGCCAGTGGAAACATCATGCGGGAGCTGAGATGCCCAGTTGCCCCAGCAGTGACGTGTCGCTACAGAATATGCCTACCACGCTCTATAATGCCGTGCTCTATCCATTGGCTCCTTATGCGCTGGCAGGTGTGGTTTGGTATCAAGGCGAGTCGAACACAGGCAACGCCCGCGACTATGCTCCTATGCTGCGCATGCTGATGGCTAACTGGCGTGAGGTGTTCCAGCAGCCGCGGCTGCCGTTTGCCATTGTTCAGCTGGCCAATTATATGGCCTTTGTGCCCCAGCCTCAGAACACGGGCTGGTCACAAGTGCGAGAGGCACAGCGTGTTGTAGCTCAGGAAGATGCCTTTGCCGAGTCGGTAGTGAATATTGATCTGGGCGAGACTGTCGATATCCATCCTTTGAGGAAGAAGGAAGTGGCGGAGCGCGTAGGTCTTTGTCTCGAACGTCTCGCGTATAATAATAATGTGGAGCTGTTCCCGAAGGTGATCTCTACTACCGTTAATGAAGGAAAGGTGACGATTACTCTTGACCAGCAGATGCGCCCAGGCAACTTGAAGTTCTTTGAACTGGCTGGCGATGATGGGCGTTTCCAGAACGTAGAGGCTACGGCCGAGGGCAATATCATCACACTGAAGGCACCTATGGCGCAGCCAAAGGTCATCCGCTATGCCTGGAAAGACAATCCGCTAGGGGTGAATGCCTATAGTATAGGAGATCTGCCGCTGAGTCCTTTCGAGCTCCGATTGCCGTAGTCTAGGATATCTGCTCTGCCATATTACTGCTATGTGAAAAGTATTGGCAAATTTTTGAGGGGGTACCCCGACGGCCTTCTAGTAGTGCTCCGACAGCCTTCTTACAGGTTCCTCCGCAGCCTCCTTGTATAAGAAAGTGGCTGTCCAGGCACTTCAAGAAGGCTGTCGGAGCACTTCAAGAAGGCTGTCGGGCTTCCCCCAAGTGGCAAACCTACCACTTGAAGGCCGATCGCAGCGTGATTTTGGGTACAAAAAAGCCCCTCCTTGAAGGAGGGGTTGAGTAGGGTTTAGTAGAGATAGATTTTGAAATCCTTCACAGACCCCGGTGCACCTTGCTCTGCTCGCGGCAGATACTCTAGGGCGCTGACTGTTTGGACAGAGCCGAGATCGATGACGAGCAGGTGGGGAGCTTGAGCCGACTTCTCTGTCTGCCAGTAGGTAGACTCCTGAAGGTCGAAGACCTTGTCGCCCAGATGGTTGCCGTTCTCCTCCTCAGAGTTGGCATACTTGGTCTTCCAAGGTTCGCGGCTCAGGCGCTTGCCGTCCTGTCCTTGCAGATAGAGCTCAGCGATGGCTACGCGGTCGCCGTCCTTCTGAGTGCTTAGGCATTCTATGGCCAAGAAACGTCCCTTCTGAGGGGCATTGAACTTGATGGTCTGCCAGCCGTTGCCTGCCTTGAAGGCTCCAGTGGCTACGGGCGTTGCCGAGTTGAGGTCGGGCTTGTCACCGATGTTGTTGTGCTTGTTACTCTCCTCCAGCTGGAGTTTGTTGAGTTCGGGTTCGGCCTGGCCCCAAACCACAGCTTCCTTCGGGCCGACGATGTCGAGGACGATAATCTCGTTCTTGCCCTTCTTCAGCCAGCAGCCGGGCACATAGAGCGTCTGCTGCGGACCAATGCTCCAGATGCGGCCCATAGCATGACCATTCACCCATACCTGACCTTTGCCCCATGTCTCAAAGTTCAGGAAGGTGTCGCCTACCTTCGAGAGGTTGAAGTAGCCGCGATAGTAGCCACGCTTTGACTTTTCGGTTGGTTTGTTCATGTTGCTGTTTTGAACCAGTTTTAATGACTCTACAGCCGTTTCATAACTGTCATTGATGGCTAAATTCGTCCATAACTGCGGTTTCCATGTCACTTCGTTGTTGTCGACATCGGCAGTAAGAGTCACATCACCAATGATACCTTTGTAGTCTTTTATGGCACGTCCAAAGTTAATTCGTCCCATACCTTCAACAAGGATGTTCAGTTTCTGTCCTTTCTTGACTGGGGGCAACGTGATTGATTTCTCGTTCTTCACACGGTCAATCTTGCCGATATAATCACCATTGATAAAGACTTGCCCGAAGTCGTGTATCTCAGCAGTAAGTACACTCTGAACAGGTATTTCAGGAAGGGTTGTCGTGTAAAGTATCATGCCCCATCCCATATCCATATCCTCAAAGGTTTTGAGTGTACCTTTCTCTTCCTTGCCAATGGCTATTAAAAGTTCTGAGAACGTTTTCAGCTCAAACTTGGGTACGGTGATAATAGGCATCGGAGCCTTGGGGACATTGGGCAGTTTCTTGTCTGAGTACTTCTGCATCATCTTGCGCAGCTCCCAGAACTTCGGAGTAGCTTGGCCATATTCGTTGATGGGGGCATCGTAGTCGTAGGAGGTGACGTCGGGCGCAAAGCCGGGGCTGTTGGCGCCAGCCCAGTGGCCGAACGAGGTACCGCCATGAGTCATGTAGAGGGAAAAGCTGATGCCCTTCGAGAGCATTTCATCCATGCCCTCGACCATATCCTTGGCAGGACGCGTCTCGTGACGTGCTCCCCATTTGTCGAACCAGCCACTCCAGAACTCAGAACACATCTTCGGGGCATCGGGACGCAGCTCGCCAAGGCGGCGGAACTGCTGGTCGATGTTGGCACCCGTGCCGAAGTTCATCGTCCACGTCAGGTCGTCGAGGCCGTTCTTCTCGAAGTTAGAAGACCAGTCGCACTGGAAGAGCGACAGTTCCTTGCCGTAGATGCCACGCAGACAGTCGCGAATCTCTGAGACGTATGGTTTGTCCTCTCCATAGCTTCCGTACTCGTTCTCCACCTGAATCATGATGATGGGACCGCCGTTCTGGATGGTCAGTGGCTTCAGCTGCTCGCCCACCTTCTCCTCGAAGATTTTCACGCGTTCCATAAAGTAAGGATCGCGCTCGCGAAGTTTGATGTCTTTCTTCTTCAGCAGCCACCAGGGCAGACCGCCCATCTCCCACTCGGCACACACATAGGGTCCGGGTCGCACGATGACGTACATGCCGTTTTTCTGCGCCAGTCGGCAGAACTCGGCCACGTCGTTGTTGCCCGTGAAGTCGAACTCGCCCTCACGCTGCTCATGGATGTTCCAGAACACGTAGAGACAGAGGGTGTTCATGCCCAGTGCCTTACACATCTTGATGCGGTGCTCCCAGTAGGGGCGAGGGATTCGGGGGTAATGTACTTCGGCAGCCTTCACCACGAAGGGCTCGCCGTTGAGGAGGAATGTTTTGTTGCCTACGGTGAATGTACCGGGTTTGCCCTCGGCAGCCTGCAAATGAGTAGGTATTGCTGTCATGCAAACAGCTAAAAGCAGGCTTTGAAAGAGTCGTTTTGCGTTCAACATAATTGTTCTGTTTTAAGTTTTTTGCAAAGTTACGAAGAAAATTCCAAAAAAGGGCACACTTTCTCCACTTTTTTTATTATCTTTGCAACCACAAACAGATACAGGATACATATGGGTGGCTTTTTTGGAACCATTAGTACAAGGGATTGCGTAAACGATTTGTTTTACGGAACAGACTACAACTCACATCTTGGCACGCGCCGTGCGGGCCTCGTGACCTTCGACCATGAGAAAGGTTTCTCGCGCTCCATCCACTCGCTGGAGCGCGACTATTTTCGTTCGAAGTTCGAGGATGAACTAGGCGACTTCAAGGGGAATCAGGGCCTGGGTGTCATCAGCGACACCGATCCGCAACCCATCATCATCAATTCCCATCTAGGGCGCTATGCCGTAGTGACGGTGGCTAAGATCAACAATCTCCGTGAGATTGCCGACGAGCTGCTGGCGCAGCGCATGCACCTCAGTGAGCAGAGTGCCAACAACCTGAACCAGACCGAGCTGGTAGCCCTCATTATTAATATGGGCAACACCTTCGTGGATGGCATTAACCTGGTCTATCAGAAAATCAAAGGCTCATGCTCGATGCTGATCCTCACCGAGGACGGCATCATTGCCGCACGTGACTTCCTTGGCCGAACACCCATTGTCATTGGAAAGAAGGAGGTGCACCGCCTGTCGCCCATCGGCACTGACGAGTTCATTCAGGCCTATGCCGTGAGCAGCGAGACGACCAGCTTTCCTAATCTTGACTATAAGACTGTGCGTGACGTGGGACCAGGAGAGATTGTGCGCCTGCGTCCTGATGGGTTCGAAGTGCTGCAGCCCGCCTTCAAGCGCTGTCAGATATGCTCGTTCCTGTGGGTTTACTATGGCTTCCCTGCCTCGTGCTACGAAGGCATCAATACCGAAGATGTACGCGAGCGAAACGGTAAGATGATGGGAGAGCGCGATGATGTGGAGGCCGACCTTGTTTGTGGCATTCCTGATTCAGGCGTGGGTATGGCTCTGGGCTATTCCAATGGCTCGGGCATCCCCTACAAGCGTGCCGTATTGAAGTACACTCCCACTTGGCCACGTTCCTTCACACCAGGAAACCAGAGCCGTCGCGACTTGGTGGCTAAGATGAAACTCATTCCCAACGAGGCATTGCTCAGGGGACAGCGGGTGGTGTTTTGCGACGACAGCATCGTTCGCGGAACCCAGCTTCGCGATAATGTGCGTGAGTTTGTGCAGAATGGTGCCAGCGAGGTACACGTGCGCATCTCTTGTCCTCCGCTGGTATATGGCTGTCCTTTCATCGGGTTTACCAACTCCAAGACCGACCTTGAGCTCATCACCCGGCGCATCATCCGCGACTTCGAGGGTGACGACAAGAGCAATCTGGACAAGTATGCCCAGACCGACTCACCGGAATATCAGCGTATGGTCAACGAGATAGCTCGACGTCTAGGTCTCACTTCCCTGAAGTTTGCACGTCTGGAGGATCTTGTGCAGTCGATAGGTCTGCCCAAGGATCACGTGTGCACCCACTGCTTCGATGGCAGCAGCTACGACAATCAGCTTGGTGACGGTGATTTCTTCGGGTAAGACATCAAGTCGTTTTGACATCAAGACATCAAGTCGTTTTGACATCAAGACAACAAGACGCTATGAGACGAGCATGTCCCATACGGCGATGATGTGACAGATGCTGCCGGCAAGGACGAAGAAATGGAAGACGGAGTGCATGTATCGCCGTTTGTTGAGTGAATAGAATATGGCTCCTGTGATGTAGCACACGCCCTCAGCGATGATCCATGCTACACAGTTGGGACTGACGGCTCGCAATAGCGGTCCGAAGGCTACGAGCACCGAGAGGCCCATTGCCACGAAGCAGATGGTTTCCAGATTGGAATGCTCTTTGAGTTTTACAAAACTGACGATGGTACCGCTGATGGCACACAGCCATACGAATCCAAACAATCCATATCCCCACCATCCTTCACCGCGCATCGCAACGAGTGTGATGGGCGAGTAGCTGCCGGCGATGTGCCAGTAGATGGCAGCATGATCCCAGCGGCGCAGGCGTTCCTTCCATAGGCTTTTGGCTGGCAAGGCATGATAGATGGTGGAAGCAGCATAGCTGGCCAGCATGCCGAAGAGGTAGAGTGCCACACCCACGTCAGCCCATGCTCCACGGGGCACTGCCAGGATGATGAGCACTGTACCTAAAATAACACCAAGCGCGATGCCAGCAGCATGCGACCATGTGTTCCACTGCTCTTCGCGCTTGGTGTAACGTATAGCCATGACGGGCGTTCTAGTCTTCGTAGTCTTCTATATCCTCGTCCTCATCATAGACTTCTGCGTCAGGATCGTCGTCCTCTTCGTCATAGTCTTCGTAGTATTCCTCCTCTCCTTCACACGAAGTACCCCAGTAATATAAGAGGGAGTACTGTAAGATATCTTCAGCAGTATCTATCTTCTTTCCTTCACCGTCGAGGAGCTTGAAGCCATCTTCATACGAGCCTACCAGCATTCGGTCGCCGCAGTTCTTGAACTCAGGCTCTAAGAGGATGACACCACCTCTGGGCAGACGGCCTAGCTTCTCGCCTTTGGTGGAGAAGAGGATGAACTTTTCATCATCAGTGGAGGCGGCCAGCAGCTTGCCATTATAAGCGACGCTCTCATATTTTTCCTTGAGCACCCAGTTGCCTTCCAGGTCCATCAGTCCTGTTTGCTCCTTATCATTATTATAGACAACGAACAAGCCATTGCGGGGAACGTCTATGAGGTGCATGTCTTCTTTTAGCTTCATCACGACCTCACCCTTCTTGTCAATGATGCAGTGGTTATCGTTTTTATCGTTCACTACCAGGTAGCCGCCAGAGAACTTGTAATCATTAGGACTCATGTCCTTGAACTTCTTGGTGAAGAGCTCGTTGCCGTCCTTGTCTATAACCATCCACTTGGCATTGGGCTCATCTGGGAGCTGCAGGAAGACGATGGCCACATCATCGGAGAAATTCCAAGCATCGGCATACTTGAAGGGGATGACAGTCTCGCCTTTCTCGTTGATATAGCCCCACTTTTCGTTCTCCAGCTTCACCATAGCGCGTCCGCAGAAGAAGTTAAAGGCAGCGACGACACGTTTGCCATTTATCTTCTTCAGGTCCAGCACGGTTTTGCCTTCCTTGTCGATGTACTTTGCATTGCAATCCTCATCGAAGGCAGGACACAGATTACCCGTGAAGCCTCCCACATCTCTGTATTTGCCGATTTTCTTGGGTTTGTTGTCGACGAGTGAGTAGAGGGTGTATTCACTTTCCTCTTCGTCGTAGACGCTAAAGGAACCATTGATGACGGCAGTAATCGATCCTTCGAACTTAGGCTTGACAATGACGTTGCCATCCATGTCCATGATTCCCCACTTTCCGTCTTCTTCCGACTGGAATCCGAAGGCTTCCATTTCATAGCCGGCTCCAGAGCCACCTTTCAACTTGTCGCAACTAGCGACGAGCAATGCCACGAACAGCAGTGGCAAAATCTTCCATAAACTTTTCATAATCACTGGTTTTTGATAGTTAGTCTGCTAAAATGAAGTCCAGCTGACGGCGCTCGACATTGGCGCGTGCCACTTTGATGCGGATGGCATCGCCCAACTGGTATTTGCGGTGATGGCGCCGTCCCACCAGCTGATAGTTCTTCTCGTCGAACTCATAGTAGTCGCCGTCCAGGTCGTGCATGCCCACAAGGCCCTCGCAGTGATTCTCGTCGATCTCACAGTAGATGCCATAGCTCTGCACACCGCTGATATGAGCGTCGAACTCCATTCCCACCTTGTCGGCCATGAACTCCACCATCTTGTACTTGATGCTGTCGCGTTCGGCATTCTGTGCCGTCTGCTCCATCTCGCTGGAATGTTCGCACAGCTCCTCGTAATGCTCTTGGTTGGCTGAGCGTCCTCCCTCCTGATAGCGTGTGAGCAGGCGATGCACCATCGTGTCGGGATAGCGGCGTATAGGCGAGGTGAAGTGAGTGTAATAGTCGAAGGCCAGTCCGTAGTGACCGATGTTATGGGTCGAATACTTGGCTTTCATCATTGCACGCAGGGCCATCGTCTCGATGAGTTTCTGCTCCCTTCTGCCCTCGGCCTCACTCATGAGTTTGTTCAGGCTTCGTGAGATGGCACCACGCGTACCGCCGGTCTTGATCTTATATCCGAAGGGAGCCACCACCTGTCTGAGGTTCTCCAGCTTCTGCGGGTCGGGCTGGTCGTGGATGCGATAGGGCAGCGTCTTGGCTTTGGTACCTTTGGGCACGCGTCCTATCGACTCGGCCACGGTGCGGTTGGCCAGCAGCATAAACTCCTCGATGAGCTGTGTGGCATCCGTCGACTTCTTGAAATAGCAGCGTGTGGGCTTGCCTTTCTCATCGACATCAAAGTGCAACTCTTCACGGTCGAACTTCACGGCACCATTCTGGAAACGTTGCTCCCGCAGGTGCTTAGCCATCTTGTCCAGTGTGCGCAGCTCCATGGCAAAGTCGCCGTCCTTGCCCTGTAAGATATCCTGTACTTCCTCGTAGGCATAGCGGCGGTTGCTCTTGATGACGGTATGTACGATTCGGTGCTTCTTCACATTAGCCTCCTCGTCCATTTCGAAGATGACGCTGTAGCACAGCTTCTCTTCGTCGGGGCGCAACGAGCAGATGAAGTTGCACAGCCGCTCGGGAAGCATCGGGATGGTGCGGTCGACCAGATAGACACTGGTGGCACGCTGCTGTGCCTCCTTGTCGATGATGGAACCTTCAGTGACATAGTGCGACACATCGGCGATGTGTACGCCTACCTCATAGAGGGGAGCCCCCTCCATACCTCCCCCCGAGGGTGAGGCTTTCTTATTGGACTTATCTTTGGGCAAGATTCTGATTGACAGGGCATCGTCGAAGTCCTTGGCATCGGCAGGGTCGATAGTAAAGGTTGTCACGTCGCGGAAGTCTTCCCGTCGGGCTATCTCCTCTGGCGTGATGTCAGCCGAGATCTTGTTGGCAGCATCCTCCACGCGCTGTGGGTACTTATAGGGAAGGTCGTACTGAGCTAGGATGGCATGCATCTCGACGTCGTTCTCGCCTTGCTGACCCAGCACGTCGATGACTTCTCCCACCAGGTTCTTCGACTCTTCCGATGGCCATTGCGTGATCTTGACCACAGCTTTCTCTCCTGTCTTGCCACCCTTCAGTTTCTTCTTGGGGATGAGAATGTCGTGCGCAAAGATGTTACCTTCTGTAATGAGGAAGGCATAGTCTTTCTCCACCTGCAGGATGCCTACGGCCTGACTGTGCTTACGCTCCAGTATCTCAGTGACGACGGCCTCCTTGATGTGGTTCTGCCGGCGTGCCATCATGGCCACGCGCACACGGTCGCCTCCCATGGCCGACATAGAGTTGCGCTCGCTGACGAAGATGGGCTTGCCGCCGTCGTCGGGCATGAACGAGTTCTTGCCGTTGGCCTTGCGGATGAAGGTGCCTTCCTGCACCATGTTCTTCAGGTTCAGCCTGTAAGTCGAGTTGTCCACCTTGCTCAGGTAGTCGTCCCAGGCCATCTCCTCCATGACGTCCACGGCCAGCATCTTGGCAGGATGAGTGTCGAGCTTGAGTGCCTTGAAAATCTGCTTGAAGCTGAGTGCTTCGCCAGGGTGTGCCTGGAATAGTGCTTGCACGGCATCGGCTACTTGCCGTTTAGTGAAGCGTTTTCCTCCTTTTTTCTGTCCCATAGTGGTAATAATTTATTTGTGCAGGCAAAGTTACGAAATCTTTTTGAATCTACCAACACTTTTGTCTAATTAATTTCCACGGCCAGTGATTCCTGGGGCATATTCTTTGGCAGGGTGACGGTGATGCGGTCGCCATCGATGGCGTACTTCAGTCGTTTTCCTGTGCCGACGAGCCTGATGCTCTTCTGCGGCAGGTTGCCTGTCCAGCTGATGGCCTGTGGCAGTGCTTGTCCTTCATCGAGCCGGTAAATGGCATATTTCATCGTGCTGTCCTTCGCGGCGGTGAACCAGATGTCGCCCTCATGATAATGCGGTGTGATGGTTGTGCCGTAGACTGCCTTTCCGTACTTCCTAAGCCATTCTCCTATCGCATGCAGACGGTCTGTGGCCTCGGGATTGATGAGTCCTTCGGGCGTGGGACCTACGCCAAGCACCAGGTTGCCGCCCTTCGCTACGATCTCGATGAGTGTGGCTATGACTTCGCCGGCAGTCTTGTAACGGGCGTTGCGGGTGTATCCCCAGTCGTCGGTCAGGGGGATGCAGCTCTCCCAGGGATAGGGCAGCTGCTGCTCTGGGATGGCGCGCTCGGGAGTCTGATAGTTCTCGTAAGGGCCTCTGATGGTGCGATCCACGATAATCAGTCCGGGCTGGTGCTTACGTGCCATCCGTGCCAAGGCGGGCATGTCGATGTCCTGTCCATAACGACCCGGCCACACCCATCCTCCGTCGAGCCAGAGGATGTCCACCTTCCCGTATCGGCTCAGTATCTCCCCGATCTGCTGATGCGTAAACCGCTTGAACTGCTCCCAGCGCCAAGGGAACTGCTCGATGGGGTAGTTCACGTTGCGTCCTTTCTTGGCATAAACGTCCCACCAGTAGTACTGCGAATGCCAGTCGGGCTTCGAGAAGTAGGCGCCTATCGTGAACTGCTCCTGCCGGAAAGCATCGAACACATGCCTGAGCACATCGCGGCGCTCATCATCCTTGAAGGCGTGCTTGGCGATGGTGTAGTCGGTCGCCTGCGAGTCGAACATGCAGAATCCGTCATGGTGCTTCGTGGTGAAGATCATGTATTTCATTCCTGCATCCTTGCATGCCGAGGCCCATTGCCTGGGGTCGAAGTCAGTGGGACGGAACTCGTCGGCCAGTCCCCAGTACCAGTCCAGGTACTGCTGATAGGTGCGGGTGGTGTCGCGGGTGATCCAGTTCTCATCGCAGATGCTCCACGACTCTACGATGCCCGGAACGGCATAGATGCCCCAGTGCAGCAGCACGCCGAATTTCAGGTCCTGCCATTGCTTGAGGTTCTCCACTACATCCGGTTCTGTGGGCCATTCGTATCCGTCCGACTGCTCGTGCAGGTTGTTCTGCTGTGCTTTGGCCGTTGTCGAGCCGAGCAGCAGGGCAAGGGCAGTGGCAGCGATGGTTAATATCCTTTTCGTCATATTGGTCAATAAAGGTTTTAGGTTATTGTGGTGCTTTTTGCCTAGGGGCTCAGGGTTATTCCGAATACCAGGAATGCTTTCTGAGTGTGTGGGGTGGCTATTAGCTGTGCAAAGACTGGTATCGACAGCTTCTCACTTAGTGCGATGTCTTTGGTGGCCTTCAGCGAGATGTTGGTCACGGCCAGGCCGTTGGTCTCGTAATAAGAAGTGGCAAAGGGAACGAGTCCTACGGCTCCTTCCCAGTCGCAGCCCGCCAGTTGGAAGGGCACCTTAGCCTCCAGGTACGATGAGTATGCGCGGTTGCCCTTGTTGTTCTCTCCGTCATTGCCGGCAAAGTTCGTGTACCATTGTATGCTGGCCAGTCCCAGGTCATAGCCCACGTTGGCCTCAAACACGTGACTGGTGCGATGAGCGTCGTAGAGGAAATAGCGCTGCTCGGGGTCGTTCACCCAGTAGTCCGTCACCCCGATGTTCAGTCGGCCCAGGGTATAGGATGCCGTGATGTCTATCTCGTTGTTGTCATCCGGATTGGATAAGCCAGCGCTGCCACATGCCTCTAGTTTAAATCCCCTGTAGGCGATGCCCAGCGTCGGCTGTATCGACACTCCTCCCATGTCCTGGCCGCGCCATACATAATGGCTGATGATGTCGGCGGCGATGGTAGCCTCGGGCTTTTCCTGTGCCATGATGGCCGTGCTGGCCGTCATCAGCACGATGATCATCCGTAGTCGTTTCATACCTGTGGTTCTGATGGTGTTTCCTTAGTGTCTTCTTTCGCTTCGTTTCCCTTGAAGTTTCTCAGGAATTGATCCCAGTCCTGAAAGCCGGCCAAGAGCGACAGGCGGTCGAGGGTCTTGCGGCTGGGCTTGCGCATCACCTCATGCTCCACAGCCTCAAGCAGTTTCTTTAGTTTTTGTTCCATATCATAGCAATTGTTGGTAGATCGAGGCTATGCGCCGTGCAGCGTCATTGCCCTCGAAGCGTCGTATGTATTGCCGGCTGGCTTCGATGCGCTGCTGTCGTCCGGGTGCTCCGTACAGCACCTGACTGATGGCATGAGCCATGTCCTGCTCGTTGTCGGGATCCACATAGATGCTGTCGGGACCGCCGGCCTCTTCAAGGCACGACCCGGTGCAGGCCACCACGGGCAGCCTCTGGCTGATGGCTTCGATGACAGGTATGCCGAAGCCCTCGTAGCGTGAGGGATAGACAAAGCAGTCGGCCATGCGGTAGAGCGAGGGCAGGTCGTCGTCGGGCACGTTGTGCAGCATCTGCACACGGCTGTGCATGCGGTGCTCCAGAATGTATTCGTGTATCTGGTCGCTGTAGGGAGTCTGACGGCCCACGATCACCAGCGACACGTCGTCGGGCAGGTGATGCAGGGCTCTGACGGCCAGCAGCATGTTCTTGCGCTCCTCTATTGACCCCACGCTGAGTACGTAGCGGTCGGGCAGCACATATTTCTCGCGTACCTGCCACATCTTGCTCGCCTCGGGCTCCTCCGTGAAGCGGGGAGCACAGCTCTGGTAGACCACGTCGATGCGGCTCTTGTCGATGCCGCCCAGCTCGCAGATGTCGCGCCTTGTGCACTCGCTGATGGCCACGATGCGGTCGGCCTCCAGCAGTGTCTGCCTGAACTTGCGGGTGTAGAGCTTCACATCCACCTTATTATAATACTCAGGATGCCGCAGGAAGATGAGGTCGTGAATGGTCACCACGCTGCGTATGCCGCTCTCGCTGATGCCTTTGGGCAGCTCTCCCGACAGTCCGTGATAGATCTGCACGCCGTCCTTCATCAGCTGTTTCACGATGCCGCCCGAGCGCCATAGTGCCTTGCCGATGGCCGTACGGGCATGGCTGGGATAGCGGAACGCGACATTCTCGCGGCCCACGATCTGTGAGCGCAGCTGCGTGATGCCGTTGTCGGGGGCATAGAGGCGCAGCTCAAACTCGTCCAGCGCAGCGAGGTCGTTCACCAGCGTACGCCCGTAGTTGCCCAGCCCCGTTCCGTTTCTGACGATGCGTTTGGCATCGTAGCCGATAACGAGCTTAGCAGGAGACATTTCCTGAATAGAAGGGTCACTCATGGGGGGCTAAAGCATATATCGGCAATCTATGACAGGCTTCTGGGTGAGCTTCTTGACGTTGGCAAACTCGGGCCATGCCGTGGCGATGACCAGCAACTCGGCCTGGTCCACCAGCTCGGCGTATCTAGAAGCATAGTCAATGGCTAGGCTGGAGTAGTAACGCTCGAACTCGGTATTTGCCACAGGGTCGTAGCCCACGATGTGGGTATAGCCTAACAGACGCAGTTCGCGAATGATCTTGGCTGCAGGGGTGTCACGCACGTCGTCGCTGCCGGGCTTGAACGAAAGGCCGAGTATGCCAATACACCTACCCTTGTCATCGCCTGCGGCGCGAGCCACCTTTTGAGCTATCTGCAAAGGCATCTGGTCGTTGGTGCCGATGACGTTCTTCAGAATTTTGGCGTCGAAACCTGCAGTGCGAGCAACGGCATAAAGGGCATTGGTGTCTTTGGGCAGGCAGTAACCGCCGTAGCCGCAGCCCGGGTAGACATAGGAGGCCATGGTGGCGCCCCCCCAACGCTTGTCCTCGTGCAGGATGCGGAAGGCGGCCGCCACGTCGATGCCACCGATGGTGTCGGCCACGAGGCTCATCTCATTGCTGTAGCTGATGAGCGTGGCCAGCAGGGTGTTGGACAGGTACTTGATGAACTCGCCGGTATTCAACGACACGCAGTGGATGGGCTCTTTCACCGTGGCATAGACGTTGCGGAGCACAGAGGCGGAACGCTCGTCGCTGACGCCAAGCACGATGCGGTCGGCATGGATGAAATCGTCCCAGCAGTGGCCTTCGCGCAAGAACTCGGGGTTGTTGGCCACGCCGAGGTCGGTGCCCACGTTCAGCCCTTTCTCCTGCAGGAAGGGAATGATTTTCTGCGAGGTGGTTGAAGGTGGTATGGTTGACTTGACCACCAGCACCTGATATTTGTTGGCGGGGCGCACATCGAGTGTCTGGCTGATGGCGCTGAAGAGGTAGGTGAGGTCAGCTTGCCCGTCTTTGCCATAGGGCGTGCCTACGCAGTAGTAGATGCAGTCGCTCTGGCCTACAGCCTCGGCCAGACGGTCGGTGCCTATGGGGTGGAAGCCTTTGTCGAGATGGCGCAGCAGGGCCTGGTCGAGCCCCGGCTCGAGAAAGGGCAGTTGGCCGCCCTTGATGGTGCCCAGCCGCTCGGCATTGATCTCGACACCGTAGACGGTGTGCCCGTATTCGGCAAATCCCAGTGAGGTGGTGAGGCCTACGAAGCCCAGTCCAAATACTGTTATAGTCATGTTTGTTACGATGGGTTTATTGATGAATCTTAGCTGTGTGAGCTTCTTCGCTCTACCACTTGTATTCGGCTTCGTCGCTCTCTTTGAGGTATTGCAGGAAGCGTGTCACGCCTTCTTCAACGTTTATAGTAGGATTGTAGCCCAACAGTCGGCGTGCCTTGTCGATACGGGGGCAGCGGCGCTGGGGGTTGTTGGTGAGGTACTCCTTGTCTTCGGAGACGGCGTAGCGCACCTCGCCTTGGTATCCGAAGATGTCGCGGCCGGCCTTGGCATAGATTTCGGCCAGCTGGGTGATGGTGATTTCGGGCTTCTCGATGCCGATGTTGAAGTAGTCGTACTTGCCGTGCAGCAGAATCTTGAAGTAGCCGCACACGGAGTCGGCTATGTAGCAGAAGGTGCGTGTAGGGGTGCCGTTGGAGAGGATTTCGATGTCGCGGTTCTCCATGACGGCGAGGGCGAAGTCGGCCGGCACACGCTTGTCGCCGATGCGCATACCCGGTCCGTAGTTGTTGAAGGGGCGTGCCACGCCGATGGGCATGTTGAATTTCTGTGCGAAAAGCATACACATGGTCTCGCCGAAGCGTTTCGACTCGTCGTAGCAGGCGCGTGGGCCGGTGGGGCATACGTTGCCGTTGTAGTCTTCAGAGGTGGGCACGTGCTCAGTGTCGGGGTCGCCGTAGAGCTCGCTCGACGAGAAGAAGAGGAAGCCCTTCACGCCGCGTGGGGCGTAGAAGTCAAGCAGCGAGCGCAGGCCCCAGATGTTGGCATCGAGGGTCTCGATGGGGTATTTGCGGTAGAACATGGGCGAGGCGATGCTGGCCATGTGGATGATGAGGTCGGCCTCGGCGGCTCCATCGATGTCGGCAATGTTGTCGCGAATGATGTCGAACTTCTGTATGCTCATGCGTGGGTTGGACTTCAGCTGCTCTATCCAGCCGGGTGTGCCGAGCATGAAGTTGTCTAAGCCGATGATTTTCTTGATGCCCAGCTCCTCGGCCTCGGCGGCGAAGAACTGCATCATGTAGAAGCCCAGGAAGCCGGCGCAGCCGGTGACGAGGACTGTAGAGTTGTTGAACTTGGCGCGTTCCTCGGCAGTGAGACCAGCCAGGGTGTGTTTGATGTCTTTTTGCAGAATGCTCATGGTGTTCTTTATTTTGTAATGGGAATTCAGGGATGGTAGTCGCGGTAAGGGTGGTCAAGGTCGAGCAGGTGGAAGTTGTGTTGCCGCTGTTGTTCACCCTTGGGAATCTGCATGTAGTCGCCATACATCTTCTTCAGGTAGCTGTCGTAGTCTTTGATGCCCATGAGCGTCTTCCCCTCGAACTCGTAGGGCACATAGACACCCTCCACCTCCTTGGGCAGCACCACGCGCAGGCCGTCGGTGTAGTCGGCCACAAGGGTGGTAGTCGCGTAGTCGTATTTGGTGAGCAGCCGTCTGATTTTCTTTTGCAGACTGTCCATGGTGGTAAGCTTGCGGGTGAGCAGTGGAACCCACGACGAGGGGCCGTGGCCGTGGCGGTAGGGGTCGCGGTGAATCCAGTAGAGGGCTTGCCTGAGAAAGCCGTAGCGCCAGAAGTGCAGTCGGCGCCTGATGGCTCCTGAGGGCACGGCATCGAGGGGGAACACGTCGACATAGATGCCGCCTAAGTAGCTGAGGTGTAGCCGCTCGATGAGCGTGGTCGAGGCGTCTTGCACCTTGCCAAAGGGTAGGGGGTAGTTGGGGTCGTTCTCGGCACACACAAACTCGTAAGGCTCTGGCAGCCATTCGCTGCTGTGCTGAATGAAACGCTCGTAGTCGGGGCGGGGCATGAGGATGTCCATGTCGTCGTCCCAAGGAATGAAGCCTTTGTGGCGAACTGCTCCAAGAAGGCTGCCGGCGAACATGCCGTAGGTGATGTGATGCTCCCGGCAGGTATTGTCGAGAGCTTCAAGCACGCGCAGCATGCGTAATTGTAAGGGGCGTATGTCGTAGGTGGCCACTCTAAATGCTAAACTCTAATGTCTTATTCGGTGATGCCGCAGACTTTTGTTCTGTATGCGGCTTGTCAGTCGTCAGTATGGATCCAGGGAGCATTGCCCTCGTCCCAAAGCTTGTTCAGCAGGTCGCGGTCGCGAACAGTGTCCATGCACTGCCAGAAACCGTTGTGGAGGTAGGCAGTGAGCTGGCCTTCGCGGGTGAGGCGCTCCAGCGGCTCGGCCTCGAAGGTGGTGCGGTCGCCGTCGATGTAGTCGAACACACGGGGACTGAGCACGAAGAACCCGCCATTGATCCAACCTTGGTTGAGCTGTGGCTTCTCCTTGAACGAGCGCACAAAGCCCTCGTCGTCTATCTGTATCTCGCCGAAGCGCGCTGTGGGGTGCACGGCAGTGACGGTGGCCAGACGGCCGGCCTTGCGGTAGTGCTCCACCAGTCGGGTGATGTTGATGTTGGCCACGGCATCGCCATATGTCATCATGAAGTCCTCGTCGCCAATGATGTCCTTCAGCCGTTTCACACGACCGCCGGTGAGCGAGTCGGCACCCGTGTCGACCAGCGTCACACGCCAGTCGCGCTTGTGCTCGTTGATGGTGGTCAGCGTGCCATTGCTCAAGTCGATGGTGAAGTCGTTGTTCAGCGTGTAGTACTCTAAGAAATAGTTCTTGATGACCTCGCCCTTATAGCCCAGTGCCACAACGAAGTCGTTGTAGCCGTGGCTGGCATAGAGGTTCATGATGTGCCAGAGGATGGGCTTGCCGCCAATCTCCACCATGGGCTTGGGGATGAGTTTGGTGTACTCGGCGAGGCGTGTTCCGAAGCCTCCTGCCAGGATAATGGTCTTCATAGTGCTAAAGGCTGTTGATGAGCCCGCAGACGAGTTGTATGTCATCGTCGGTAAGCTCAGGGTGCATGGGAATGGAAATGATTTGGCTGTACACCTCGTCGGTGACGGGCAGGCTGACGTCTTCCCTGAACAGCGTGAGGTGGTGGTTGGGAGCATACTGAATGCCGTACTGCACATCGTGCTCTTTCAGCAGCCGCTCCAGCTGTGGGCGCTTGCCGTTGAGAATCTGCAGGGCGAAGATGTGGGGGGTGATGTCGCACTCGTAGTCCATGGGTGTGAGGCGCACGTTGGGGTTGTCGGCCAGCAAGTCGGTATAGCGGCGGGCAATGGCACGGCGCCGTGGGGCGAACTCGCTCTCAAAGCGGCTCAGCTGCACCTGTCCGATGGCAGCAAAAATGTTGCTCATGTGGTAGCGGTAGCCCTGGTCCACAACGTCGAAGTTCCAGCTGCGCGTGCCGGCGTAGCGCTTCTCTGAGTCTTTTTGGACGCCTAAAAGGCGGGCATCGCTCACACGTTGGATAACCTCCTCGTCGGCGGTGACCACGGCACCGCCTTCACCGGTGGTGATGTTCTTGATGCCGTCGAAGCTGAAGCAGGCAATGTCGCCGAAAGAACCTATGCGCCGGCCTTTGTTGATGCAGCCAAAGCTGTGGGCGGCGTCCTCGATGATGCGCAGGCCGTGACTGCGGGCAAAGTCGATGTACTCGTCGGCCAGGCTGCTGTTGCTGGCATAGTAGACAGGCATGATGGCTTTGGTGCGAGGCGTGATGCGGCGGGCGGCATCGGCGATGTCGAGTGTAAGCGTGTCAGGCCTGATGTCGCAGCTCACCGGTATGCAGCCGGCGGCGCGAATGGCTTGGTAGGTGGCGACAAAGGTGAAACTGGGCACCAGCACCTCGTTGCCGGGGCGGGTGACGGCCTGCACGGCCAAGTGGAGGGCGGCAGTTCCGCTGTTGACGCAAAGCACACGGCGGTTGCCACCTATGAACTGCTCTAACTCATGCTCGAAATCGCCCACAACGGCTCCCATGCCCAAATAGCCGATGTCCTCAATGATGTGAGCCACAGCTGCAGACTCGGCCTTGCCCACAACCGATTTTGATAACCTTATCATCTTAGATAAATAGCTTTTTCGCCGCAAAGGTACACAGAAAATCTGAAAATAGCAAGAAAGAAGCCTTGAAATTTGTTTTTTATTTGTTTTTATTGTAACTTTGCAGTCAGAATTGCGACAACAAGTCGTAACCGGTAATCATTGCCGAGGCAGCGAAACAGATGCTGAGGAACAAAACAATAAAAAATAGAAACTAATAAGCAGTTGTCATGGCCGACTACAGTGTAAAGCAAATACAAGAACGTATACTCACCGTCCTGCTTGCGGTGGACAAAGTGTGCCGTGAGCACAACATAACCTATTACCTTTCTGATGGCACCATGCTTGGGGCCGTGCGCCATGGGGGCTTCATTCCATGGGACGACGATGCCGACATTGCCATGCCTCGCCCCGACTACGAGCGTTTCATAGAACATGGCGCAGAGTGGCTGCCCAAGCCGTTTGAGCTGTTGTGCGTCGAGAAAGACGAGAAGTGCTCGGGCACCTTCTTGAAAGTCATCGATGGAAGCACCACCCTCATTGAACGCTGGGGGCTATACCAACTGGGCGGCGTCTATGTAGACATTCTGCCCCTCGACGGTGTGGCGAAGAGCAAGTGGCTACGCAAGCTGCGGTTCAACCGCTTCCATGCCGTGAAGAGTTGGATTTACCTGCGCAACCGTGACCCCTACAAGCGTGGACGGGGCTATACTTCGTGGTTGCCGCGTCTGCTTCAGGCTACGGTGAAGAACATCACCCTTCAGCGGATGTTGAAACGCATACAGACGAAGTACGGCTACTATGAGGCTCCCCTCATTGCCGACTACGACAGTGGCGAGCGTAGCGTGATGCCCAGAGAAGTGATGGGCGAACCTACACCCATCACCTTTGAAGGCCATGAGCTGTTGGGCGTCGAGCACCCAGACACCTATCTGCGTTGTCTCTTCGGCGATTATATGCAATTGCCGCCAGAAGGGAAACGGCGTATTCACGGCTTCGACTATGTTGACTTCAACCAGTCGTACCATGACTATCAAGATACACGAAAGTTCAGGTAGGCATCTTTGTTTGGTGTTTAATGTATGCATAACGTCCTGATCGATTTCTCACACCTGGCCGACCTCAACGGATTCGGCGAGATAGCCCGCAACTATGCTCCGCTGCTGGCTGAGGCCAACCTGCCCGATACACATTTTATATATATAGTGCCCGACCATCTGGTGGGCTCCTTCGGCAGTCATATCGACTACATCCGCCGCAGCCGCAAGCGCGACGACCTGCGACGGCTCGGCAAGCACATCGACCTCTGGCATGCCACCGACCAGCAGTATCACCTGCGGGGTGGCGACAGCCATACCATCCAGCTGCTCACCGTCCACGACCTCAACTTCCTCCGTGAGAAGAGCGGCATCCATCGTCTGCGACACATCATCCAGCTATGGTGGCGCATGCGCCGCAGCGATCATCTCACCTGCATCTCACATTATGTGGAGAGCGATATCCGCACCCACTATCACATTGGCACCAAGCCCCTCGACGTCATCTACAACGGCATCGCTAGCCACGACGACGAGCCACAGCAGCGTCCGCCGTTCGTGCAGAGCGACGACGAGCCCTTCTTCTTCACCATCGGGCAGATTCGCGAGAAGAAGAACTTCCAGACGCTCGTGCCCATGATGCGCCACTTCCCCGACATGAAGCTCTTCATCTGCGGCGACGATCATTTCGCCTTCGCCGGCCAGCTGCGCCAGCTCATCCAGGAGCAGGGCGGGGGACGGGTGCTGCTCACCGGCAAGATCACCGACGGGCAGAAGCGCTGGCTCTACAGCCATGCCCGTGCCTTCCTCTTCCCCAGCCGTCTCGAGGGCTTTGGCATTCCCGTCCTCGAGGCCATGCGCCACCGCTGCCTCGTCGTCAGCTCCCGTTTCAGCAGCCTGCCCGAGGTATGTGCCGGTCATGCCGCTTATTTCTTCGACTACGCCCCTGAGGCGATGGCCGCCACCGTCAGCCGTGCCGTCGAGGCCTGGCACAAGGACTCGCCGCAGGCCGATGCCGCCCTCCGCCACTCCCTGTCCTTCAGCTATCAGCGCTACACCCAGCAGTACGTAGCCCTCTACCGTCAGCTCCTGGATGCCCGTTAGCTGCAGTCCGCCTCCTTTTCAACAGTCAAAATGTTAAGCTAGAAAATTCAATACAAACTTCATTACTAATATTAATTCTAATCAAAAACGAATATGAAAGCAAAACTTTATCTGATGGCCATTGTTGCAGTCTCAGTGTGCATGATGGTGGCTTGCGGCTCGAAAGATGCCAGCAAGGAGAAAAGCAGCGAGGCTGCTGAACAAGTGGCGGAGGAAGCCGGGCCGGACGCCGAGGGAACAGCCCTCAAGACGGAGGAAGGCGTTGTGGCTCTGATCAATGCCATCTATGAAGACGTTAACACCATCTGTGCCCCGCGCGACGAAGACGACTGCGAGCCCAACATCGATCTTGTCGGCCAGTACTGCTCAAAGGAGTTCAGGGGGCTTGTCGACAAGGTTCGCGAGATCGACGTCAATAAAGGAGAAGATGCATTCGTAGCGGATGGTGATTGGACAGCCCTGTGGGCCTTCTTCGAGCCTCCTTTCGAAGTGCAGGATATTGATGCCTCTCTTGATGGCGACGAGGGCACAGTCAACTACTTCCTCAAGAAGGGCGACGAAAAGGTGGAGATGGACTTCTCCGTGGTCTATGAGGACGGCCAGTGGCGAATCAGCGACTGCGACCGCTTTGGCTTGATGACCGGCAGCTGGATCGATCGCATGAACGATTACATTGAGGCCAACCAATGATTCTGGCCACTGGATAGCAGTTGCCCATTGATTTCCTCGGTCCCCACAATTCGTCCCGCTCTACTTGGTCAAGTTGATGACGGAAAAGCCTAACGATTCTTAAATTTCACAAACTTGTGAATCACAAGTTTGTGAAATTGTAGGAAAATGATTATCTTTGCACTCAAAATGAGTGGTTTATGGAAAAGAGCTTTGTTTATGGAATAGCTGTTACTGACTACAATTTCACTGGTAGGGCAGAGGAGACGCGTCGTTTGAAAGGCAATTTTGAAGGGGGAGTCAACTCAATCTTGATTTCTCCCCGGAGATGGGGAAAGACCTCATTGGTAGAGCATGTACGCAGACAACTAAAAGATAGTAATATCATTACGGTACATCTGGATATCTTCGGCTGTAGGACGGAGTATGATTTCTATAATGCCTTGGCTGTAGCAGTGCTGAAGCAGACTGCGTCGAAAATTCAACTATGGATGGACGAAGCCCGTGATTTTCTGGTTCGTCTGACTCCCAAAATAGGAATACCTGTTGACCCAATCTCAGAAATCAATGTCTCGCTGGGCATAACTCCTGATACTCATAGTTCTGAAGAGGTGCTCAACCTAGTGGAAGTGATTGCGAAAAGAAAAAACAGGCATATCGTAGTCTGCATTGACGAATTTCAGCAAGTAGGAGAGTTTGACAATACCAAGGAAGTACAAGGCCGGCTGCGTTCTGTCTGGCAGCACCACCATTACACATCTTATTGCCTTTATGGCAGTAAGAGACACATGATGAGCACAATCTTCCTCAATCGCAGCATGCCTTTCTATCAGTTTGGCGACCTGATGTGGTTGGAGAAAATACCAACCTGTGACTGGATAGACTATATCGTAGGCCATTTTGAGACAGCTGGCAAACATATCTCCGAGCAAATGGTGGAACGCGTCTGCGAAGCGGTTGACAACTATCCGTCGTACGTACAGCATCTTTCCGCCATCCTTCTCAATCTTCTACCTCAAGGTGGTAGCGTGAGCGAGGAAATGATGCCCTTGGCCATTGCTGAGCTCATCAGTACGAATGAGGCACTGTATATGCAACAGATAGAGCCGTTGTCTGGTTATCAGATGAATCTGCTCAGGGCTATCGTCTCAGGCATCCATGCGGGATTTACCGAGAAGCGCGTCCGCACTCTGTATGATTTGGGCAGTCCGTCCAACATGGTACGGCTCCGCAATGCACTGATAGAGCGTGACCTTATCTATTCCGAGATGCAGCACCTGTATCTTACTGATCCAGTCTTTGCATTGTGGTTCAGAAGAAGATTCGCATAAGCCTCATTCAAATGTGTTTCTTGGAACAGGGAAATAACTTACAATGAAATTTTTGATTTCTGTTGCAACAATGCAACAGAAATGTTTTTTAGTTGAATATCAATATGTTTGTATGTTGCAAAGTGGTGACAAAGGTGACAAACTTTCCTTCAAATTAATATTTGTTAACTAAGAAATGGGAAGATAGAGGCCATACTGGAGAAGTGCAGTCACACAGAAGGCGTAGAGTATGAGCATCATGAACCGTCGTATGACTTCGGGCACTAACGGCAGAAGCGATGTTCCATCCCTTGGAACATTGTCCTGGGACGTACCTTATGGAATGTTCCAACCGATGGAACAAAGCTTCGGGACGTACCTTACGGAATGTTCCAGCCGATGGAACAATTTGTTTGAACGTACTATACAATGTGTTTTTTTACTATACAACAGGTGACATATCCACTTTTTCGGCCATTTGCTGACCAAAATGGAGGAAAATTAGCGTCGTCACAGCCGTTATGGAACGTAATATTTAGTAAAAATGATAGCAAAAAAGCCGTAGCAACACTAAGTTTGTCACCTTTGTCACCAAGAATGTCACGCTTAACTTACTGAATTTCAGAAGATGTTGCAAAGATGACATTTTTTTTAAAGAAAAAATCATATTGTAATGTATTCCATACGTTGAATAAGATCTGTGAGCTGCCAGAGCGATTGAACGCCCCATTCTGCTATGTGGATCAAGAGAACTGTCCCGTCTCCTCAATGGCATCCTTATGGCGGCGGAACGTGCAGCGCGACAGCTCCACGCCCCCGCTCATCTCTGTGGCCGTCCATTTCTCGTTGATTTCCTTCAGCGTGATGCCCCCGGCGACATGAATGGTGTTCACCAGCCAGATATATTCCTTGAAAAGTAGTGGTGTGGTCATAGATCAAGAGAACCGACGCTGTGACTCACAAAAGGTCTTATTCATTGACTTTCGAGAAGAATTTGTTTTGCTGCTCTGGGGCAGTGATACCATAATGAGCAAAAATCATCAAGTCAAGCTCGTGTTCCTTTTCGTCCGAAGGTAAGCCATTACGTTTCATCTGTTGGATCTCTATTACTCTGCGTTCGAATTCTGCATCCTCTTCGTCGGTGACGTCCTTGACGGGAATGCGCTCCAGAATGACTTTACGCATTTCGCGATTCCCGCCTTGTATGGGTGGGAACTCTTCAAAGAAGCAATATTGAAACAGTACTGAATTAAAGAAAGCAGTGAGATAGCCAATATGATCACCAACAACCATGAAAGCCTTGTCATTGATATAATATCCCTCTGGATCAAGGTAGAATGATGGTCTCTTTGCC
>JAEEGK010000852.1_pt1 | contig 76507 bp, 63 predicted proteins | sample 8958771 | NCBI WGS metagenome assembly JAEEGK01 (sample SAMN16246547, study PRJNA631951) | gut metagenome | biome: gut microbiome; feature: rumen; material: SC-attached | host: Bos | place: Iran: Karaj | collected 2018-10
CCTGGAAATGGGATTTGGAAAGAAGAATGTTCATTGATGATTGTATAAGAAGTCGGCTCGTGCCATGTCTGTTTGAGTATGATCCATGTACATACCAGCCAATAGATGTTACAGGGTGGAACTTACGTCATGCCGTAACTGAAGAAAACATAGTTCCTGCCCGATACATTCAGCCAAGCCTTATAGAAATGTCTTCATGGGAAGTTGAGACTCAGATGATCCAGTTCGTAAGGGAATATATTGCATTTGAGGAAGATGGTTTGAAGTTTGAACGTGGCACCCTTACCAACCGTACGGATATTCTCTGGAAGATTGATTCTCAAGGGAATCGCTCATGGATACAAGTTCGTAAAGTCCAGAAATTCAGTCCCATCACCCCAGCACAATTTGAATGGTTCCTCCGAAGTGAATATCTGCTTAGTAAATATCCTGGTTATATAGCACAAATCATTTATGCACGTAAAGGTATAGAGAAACTACATCCTGTAAAAAGCTCTTTACGTAATATCGCTTACGAGATGTTATTTGAACAGTTACAAAAAGCCATCACGAAATCAGGCCATCAAGATATCTGATGTTGCATAAAATTTGTTGCAAATAGCGGACTGCGCCAATCTCTAACCTTCTGATAATCAGCAATAATATGCCGGAATCGTGCAACAACACGACTCAGAAGATTTGCTTTATTAATATATTCCTTATAACTTTGCAGAAAAATTTTATTTGGACATTAGTGGCCCCTCTATCAGAAAACGGTAACTTCTCTTGTAAAACTGTAACTGAGGAATTGCGAAGACATCAAAGTGCACAATGATATAGAGTGTAGTACAACTCGAATGTGAAGGACGTGTCCTTCTTTTATGCAAAGATCAAATATTGCTGATCACAAGATTCTGATCATCGCAACATAGTTGACAACTATAGTACACAACAGTCCAGACCTTACTGTAAAGGCACAAATAATCCCTGAGTGAGAATGGGGGAATTAAAAAAATATACAAAATGAAAAATGATTTCTTGGAAGTAGGATATCTTTCCGAAGAAGAATTGAACTCTTTACAAGGAGGAGTCAATGTAGAGCATGCAGGTGAGCCAGAAAAGCAGGAGCCTTCATATGGTTCTACCGACTGTTGCAATAGTTGGTAATTATAATTAGGCAATGGCTGTATTGTACAATAATACAACCATTGCTTTCCTATTTTTAAAAATATGCTATCCGATAAAAAAATAAATTATATGAGTACAAATTATTTTATAGGTATTTATAGATTAGCGCCTAATATAATACTTAGAAGGGGCTACGACACTTTGTCTGTATTCAACATTAATAATTCAACATCAATTAAAATTAGTATATATCTATACTTTGTTTTGGACATTTTTTCCAAGAACGCCACAAATTTGACTGAAATTCAGGATTTGTTTGCTGTTAGGAAAATTAATTGCGACTTGAGAGAGATAAACAATATTCTCAATGGAAAAAAGTATTTGTCTGATATTTTAGTCAAAATAGAATCTGGTAAAGATGATGGCTCATTGAAGGTGAAAGAATTGTATTCTAAAAAATTTATGCAATTCGATAAAAATGGGCTAATATATGAACCAACACCAGAGCGGGTGGATTTATTTATAACCAATCGGTGTAATTTGAAATGTCCACATTGCTATAGGGATGCATCTGCCTTTGATCAATTAAACCAGATTGACATTAATCGTTTCAAAGAGATATTAGACGAGATGGAGTATTTGCGAGTTCAAACACTCAAAATCACTGGTGGAGAACCATTTATTGTACCCCAATTATTTGAAATAGTTAGGTATGCATCTAAAAAGAGAATTCATATTATATTACTGACTAATGCTACAATAAGGTTGGATTCATCTTGGACGAATCTTTTATCCAATAAAAAAGTTTTGACATGCATTTCTCTTGATGGAGCCAGTGAAAATACCCATGATGTAATCAGAGGAAAAGGGAGCTTTAAAAAAACCATGGAAAATCTTAAACTTTTAAGTCATGCTGGAGCGAGATTTTCCATAACGTTTACAGCCAACAAACACAATATCTTTGATTTAGAAAATATTTTCAATATCGCAAACGAATTAGGGGCGGAGACTTTACACTACAATATCATAGAAGAAACTGGACGAGCAACAATAAACCCAAGACTCACAAATGATTCTCTTATGGATATTGTTGAGAATTTCGTTAAAGAAAAAGAAAGTTGCCAAGATAGGTCGAAATATACTCATTTAGATTATACTAATAACCATGGGCTCGTCTCTGACGAAAAAGCAAAGGAACTCATTAACAAGAAAGGTAATGCTATCCTTTGTTCCGCAGGAGTCTCCTCAATAGCTATTGATTCTCTTTTAAATGTATACCCCTGTATTTTTGGTATTGGAGGACTCAGAGAATACCCAATAGCTTCATTAACCAATCATAGTATTCTTGAAGTATGGAGAAGTAGCGAGTTCGATGTCTTTAGAGGAAAAACCAAAATAAATCAGTTGTTAGTCTGTTCAAAATGTAACTTTTCTACTAAATGTATGTTAAAACATTGCAGATTAAGACCGATGTATGAAGGACGTGGTTTTTATGATCCTGTTTCTTTTTGCCATTTACACAAGGAATTACAATGAAAAAGTTTATAGAATTATTGTTTTTATTGAACTTGTTTTACACTGCCGCATTGGCTCAAAGTTATTCTGGCACGGTTCTTAGCAAGGAAAACAAAGAACCTGTCGGATATGCGACTATTGCTTTAATCAACAAGGATAGCACATATGCGAATGCTACATTAGCCACTGAGGATGGGAATTTCATTATGAAAACTAATGGTTGCCTAGATTGTTCTTTAAAAATCACAGCAATAGGATATAAAACGTCCATCTTCAAATTGGACTCTGTTCGCACTGTGTTCTTCCTTGAACATGAAGAGAATCTACTTGGAGAGGTCGTTGTAAAGGCGTCTCCACGCATTGTCAAGATGAATCAATCAGGTAATCTTGAAATTAGGGTGGCAGGTTCGCATTTGAGCAATCGCAATAACCTTAAAGAGCTTTTGCTTTCTGTACCTGGAATCATCCAAGTAGATGGTAATATAAAATCAATTAGTGGAGCCACACCCTTATACGTCGTTAATGGACGCAAGGTACAGTCTTATGCTGAGGTGGCAGCTTTGAGTGTTAAAAACATTAAGAGTATCGAAGTTAACAACAATCCTGGGATAGAATATGGAGGAAACGTTGAAACAGTTATCTTCATCAAGACGGAAGTTCCTCTTGCTGGACCGACTCTCAACACTCAAGCATCCGTAACAAAAAATAGAACTTTGTCACATGATGAGTATTTGAATGCAGCATATGGCGTTAACGATATTCTGTTTTACGGAACATTACAATATGCAAATCAAAACAAAAAAAGTTTTCAAGATATTACCTATTCTGCTATGGAGAATTTGGCAGAACCATTTTATAGCCATAATAATTTAAAGTCACACCCCAGTGGTATACGAAAGTTTAATTACGACTTTGGCATTGATATGCGATTATCGTCACATCATATACTTTCTTGTAAAATGGATGGGTACGTTTCAAATCTATGCAATACGGGGAATTCAACAAATGAAATAATAGATTCGGGAAATACAGTTATTTTCAATAGCTATTCAGAACTTAATGAGAAATCGGATTACAAGCATGTCGCTATCAATTATAGTTATACTAATGAGAAAGGAAAAAGTTTTTCCTTAACCACAGACTACGCAACAACGCATAGCCACAGAGTACAAGAAACAAGAGAAGAATTCTCATACGCAAACGAGGTTACGAATGTCGAAAATCAAGTAACAAACCGTTTGTTCTCCATAATTCCACATTTTACATTCCCTATCAACAAAAAATTGTCAACCCAATTTGGTGGACAAATCGATGCCATTAAAAATAATGGCAATTTAAATTATGAGCGTATTATAGAAAAACGGAACTCAGAATCTACAGAGCTTATTTCTGCAGCCTATATAGGCCTGACTTACTACGGCAGGAACTACCAGACGCAAATAGGCATAAGATATGAAAATAACTGCAACACTTTTCTTCAGGGTTCTGAAAAAATAGAGCAAAACAACAACCAAATCTTGCCATATGCTTCTTTAACATTTTTATTAGGAAAGAGCTCTCACCAATTAAGTTTCAAGTATGATTTACAACGCCCACCTCTTGGATTTATTGGGGGATATAGTTATTATCTAAATCGATATAAGATCCAAGAGGGTAATCCTATGTTAAGGGCACAGAGAAATACATCACTTAATTATTCTCTGTCTTGGAAGAACTTTTATTTTACCACCAAATATCAATACGTAAAATCACCAATAATGGCTCTTTCAACATTGGAGAATTACTCCAATAACGAAACCGTAAAAAGTTCATGGTATAATCTGGAAAAGCAACATAACATCACTATTATGATGAATTATAGCAATACGTTTAAGTGGTATAAGCCTTCGCTTACCATAGCCTATATTCAACATTCAAATTATATTGAAACAGAACCTAAACAAATGACAACGCTTAACCGCCCCGTTCCGTATGTTAAATTGCAAAACACCTTTCAATTCCCTTGGCTTGATATTAATGTTAATTACGAATTTACAGGGAAAGGCCATTTTAGGGTATTCTTGACGGAAAAGAGGCATATATTAGACCTGTCTGTACAGAAAAGATGGTTACATGAATCTTTATCTGTCTCTTTGTATTGGAATGATGTACTTAGACAAAATATCTCACGGTATGAAACTTGCTATCAAGGATTATCATTTAGACAGAGAGAAGACCAAGACAGGCAAATTTTTGGATTGATAATTAGTTATCGATTTAATGACAAACAAAAGGCTCAAAAGATAAAAAGTAGCAACCAAATTTTCCGTTTGTAATACGCTTGCATATTGTTAATCATATATAGTATGGATTTTGTTAAACAAAAAGATGCAATGGACTGTGGTCCGTCTTGTTTGGCTATGATTGTCAAACACTATGGGTTACAACCTAATGTTGATTCAATACGAAAGATGTGTGCATTAGGTAAACATGGCGTCTCATTGTTAGGCATTAGCAAGGCAGCCGAAAGTCTTGGGTTCAAGACCGTGGGCGGTCGCTTATCATTTGAGACTTTAGTAACAGATGCTGTACTCCCCTGTATCGTTCATTGGAATCAAAATCATTTTGTTGTTGTACATAAGATTAAGAAACATTCTAAGGGACACTATACGATTTATGTCGCAGATCCTGCAAAAGGCTTAATTACATATAATAAAGAAGATTTTTTTGAAAATTGGGTAAGTACCAAAGTCAATGGGGAGGAGAAAGGAATTGCCCTTCTTCTTGAAAAAACAGAGGGATTCAATTCTCTGACAGATGTAGAAAGAGTTCCGACAAAGAATCGGGCAAAGTTCTTGTGGAGCTACCTCAAAAAGTACAAACGCTTCTTTCTCCAACTGATATTGGGTTTGTTGCTTGGTTCACTCCTGCAGCTTGTATTCCCCTTTCTTACACAAGCCATTGTGGATACGGGTATCGGCGGAAAGGATATTGGTTTTGTATGGCTGGTTTTGTTGGCTCAAATGATGCTCCTTTTAAGCCGCACTGCCATCGACTTCATCCGTTCTAAGATTCTCCTGCACATTTCCACTCGTATCAATATCTCGCTCATCTCGGATTTTTTTATCAAACTGATGAAACTGCCGATGAAGTTTTTCGACACGAAATTGATGGGTGACCTGCTGCAACGTATTGAAGACCACCAGCGCGTGGAGCAGTTCCTCACGTCGAGCAGCCTGAGCCTGCTGTTTTCATTCTTCACGTTCTTGGTGTTTGGTGTTGTCCTGGCTGTCTATAACATAGGCATTTTCTTTGTATTCCTATTAGGGATATCGCTTTACACTGGATGGATTATCCTCTTCCTCAAAAAACGCAGAAATTTGGATTACATATACTTTGAGCAAGCAGGGCGCAACCGAAACGTCACCTACCAGCTCATTGGCGGCATGCAGGAAATAAAGTTGCAGGGATGTGAACAGCGCAAGCGCTGGGAATGGGAGGACGTGCAAGCCGATTTGTTCAAAGTTAATCTGCAATCACTCAACCTCCAGCAGGTACAGCAGACAGGAAGCATCATCATCAATGAAGTGAAGAACATCCTAATAACCGTTCTTGCCGCCACAGCCGTGATACACGGAGACATGACGCTCGGCATGATGCTAGCGGTGCAATACATCATCGGACAACTCAACAGCCCCGTGGAGCAACTCATACAATTCGTCTACTCATGGCAGGATGTGAGTATCAGCCTTGACCGCATGAACGAGATCCATTCCGAGTCCAACGAGGAAAATGCGGAACGAATACGGAAAACCTACACAGACGAGACCGCAGACGGACACTCCATCTACATCAACAATCTTTCCTTCAAATATGACATCTACAGTTCTCGAGACATCCTCTCGGATGTCACCCTTTTCATACCCAACGGCAAAGTTACCGCAATTGTAGGAACGAGTGGAAGCGGGAAAACAACGCTTATCAAACTCCTGTTAGGGTTTTATGATCCTTTGAATGGTAAAATTCAAATAGGCAGTGCCGACCTGAATGAATATAATCTTGGCTGGTGGCGAAATCAATGTGGTGCAGTGATGCAGGAAGGCTATCTTTTCTCGGACACAATTGCGAGAAACATCGCCATTTCGGATGATGAGCCAGACATAGAGCGTATCCGCCATGCTGCCCGTGTGGCAAACATCGCCGACTACATCGAAGCCCTGCCTTTGGCTTACAATACAATGATTGGGCAGGACGGACAGGGCATCAGCCAAGGACAGCGGCAACGCATTTTGATTGCAAGGGTCGTTTATAAGAATCCGATGTTCGTATTTCTGGATGAAGCTACTAATGCCCTAGATACCAATAACGAGCGAATCATCACTGAAAACCTCTTGAATTTCTATAAGGAGAAAACGGTTGTCGTTGTAGCGCATCGCCTTTCCACCGTACGCAATGCTGATCAGATTGTGGTTCTGGACGAAGGGAAAATCGTAGAGTTGGGGACACATGAGGAACTAACGGCCAAACGCGGAAAATACTTTGCATTAGTTAAAAATCAATTGGAATTGGGCAACTAATATGGAAGAACAAGAAAAGAAACAAGAACGCAGTTTTGAAGTTCGCAGCGAGAAGGTACGCAGTATCGTGGGACAGATACCCTCATCACTATTCCGCTATGGAATTAGCATTATTGGATTAGTGCTTTGTATTCTCGCGGGAATTGCCAAATTCTTACCTTATAAGCAAGTTTATTCGGGAAATGCGACAGTGTATGTTATACCTTCTGTGCCAGTAGATAGTATAGAAACAACGATATTCTTAAGGTTCACTGATAGGCATCCTTCTTCACAACGTATGGGCAAGTCTTTCCTAATTTTACAATCCTCAAAAGAATCCCTGGATGGGGTCCTTCTTAGTCTTTCTCAGAAACGAGACACACTCGGAAGACAAGAGGCACTCTGTAGGACAGAATGGAAGGCATTAAAGAAAATGGAGAACAGTGAAGTGGACTTTATTTTAACGACACAATCAGAGACATTGTTGAGTCTATTTTTATCTGGACTATTTGGGCAATAAACACCCGACAAGAATTGACTAAGAGTTCCCTCTAATCCAACAGACAGCCAGAAAAGAATTATCCAAATTCTTTCGCATGGGATTCTATCTTTGAAAGATTTTACAGAAACTGAGATATGGAAAACCACAAAACATTAATAGGGCGAATTTCAAACTCTTGTATGTAACTAAGTAACCTCTCCAAAATATTGACCAGAATCGTTACTGAAAGTCAACACGTTATCAAAATCGGCGGTTTTATTGCGTTTGAGGAAGATTGTTTGAAGTTTGAACGCGGCACCCTTACCAACCTACAGATATTCTTTGGAAGATTGATTCTCAAGGGAATCGCTATTGGATACAAGTTCATAAGGTCCAGAAATTCAGTCCCATCACCCCAATACAATTTGAATGGTTCCTCCGAAGTGAATATCTGCTTAGCAAATATCCTGGTTATATAGCACAAATCATTTATGCACGTAAAGGGGTAGAGAAACTACATCCTGTAAAAAGCCCTTTACGTAATATCGCCTACGAGATGTTATTTGAACAGTTACAAAAAACTATCTCGAAATCAGATCATCAAGACATCTGAAGTTGCAGAAATTTTGTTGCAAATAGCGTATTGCAACAACCTTTAACCTTCTGATAATCAGCAACAATGTGCCAGAACAGTGCAACAGCAAGACTCCGATGATTTGGCTACTGTGCCTCGCAGAGCATGTCCTATTACGGCTACAAACTTCATGCCCTGTGTGGCATCAGCGGAGTCATACACTCCTATGACATGACCGCAGCCAATGTGCATGACCTGCAATATCTGAAGGATGTGCAGTGGGAGTACAGCGACTGTACAATTCTGGGAGACAAAGGCTATTTGAGTGCTCCTGTACAGTTGGACCTGTTTGAGACTGCCAACATCACACTTGATGTCCCGTACAGGCTGAACCAGAAGAATTGGACTCTCACACATGGGCCTATAAACGCTTCTGAAAGAGAATCGAGACGGTATTCTCTCTACTGAATGACCATCTCATGATCATACGCAATTATGCAAAGCAGCCTGCAGGCCTCTTCGCACGGATGGCTACCAAGGTTGCGGCATTCACCATGTTGCAGTATTTCAATCTTCTCAATCATAAGCCAATAGGACAAGTTAAATATGCATTAATTTAATTCATCCAACAGGTTCTTTTTGTATTTTTCTGTTAAAAATACTTAGAGTCTAATTTTTTTTTCGTAACTTCGCAGCCGAAAACTAAAACCCACTAAAATATGGAAATAAAAGACAATGCTACAGACTATGAACATAGGGCAGCCCCTGTGTCAGTTACTAACACTTCCTCTAAAACAGAAATACCAGAATGGCCTATTGCTCCCACGTTTCTGAGTCTGAAAAAGGGATGTAACGAGGATTCGGCGAACTACAACACCGACGGTCTTTATAATCCATTTTATATCCGTGGATTCCTTGCTGATTTATCACAGAACAAAGACATTCAAAATGCCGTGTCACTATTTCAGTTTGTACCCAAGGATTTCTTGCCGCATGACCCAGGTAAAAAAAATCCTAATATAATACCCACGAGTCCTCTGAAAGGAAACATAATATTAAATGAGCCGATAGATCCAAAGACAAAAGTAATACTTGATGAGCAGGGGAAGAAAATCATACGTATTGATAGCGGTACATACGTAAACAATGGTCGGCTATGTGATATTTTTCGAAAATGCGATCCTCGTCATAAAGAGTATTGTTTCATGCAAGACAGCATAGTAGGTATATTTACAGATAAAGAGTTAAATAGAATTGACCGTATTATTGATAATGATAAGTATCGCAAAAGGTTAGATGATTTAATCGCAGAATTCAATAAGGATCGTAAGAATGATATTGAGAAAATAAAATATGAACCCATTGAGTTTGATGGGCAGGAAAGGTTTTGCCTGCATTACACTTGCCGCTATTCTTTATTCGAGGAGCATATTTTCCCTATCTATTTGCAGGGGCGCGTTATTGCCTGCCTGATGTTGGGACAAATGGGTAGAGAAGCGTTTGATAGTGAAAAATCATTTGGTAAGTATCGAAGTGAAATGGAGGAGAAAGATGCTAAATTTTCCGAATACCTATCCCCCATAAAAAAATTGAATGATGAGGAATGGGGCAAGAAAGCTAAGACCATCATCGAAAGCATCACAGTTTTTGAAGGACAATTAGAGGACAAAATTGAATATCGGAATAATAGATATATTGATAGCAGATTTTCTGAGATAGAAAACACCTTTCGAGAGAAAGTAAGAGAAATTTATGTAAAAGAACAAACGGCAGTTTCGAAATTTACAGAAGCTCTGAATACGGCTTTCAGTGCTATCAGAGATACGTTTGATAATGGCAATGACAGCTTCCTTAGAATGTTTGCCTTGCCCATTGATATTGCACATGACAAGCTCATTCCAATCGGGTGGTCAGGTGCAGAATTTGATGCACAGGAATATTTCAATTTTGACCTAAAGCAACTGCAAGGTGTTGATGAACTTGAAGATGAACAGCAAAAAGAGAATATACTGGAAGCTGCAAGTGAAAGAATTAAAAATCAATATAATGTAGAAGAAGACGTCTTGTTGCCAGGTTGGTTGGCAGGTAAAGAAGTGGCGTATATTGTATGGAAACGGCATGATAAAGAATTAAAGAAGCTTAAGAATAAGAAGGTTTTTAAGAATTACAAAATAGCGTTGAGAAAGTTTTATTCTGTTGCTTTAGAATGTTATTCTTATATACGTAGTGCAAAGATGGAACTACTTTTGGAGACTACTATCCAAGAGACTGCGCATGAGTCTGCTCACTTTATTATACCAGTTCTTGATGTGGTTGAAAACAACTTGAATGAGGCACACAAAGATTGGATTCCAAATAAATATAGTTCAGAATACTATGTATATAGAAAAAGATATGATAAGTATAAGGATGAGGTGCTGAATATGCTCAATCAATTGCGGGAAATAAACTGCGGTTCTTCTCTTATCTGTTCCGAAAAGTTAATTATAAGGAAGGAACTAAAACAGGTGTCTGATTTGATATACAAATTGACTAAAATGCTCGAAAAACGAGCTAAAGATAGCCATAAAAATATCGATTATGTTCCGCTAATCTGGAAGACTATAGATGTTAATATTGATGTTAAGTATTTTAACCACGCCCTTTATAATTTGCTTGATAATGCTATCAAATATGGATATGAAGGCAGCTACATTCGTGTAAAGTTAGATGTAGATAGGAAGTATAACATGGTGCATATTAAAATTATTAGTTATGGGATAAAAATAGAAGAAGATAATAAAATTTACAACTTGTTTGAGCGAAGTGAGGACGCATCAAGAATGTTCGGTGGCACAGGTATTGGCTTGTATATTGTAAAAAAAATATGTGAGGCTCATGGTGGGGATGTCACACATACTAGCGAACGGCTTAGCGATTGTAATATTCCGGCTTTGTTGAACTACAAATGGAATCCCAAATTAGCAAGCAAGGCTTCTCCTGAGGAACAAAAAAAATATGAATACTCTCTCAATCTTATTTCCAATAAAACAGAAAGTGAGGTCGTGTGCGATTCTGAATTTATCAGATATGCTCGTGTTTTTTCTGATAGTATTGATAAACCTACCTACAGGAACACATTTCGTATTTCCATTCCATTGAGTTAATAATTATCTAATAAATAGTGTATTATGAAAAAAGTGCTGATAGTTGAGGACAATATAAGTGTCTTCAAGATGTTAGAAAACAATTTGGGCTCCTCTTTCGAATTAGTAAGAGCTAGATCTGTATCCGAAGCTATAGGAGCAGTGGAAGAAGAGGGCCCTTTTGATTGCTTTGTGGTCGATTTGAGCATACTTGCTTTGGGGTTAACCAATGACGAAATGGTAAACTATCAACGTCGAGAGGGTTATGCGTTCTTAAAGAATTACCTATGGCAAGGGAAATTAGAGAACTATAAATGGGAAGGAGATAATCCTGAGAAAGTCAAGGAACTGAAAGGTAAAACCATCATTTGTTCCCGCTACGCCAACGACCTTCGAAAGGAAATTCGAAATGAAGCTGATGGTATAAAAATGGTGCTCAAAGATTATGGGTTTGAAAAGAAAGTGGTTGATTTAGTAAAAGCTATATGTCATGAATAATAAGAAAGATGAAAAGAGTTGTGGGCAAAAAATTATCAAATGTCTTATAGGGATAATTATTGTTCTAATTGCTCTAATGCTTATAGTTGTTGTTCGAGATCGTTGTGTTTTTCACAAAAAGGTGTATGATATTGCTATTACAGAAATCAATGCGAAGAAAAAAGCGTATGCAGATTCTACAGCATTAGATTCTCTTAACAAGCGTGGAACATTAGCAGACACTATGTCAAAGCCTGTTCAAATTAATGCATCTTTTTCTGACACAAGAAATCACAACGGGATAAGTAAAACTGTAAGCATTAATAATCCAGATCCTATGAAACAAATTACAGAAGATGTTTCCTCGATAATTGACACGTTAAAAGATACAGACGGTCTAATTAGTGCCAATGGCATTACATATTTGATTTCTCTAATTGTTGCTCTTTTGATTGCTCTTGTGTCAGATAGGGTAATAGCAATGGAGAAGTTAATGGCAGATATGCATGACTTAGAGGCGAATCTGCGTGGAAAAGAAACGAATTTGCATGAATTAGAAACGAATTTGCGTGGGAAAAAAGCGGAACACATTATGAACATGAAGAAAATGGAGGAAGTAATTAATGAAACGCAGAAGAAACAACAACAGGTTATACCCTTTTATAGTCGCGTCACAAACTATAACAACTTATTAAACAAGATTGAAAGTTTGTATAATCATATACTATTAATTGATGTTACTTTGTCAAGTGCAGAAATAAACGAGAAAATTTCAGAAATTATATTGCTCTTAAATTCCCGTATAAACATTATATGTGATGATATTAAGGATCGTTTCAATAATAAGAGAAAAAGCATGGACTTTATTACTTCTGATGAAAAGAGTATTTTATTTACCTATGTTGAAGATGCGCTATCTTGTTTAGAAAACAATCTCAAGAAATTAAAAGTCGATGATATTTTGTATAAGCCTATACAAGACAAGATGTATCTTGTAGAAGAAATTAGAGATAAGATTGATGCAATAGAAGTACAGGATAATATCTATACTACATCTTAATGAGTTATAAATGCTCCGCTATTCTTTCACACTTTACGTGGGATATAGCGGAGCATTTCTTGCATATAGCAATATAGACGCTTACTGTTTTTAAAAAGTAATCTGGCTTTATAATACTCTACCTGTTAGTTGAATTAAATTCGTAAAATATTTATTGGGGTAAATTTGAACTATAAAAATCTTGTTTCTACATTTGTGATAAACTCAAATCAATCGTTAAGAACGATTTCTTTATAGTCAGAGAAAGAATGACTGATGGAATCAATTTTACGACATGAATAAATCATATAACATATAATTTAAATTAAAAGGATAATTGCATACTGATTAGTATTTTTTGTGCAAATATAATAATTTTATAAATAACATCCTACAAAAGAATGTCAAACAATCCAAAAAATCTATTATTTATTAGGCTTTACAGTCATTAACATACCTTCATCTATCAAAAAAAGGAGGTGATATAATATCTACTAATGACGATTATGCTATTGTGGTATTTCCTATAGACTTTAATAATGTACAGTACAGGTAGAGAAAAAACTCTATATGGTGGAACCTATCATTAATTTATTATAATGGTTGGTAGAATCTATGTTTAAAATTTGTATTGTTCAATGTTTATTTGTAACTTTGTACCCGCAAATGAGGTCGATAAAGAGTTATTGATGTTTACGCAAATCGCGGAGAATTTCAGACTCCTGTATGTAACTAATTCGTAACCTCTTCAAAATATTGACTCTAATCATTACTGAAAGTCAATTTGTTATCTAAAATCGGCGCTTTTAACTGGATAAATGGCAGGTGCAGACCAACAAGGGATGGATAGATGCCAAGGTGCCTTCCACTCTGATGGGGGTACTGACATCCAACGGTATCGAGCCAGAGGCAATGACGGCTGCCGATTATGCGAGAATAGACAAAAAGCAATTCGAAAGAAGCTGGCGGTATCGTACAACCTTCCATCTGTCGCCGCTGAAGAAGGGTGAGCATGTAGTAATTGCCTTTGACGGCATCTGCTATCGCGCCAACGTTTGGTTGAACGGGAAACAGATTGCTGATAAAGCTGAGATGGCAGGACCGTTCCGACAGTTTGAGTATGACGTCACGAAAGAGGTTGGCAAGGAAAATGAACTGACAGTAGAGGTGTTCCGCGCCCAGCCTGGAGAGCCCAATATCGGGTTTGCCGACTGGAACCCTCGTCCTGCCGATGAAAGCATGGGCATCTATCGTGAAGTATGGGTGAAGACTAGCGGCAACGTGGCGGTATCGCACTCCGCCGTCCGTTCGAGGGTGAATACTGCGACTCTAAACGAGGCATGGCTCACTATTGCCACAGAACTGAGGAACCTTACGGACAAGCCGGTTTCCGGCATCATTCGTGGAACTGCCGACGGACATCCGTTCAGTTATCCTGTCGAGCTGGCTGCCGGCGAGAAGCGTCGGATAACCATTCCTGCAGAGATACATATCGATCACCCCAGACTATGGTGGTGCAATGGAATGGGAAAACCGGAGCTCTGCGACCTTCATCTGGAGTTTGTGGAGAACGACCAGGTGTCGGACGCAGAGGATGTGCGTTTCGGTATTCGTGAGATTCGCAGTTTCCTGACCGACGAGGGCTACCGCGCCTTCACGCTGAACGGCCGGAAGGTATTGCTGCGTGGAGCCGGATGGACGGACGACATTTATCTGAGGGATACGCCAGAGACTAACCGTCTGCAATTGGAATATGTACGCGACATGTATATGAATACTGTTCGCCTGGAAGGCTTCTGGGGAAGCTCACAGAATCTCTATGACCTCTGTGACGAACTGGGACTAATGATTCTGGTGGGCTGGAGTTGTCACTGGGAGTGGGAAGAATATCTTGGCTCGCCCACCGAAGAGCCGTATGGCGGTATCATCAGTGAAGAGCAAATCGATGTGGTCGCCAAGTCGTTCGAGGATCAGGTGATGTGGCTGCGCTACCACCCTTCCATCATTGCCTGGTTCGTGGGCAGCGACAGGATACCCAAGCCTAAACTGGAACAGAGCTACCGCCAGTTTCTGGACAAAGAGGACGACCGTGACTATCTGACATCTGCCAAGAATCAGATGAGTGAACTGTCAGGAGCTTCGGGGACAAAGATGGAGGGGCCCTACGAGTATGTCGGGCCGTCGTACTGGTATCTGCCAGAAGCTCCCGGCGGTGCCTTCGGTTTCAATACCGAAACGGGTATCGGAGCCCAATTACCGGTGAAAGAGTCGCTGCAGAAAATGCTGGGCAACCGGCTCTTCCCCATCGACAGCCGTTGGGATATTCTTTGCACTGCCTCCAGTTCGGACATGAACTCACTCAAGAAACTGAATGAGGTTATTCACTATCGTTTCGGAGATGCAAAGGATATTGACGAGTATCTGTACAGGGCCGATATGCTGAACTATGAGAGTACAAAGGCGATGTTCGAGGCGTTCCGTGTACGCCAGCCGCATACCACCGGTATCATCCAATGGATGCTGAATGGTGCACGTCCTGGGATCTACTGGCAACTTTACGACTACTACAAACAGCCTAATGCAGCTTATTATGGCGTGAAGAAGGCCAATGCCCCCATACAGTTGATCTATGACTATTATACGAAGACGGTGTATGCCGTTAACGAGACGCTGAAGTCTTTTTCTGGACAGGCACAGATGAAATTGCTGAAAGACGGTGAGGCAACAGAGGATATGAAAGAGATTAAGGTGGAACCAGGAAAGGTGGTGAAGGTGTTTGACATCACCGCCGAAACCCCAGCCTTCCTCTTCCTGAATCTGGGGAATCAAACCAACGAATACTTCCTTCCTGCAGAAGACGACACTTACGACTGGGCTAAGACCAACTGGGTGCATACACCCATTATCAAGTATGCTTCCTATTCCAAGCTCGACGACATGCGAACCCATTCGTGCCAATTGTCCGTAAAGCAAATCTCCGAGGGAGTGTATGAGGTAACTGTCAGCAATCCTGCTGACAAGGTGGTCTTCATGGCACGCCTGACTGCCAAGAACCAGCATGGCGAACTGGTTTGCCCTGCCTACTGGTCGGACAACTACCTGACGCTAGCACCTGGCGAGACACGTACTGTGACCTGTCGAATTCCAGCATCACAAGAGTATGTAACATTTAATTTGCAGATTTATTGAGAAACACTCGCTTGTTTCGGAATAATTTTGTATCTTTGCCGTCAAATAATGTTTTACAATTAATTATTCATTATGAACGATAACAAAGTTATGAACAAAGCAGCGGACAATATCCGTATCCTTGCTGCTTCAATGGTTGAGAAAGCCAAGTCAGGTCACCCCGGTGGTGCTATGGGTGGTGCAGATTTCATTAACACCCTGTATTCAGAATTCCTGGTTTACGACCCCGAGAATCCCACTTGGCCGGGTCGCGACCGTTTCTTCCTGGATCCTGGTCACATGGCTCCAATGCTCTATAGCCAGCTGTGCCTCATCGGCAAGTACACGCTGGAGGATCTGAAGAACCTGCGTCAGTGGGGTTCTGTCACTCCTGGTCACCCCGAGCGCGAGATTGAGCGCGGCATCGAGAACACCTCTGGTCCTCTCGGACAGGGTCACTGCTTCGCTGTTGGTGCTGCTATCGCCGCTAAGTTCCTGAAGGCTCGTCTGGGCGATGTGATGGGTCAGACCATCTATGCCTATATCTCTGACGGTGGTGTGCAGGAGGAGATTTCTCAGGGTGCTGGCCGTATTGCCGGTAACTTGGGGCTGGACAACCTGATTATGTTCTATGACGCCAACGACATTCAGCTCTCTACCAAGACTGAGGTGGTGACCTGTGAGGATACCGCTAAGAAGTATGAGGCTTGGGGCTGGTACGTACAGAAGATTGACGGTAACAACGTGGATCAGATCCGTGAGGCCATCAAGAACGCTCAGAAGGAGACTGCACGTCCTTCGCTGATTATCGGTCACTGTGTGATGGGTAAGGGTGCTCGCAAGGCAGACGGCTCTTCATACGAGAGCAACTGCGCTACCCACGGTGCTCCTCTCGGTGGTGATGCTTATATCAACACCATGAAGAACCTGGGTGCCGATCCTGAGAATCCATTCCAGATCTTCCCAGAGGTGAAGGAACTGTATGCTAAGCGTGCTGAGGAATTGAAGAAGATTTGCGCTGAGCGCTATACACAGATGGCTGCTTGGGCACAGGCTAATCCTGAGAAGGCTGCCCAGCTGGAGGAGTGGTTCAGCGGTAAGGCTCCGAAGATTGACTGGAGCAAGGTTGAGCAGAAGGCTGGCAGTGCTACTCGTAGTGCTAGTGCAGCTGTTCTGGGTCAGCTGGCTGAGCAGGTGCCCAACATGATTTGTGCTTCTGCCGACCTGTCTAACTCTGACAATACCAACGGCTTCCTGAAGAAGACTCACGACCTCGTTCGTGGCGACTTCAGTGGTGCCTTCTTCGAGGCTGGTGTAGCTGAGCTCACAATGGCTTGCTGCTGTATCGGTATGGCACTGCACGGTGGTGTTATCCCCGCTTGCGGTACCTTCTTCGTATTCTCTGATTACATGAAGCCCGCCGTACGTATGGCTGCCCTCATGGAGCTGCCTGTTAAGTTCATCTGGACTCACGATGCCTTCCGTGTAGGTGAGGATGGTCCTACCCACGAGCCTGTTGAGCAGGAGGCACAGATCCGCCTGATGGAGAAGCTGAAGAACCACCACGGTAAGAACTCTGTATTGGTAGTTCGTCCTGCCGATGCCGAGGAGACCACCGTTTGCTGGCGCATGGCTATGGAGAATGTTGATACTCCTACGGCTCTCATTTTCTCTCGTCAGAACATCGAGATGCTGCCCGAGGGCAATGACTACAGCCAAGCTACCAAGGGTGCTTACGTTGTAGCTGGTTCAGACGAGAACTTCGACGTTATCCTGCTGGCTTCAGGTTCTGAGGTTTCTACCTTGGAGGCTGGTGCCAAGCTGTTGGCTGCCGACGGTATCAAGACTCGTGTCGTCAGTGTTCCTTCTGAGGGTCTGTTCCGCAGCCAGTCAAAGGAATATCAGCAGAGCGTGCTACCTGCAGGCAAGAAGAAGTTCGGTCTGACCGCTGGTCTGCCCGTAAACCTCGAAGGTCTGGTAGGTGCCGACGGTACCGTTTGGGGTCTGGAGAGCTTCGGTTTCTCTGCTCCTTACAAGGTGCTCGACGAGAAGCTCGGCTTCACTGGTGAGAATGTTTACAAGCAGGTCAAGGCTCTGCTGGGATAAATATTTAAACACAGAGGTACAGAGACACAAAGTAAAAAAAATAATCTCTGTAGCTCTGTATCTCTGTGTTGATTATTACAAAATAAACTATGGAAATAAAGACTGTAGGTGTAGCCTGCGACCACGCAGGATACCCTTTAAAGAAATTCGTACTCGAGTACCTGGAAGAGAAGGGTTATCCCTATAAGGACTATGGTACATGGAGTGATGCCTCTGTCGACTATCCCGACTTCGGTCATGCACTGGCTGAAGGTATCGAGAGCGGTGAGGTGTATCCTGGTATTGCCATCTGTGGTAGCGGTGAGGGTATCTCTATCACCCTGAACAAGCACCAGCAGGTACGTGCCGGACTGTGTTGGATTCCTGAGATTGCCCATCTCATCCGTCAGCACAACGATGCCAACGTACTGGTGATGCCTGGTCGTTTCATCGACAACAATATGGCACGTAAGATTATGGACGAGTTCTTCACGGCTACCTTCGAAGGTGGACGTCATCAGAAGCGCGTTGATAAGATACCCGTTAAGTAAGCGGCACAACTATCAGCACAACGTTCCCCATCAACACCGGCAGAGACGATGCCGCCTGCATAGCCGGCACCCTCGCCACAGGGGAAGAGACCTTGAATACGGACATGCATCAGCGTGTCCGTATTTCTTATGATGCGCACAGGAGAAGAAGTACGTGTCTCTACGCCAATCATCACTGCTTCGTTGGTGAGGAAACCATGCGCGTGTTTCCCAAAATACTTAAAACCCTCCTGTAGCCGTTTGGTAATCTTCTTCGGCATCCAGAAGTGCAAGGGTGAAGAGATCAGTCCTGGAGCGTAGGAGCTCTTGGGTAAGTCGTAACTCAATCGGTTGTTGACGAAGTCGGCCATACGCTGTGCTGGTGCTGTCTGTTTCATATTCCCCTGTTGCCAACAGTCGCGTTCCAGTTGTTCTTGGAAGGCCATCACTTTCAGCTGTTGGCTGTTGGCTATTGGTTGTTGGCTTTCAATATCCTCTGGGCGAATCTCCACCACCATACCGCTGTTGCTCCATTGTCCACCACGATTGGAGGGCGACATGCCATTGACGACTATCTGTTGCTTATCCGTAGCGGCAGGGATGACAAAACCACCTGGACACATACAGAAGGAGTAGACACCACGACCATCCACCTGCGTCACAAACGAATACTCGGCGGCAGGAAGGTATTTCCCCCTACCCTGTTTGTTATGATACTGTATCTGGTCTATCAGCATTGACGGATGTTCCAAGCGTACACCAACAGCAATACCCTTGGCCTCTATCTCTATCTTCGATTCCGCTAAGTATCTGTAAACATCTCTGGCACTATGACCAGTGGCTAGGATAACGGGACCCTTGAATTTGAGTTGAGCGTTGAGCGTTGGGAGTTGGGAGTTATTAATTGCCTCTACGCCGACTACGGTATCACCTTCAAGAAGCAGGCGCGTCATCTTGGTTTGGAAATGAACCTCACCACCACAACGGAGGATGGTATTACGCATGTTCTCGATGACTCTCGGCAACTTATCCGTTCCGATATGTGGATGAGCATCGGCAAGGATATTCGTAGAAGCACCATGCTGACAGAACACATTCAATATCTTCTCGATATTCCCACGTTTCTTACTACGCGTATAAAGCTTACCGTCGGAATAGGCACCAGCACCACCTTCACCAAAACAATAGTTACTCTCAGGGTTTATCTTTTGTGTCTTCGTAATCTGCGAGAGGTCTTTCTTCCGTTCGTGTACATCCTTACCCCGCTCCAGGACAATAGGACGCAAGCCTAACTCTATCAATCGCAAGGCAGCAAAGAGTCCTCCAGGACCAGCACCTACGACGATGACCTGTGGACGGCCGGAGACATCAGGATAGTCCGTATGCTGATATGCGTCATCCTCGGGCATCTCGTTGATATACACCCGTACACGAAGATTAATGAATATGGTACGCTGACGGGCATCAATACTCCGACGAAGGATGCGCAGATGCGTGATGGTACGGACATCAAAGCCTTTCTCCTCTGCAATATAGTCCCTGAGCGACTGTTCGTTGGCAGCCACTTGCGGAAAGACCCTGATGTCGTATTCACTAACCATCGGCTTTAATCGTCGTTCTTAAAGAGATCATGAATCTCCTCGATCTCATCTTCGTCAAACCATTTGGAGAGTCTGTTTTTTGCCTTCTCCTGTATTTCCGGATCCACATCCGTCCAAACCTTCTTCAAGACATAAAGCAATACAGCAAGGTCGTCAGAAAGTCCAACAATAGGAATAGCATCTGGTAACACATCCAAAGGACTGATCATATAACCCAATGCACCAATAATCATAGCCTTATTGGCCGTACTTACCTTATCGCTTTGTAAGGTATAATACAAAATCAGTGCCGCATAAACCAATTTCGCGCCTGCCCGTTTAGCTATACGGGAAATCTTCTCAACAAACTCTGATTGAGAAAACTTATTGGCATAATTCATAAAATCAGGTAGTTCCATATCATTTATGTTTTAATTCTTGTTCTTTTTATTCTTATATTCTTTTCTTAAACCGAAATTCATACCCACATAGATACAAAGATCTCCAAAGATGTTGTTGGCTGCAAAACGTGACTTATGATAGTTATAGGCACGGACAATAGCACTTGCCCCAGCATACCATTTGGTATTGTTCCATACAAGACCGAAACGTCCGATACCATCAATATTGAAATTGCCGAAATCAAAACCCTCCTTTTTCTTCCCCTCCGTTTCACTACGGGATGTCTTGTACGCAAGTGCCATAGAAAGACTGGTGCATAAAAGCCAATTACGTGCAAACACCCAGTTATAGGCATAGCCTACAGAAGCATTGATATCCGTGTACTTGATACTATTGAACATCAGACCGCTATCCAGTTTCACTTCGTGACTCAGTCGCTCCTTGGCAATCTCCTCCAAACGTTTGTAATCAAATTCTATCTTATTAACCAGATAACCAACACCCACCATCCATGAGCCACAACTGATCTTCTGACAGGTACTCTGTGCAAAGGCGGCTGGATAGGAGAAACGCTTGTGATTGAAAATGTAATAGAGATTGACACCAGTGATGCTCACGTTGAGTCCGTCGAAAGCTACTCCTTCCAGAGATTTTGTTTCATAGGAAGAGCCGAAATCCACACTCTTGATATTATAATTCTGAACTGAGCGACGATAGAAAATATCAGCACCAAACCGTGAACTGTAAATACTGCCATCAATCTCCAGTTTTCGCTTGCCACTGAAAATATTCATCGTTCTCATATCAATCGTATAACCCAGGAATATCCACCGCCATCCGAAATAAGGTCCTATACGGATGCCTAAGTCTGGAGCAAAGGAAATGGTCTGTCGGTTTCTGCCTTCTCCTGCACTCAACTTATAATAATCATAGGTATTGATAGACTGAAGCATCAACGCCCAGTTGTAATGCTGGGGCTCCACATAGTTGGTATCTACCTCACTGAAACTGTCAATCAAGCGGGAGAACCAACCTTGTTTGGGCTTCTCCACAGTTAGTGAGTCTGTAGCAAAAACCGTCAGGTTCATTAGTAACATTAACAGTAACAGATACTTTCTCATCTAAAACTTGCCTAATATTCTATCCAACGCCCAGTTGACGGGAGTTGCTGAAACACTCGTACACTCACATATACCAATACCTTGCAGGTGTTCTATCACACGCTTGATCAGCGGATACTGTACATACGGTGGATTGGGAACCGTGATTTTCTGAGTACCCTCACTGGTATGTAACTTGATAGGAGCATAGTCGAATACCGAGAAACTCACCGAGCCTTTCTCGCCAATCAGTTCGATACGATCTTCCCGAGCCGACTCATGGGCCACAAAGCACCAAGAACCACTTCCCGGCAGTCCGTTCTCAAACTGGAAACAAGCACTCACGCTGTCTTCCGCCTGATAGAGTCCCCCACGATTGGCACAGATACCACGAGCCTCGATAATGACTCCAAAGATATCCTGCAACAGATCAAGTTGATGGGGAGCCAGATCATAGAAATAGCCACCGCCTGCTATCTCCGGCTGTAAACGCCAAGGTAATTCAGAAGGTTTAGTATAGTCAAGTTCCCGAGGTGGAACAGCAAAGCGCACATGAACATTGACCATCTTACCAATCATACCACTATTGACAATCTCCTTGATTTTCTGGAAATACGGAAGATAACGGCGGTAATAGGCGACAAAACAAGGAATACCTGTTTCCTCACTGACACGGTTGACACGAGCGCAGTCCTCGTACGATGCAGCAAGTGGTTTTTCCACATAAACAGGTTTTCCTGCCTTCATAGCCATAATGGCATAGGTAGCGTGACTGGACGGTGGCGTTGCAACATATACGGCATTCACATCCGGATCGTCAATCAACTCTTGGGCATCAGTATACCACTTGGGAATTCCATGCTTGACAGCATACGAACGAGCACGTTCCTCGGTACGACTCATCACGGCAACAACACTCGAGCCCTCTACTTCCGAGAAGGCCGGTCCGCTTTTGATTTCCGTCACCTCACCGCAACCGATGAATCCCCATTTTAGCAATTTCATACCTTATGACTTATAACATTCCCTTGGTACTTGGCAACTCGTAATGATAGATATCACGACGTACTGCCATCTTCAGCGAACGGGCCAGTGCCTTGAAGATGCCCTCTATCTTATGGTGCTCGTTATCTCCTTCCGCCTTGATGTTCAAGTTCATCTTGGCAGCATCACTCAGACTCTTGAAGAAATGCAGGAACATCTCCGTAGGCATTTCCCCAATCTTCTCACGATGGAATTCGGCATCCCATACTAGCCAGGGGCGACCGCCGAAATCGAGGGCGACACTGCACAGACAGTCGTCCATCGGCAGACAATAACCATAGCGTTCAATACCCCGTTTGTCACCCAGCGCTTTCAGGATACACTCGCCCAATGCGATAGCAGTATCCTCAATGGTGTGGTGCTCGTCCACTTCCAAATCACCTTTCGTATGTATCGTCAGGTCCATCATCCCATGCTTGCCAATCTGTTCCAGCATGTGGTCGAAAAAGCCCAAACCTGTAGAAATATCACACTTTCCCGTTCCATCCAAACATAGCTTAATCTCTATGTTTGTCTCCTTAGTAGTCCGTTTTACTTCCGCATAGCGTTCTCCAGCAAAGAGTGTCTCTGTAATTTTATCCCAACTGCCTACCTGCAGGAATTTGCATCCGATATTCTTAGCAAACTGGCGGTCGGTATCTCTGTCGCCAATCACATAGCTATTAGCAATATCATAGTCGGGATTATTCATGTATTTCTCCACCAGTCCCGTATTCGGTTTTCGTGTTGGCGCATTGTCCTCTGGGAAATGGGGGTCTATGAGGATGTCGTCAAATACCACGCCCTCACCCCTCAGCGTCTGCAGAATGAAGTTATGAACAGGCCAAAAAGTGTCCTCTGGGAACGCATCCGTCCCCAGTCCGTCCTGATTACTGACCATCACCATCTCAAAATCAAGACGCTGACGCATAAATACCATATTACGGATGACTCCCTCAACGAACTTCAGTTTTTCAAAAGAGTCAATCTGCTCGTCGGCAGGCTCTTCTATGATGGTACCGTCACGATCGATAAATAAAAGTCTTTTCATATCTCTAGTTTGTTTTTCTCTTTCTCGTAAGTCTCAATAGAACCGTACATATAGTAAAAAACCAATAGTATCGGCAAATACAGGTATATCAATACAAAGCCTGTCAGGAAGAACGTAACGATTGTCAGCACATTCACATAATCAGGCATTCCCAATGGGTCTCCATTCAAAAATCCCTCTTGTGCCATCACATTCGCCTGTGTCAGGATGATAGCAGGCAACAGGAATATACTCATCAGAACACCTATTATCATACCGCCTATCAGACACGTCGTAAAGATATGTCCCCAATGACGGAGTCCTGTCCCATAATACTTCGACAAGACAAAGAAATAGCCACATCCCTTGTTCAGGATATACTTCACAGCAACATAAATCAACGGGAAAGCCAATAGCACAATAGCCAAAGTAGCTGTCAGGGAAGTAATCTCCAGCGTGATGGGGGCAATGGAAACGAACTTCAACAACAACACAATCAGCCCTGCAATAACCAGGACGGGAACCAGTACAACAAAAAGACTGAAGAGATAACCCTTCAGGGTACGTCCCATCAGTTTAGTACTAATACCAAACCATCGACTAGGTACCGTCATCTTATCAGTATCCTGATGCTCCTTCAATTTATTCAGCACAGTAGCAAAGGTAAATGCCTCAACAACGATATACAACAATATCAAGATGATGATAGCGCCTCCTATGAGCAAGTATTCTTGAGCCGTCTCTAGTGACAACTGCTGATGCTGTACCACTGTCTGTCTCATAATCTCAGCCGTAATGGCTGGAAGATTTACCGCGCATATCGTTCCTAATGCAGCAAAGACGACTGCATACAACAACGCCATGATCCATGAAGCTTTGAAGAACAGGCGGAAATGGTTAAAGTATAGACCAAAGCCAGCAGAGATAACTCCCCGATAACTACGGTTCTTAAACAATGTATATTCCATTTGCTAATGAATTAGGCTACAAAGATACGATTAAGTGAGCAAAAAGCCAAATTTATTTGCACTTTTTCAAGCGTGAGTATCTTCGAGACAATGTCTCAAAGATAATGAAGTCCTATCGTTTCAGGATAACATAGATAATCACAGGTGCACCCATGATGGGTGTAACGGCATTCAAGGGAATAACCCCATTCTCACCAGGAAGAACTGTAATGAGATTACATAACAATGCGATTACAGCCCCCATCAGAATGGTGGCTGGTAACAATGAACGATGGTTATCTGTGGTCAATAAAAGACGGGCAATATGCGGAACAGCAAGCCCGATGAAGGCAACTGGGCCACAGAAGGCCGTCGTGACAGCTGTCAAGATACCCGTCACTATCAACAGCCAATTGCGTACCTTGATGATATTGATGCCGAGGTTCTCCGCATAACTGTCTCCCAACATCAGGGCATTCAAGGGTTTGATAAGCAACAGACTACCCAGTAGTCCCAGTAAGGTGATGCAGGCAAAGACGGGCATCATTTTCATTGAAACACCACCAAACGAACCCATACCCCATACCATATAGGAACGGACGCCCTCGTCTGTTGCAAAGAAATTAAGCAGTGAGATCGCTGAATTGGAGATATAACCAATCATGATACCAATAATCAACAGCATCACATGATTACGGACAATGGTAGAGAAAAAGAAAATCAAAGCCATCACCAACATAGCACCAATGAAAGCAGCAGTCAATACTGCCACAAAGCCAGACAGACTGACAGAACCTGCAGAGATACTGCCGCCTAAGAACAACATCACCAAGGCGACACCAAATCCGGCACCGCTATTGATACCGAAGATACTCGGACCCGCCAACGGATTACGGAAAGCTGTCTGCAACATCAGACCGCTAACAGCAAGGGCACCTCCACACAGAATGGCGGTCAATGCCTGAGGCAAACGGGATTCCAGAATGATATACAGCCAGGAAGGTTTGACATTTTCCTCTCCAAGGAGGATACGGAAAGTATCCCCCACAGGTATCGAGACCGACCCCATCACCAGATTAAGGACAAAGAGGATGAGGATGACAAACGCCAGTCCAATGCAATATATCGTTCCCTTATTCATTCAGTTTATGATAATAACGCAAAGGAACCTTGTTTGGTATGTCCGGGTGAAGTATCTGGATGAAGTCACTCAACAGCCAGTCTGGACGGAACGGCGTTTCCTCATAGAACAACGACAGCTCCACATTACAGCCATAGACGTTCCTGTCGGCAAATGCCTGTAGTTGTTTGTAACCATGATGCTCACTGAGCAGCTCGCGATAACTCTGGGTATGATCACTGCTATAGCGATATAGCCATACCTCTGCACCTCCTGCCTTCTCCAAGACAGCCTCAAAGGGTAAGGACACACTACCACTATGGCTATCATCAACCCATGGATATTGTCCGCCAGCATCCTGCAGCATTTCCCCTATCGTACTGTTGCCACCTGGAACATACCATACGGAACCCACCATCTTGTCAACCAGCACAGAACAACCAGGTCCTGCTTTCTGGGCTTCTGCCTTCAACAGATGATAGTTCTTTTCTACAACATCAAACAAACTGTCTGTCTTCTGCTCTTCTCCAAAGAGCATTCCATAGAACTTCATCCATTCAGCACGACCAAGCGGAGAGCTCTCCATATACTCTGCACACTCCACCAAAGGAATGTCTATCTCCTCCAGTTTACCATAGCCGCCGCTGTTCTCAAACGGAGAAAGCAGGATAACATCCGGCTTGATATCCATGATTTTCTCCACCACAGGACTCAAGCCACTGCCACAATCGACAATACGTCCCCTTTTCACCTGTTCCTGAATATAAGGCACCTTAATATATTTCAGGTCGGCTACGCCCACGATATTCTCCCCATGCCCCAATGTCGTTACAAGAGAACAATGAACAGTGGTGAATATTGCCGCACGTTGTATTGGAGTACGGATAATCGTACCATGAGGAAGTTGTCTGGGCATCTCTCCTTGCTGCGGAACAAGCAGATAGGTCTGAAGGATTCGCCCTTCCTTCCAAGGGTTACGGATATTCACCTCTGTATATCCATCATATCGGATGATGGACAATAGAGACGAATACTTAAGATGTAAAGTGTCGCCACCTTCCTGTGAAAAGCCGGTACGGTTTCCACAGGAAGACAGCAACACAATTGTCACAAGGACAAATAGATATAGCTTATTGATAATGTTTTTAATAAACATATTCCTCATAAGCCATATTGAAGGCTATAGCAGTAGGACCAACGCCACAGGCATACTCCTTCAGCTTCGTTCCATACTCGTCATACTCTACGACATAACCATTCGCAGAATAGTCAGGAGTATTGGGAGTATCAGCTTTCTCACTGTAAGACGCTACAAAGATATGACCTGTTACAGGGTCTGCCGTCACTATGTTAGGATAGAAGAACCTATCGACACCTGAAGGATAGTCTTTCTTGGTACCTGTCTGTATGTTATAGACTGTGAAATGGTCAACATTAGCACCATAATCAGAGCAGTCTGATGCATAGATATTATATCCGACAAACGTAGCATTCGTACAGTTAAACAGGGAGGTCACGTCACCACTACTGCTAATCTTACGAATACCGCCCTTGACATCGGCATAGTTACCCATATCCAACACATAGATGGCTGCACCATTCATCGTCACAGCCACAGCAGTAGGATTGGTAATCTTGCTATCTGTAAACGTCTTTGACTCTTTTGAAGACAAATTGACGAGAGAGACTGAGGCCTTTGTCACAGCACTATAGTCGGAATTGGCAACGACCAGATAACTGCCGGAAACAGCAATTCCTTCAGGATAAGAACCTACGGTGTAAGTATCCTTCAATGAGAAGTTAATAGTGTCAATAGCTGCCACATATCCGTTACCCTCTGTGGTCGTAGCCCATGTCTCTGGGTCAAAGGTGTTTGAGCAGCCGCCATAGGTCGACACATAGACAAGACCGTCTGCAGCACAGAGGCGACGTGGATTGATACCTTTGTCTGCACCCATCATATCCGTGAGCTTAATCTGTTTAATGGAAGCCAGCGTCTTGGCATCAACTATCTCAAGGGTGTTCTCGTCTGTCACGGCGATATACATTTTGTCACCATAGACCAGGATGTCGTTAGGGGTACCGCCCAGCGAACGACCGTTTTTGGCATAGAACTGGTCATTGGCAGAGATTCCTGTAGCATAGTCAATGTAGGTCAGGCTGCCATCGATTCCGCTCCAGGCATTACCAGCACAAAGCACATAAGAACCATTCGTGACTACAACGGAAATCACATTTTTTCCATTATCTTTGTCATCACAGGCAGTAAAGAGCGTTGCACTCAACAGTACTGCCAAACTTAAAAGATACTTTTTCATTTTTTTACTTAGAATTTATAATTTAATGTTACTTGATAACTTCGTCTTGGCATCGGATAGTGATACACAATCTCGTATTGCTTGTCAAACACGTTCTTGAGGTCGAAACGTGCCTCTATCTGATGTTTCCCAAAGGTCAGCTGGCGATATGCCGTCAGTCCGATATCCGTATAGCCGTCTATCATGGTCCCGTCGTAATGGTCGTTGTTAGGCCAACGGCTGCTCACTCTCACGCCATGCACGGACAGGTTGACCCACGGATTCTCAAACGTCAGGGCGACGCTGCCCGTATGCTTGGGCATATACGCAATCTGCTTCTTATAGTTGGGCGACTCCGGATTGAAACGGTTCTCTACCCGCTGGTAACTGTAGTTACCCGAAAGCAGTAAAGCATAGCGTGGAGAGAAACGATAGGATGCTTTGATGGTGGCATCCAGCCCATAGGTATATACCTTCCCCACGTTCACACACGTCCAGACAAACATATTATAGGGTACAGCCACGATCATGTCTTTCACATGATTATAATAGCCGTCAAGGGTCGTATAGAGTTGCCAGTTCTTCGAGCGGGTATGCGAGAAAGTGACTCCGATGTTATACTGGTCCGTCAACTCCGGCTTGAGGTTAGGAGACCCGTAGTGAAAGAAATAGCTCTCATTGAAAGTCGGAGCACGGAAGATATTCTTATACGATGCACGAACATACAGGTCATCGTCCGGAAGAAGCCGATACGAAAGGGATACAGAAGGCGAAAGCCGTCTCATGTTATTGGCGGAATTCTTCTGGATATCAGTTCTTTCCACCTGTGGCACGTCTTTCTGTTCATTCAGGTAGATGGAATAAAGCAACCGACCTAAGATGGTCAGACGCTTGGCATGATACTTTACCGTTGCCGACTGCAGAACGGTATGACGATACGGATGCCCCATCACCGTCCGCCACGAACTGCCGTTCAGGTTATTGAAGGCATAGTCTGCGGAATAGTCGAATGCCCAATGCTCATTAGGAGCATAAAGCAAGGCGGCCGAGGTATAGACCTCTCTTTGCCAATAACTGGCATCGTTGATTCCACCAGGCATCAGATTATCCTGGTAGATGGAGGCGGCCCAGTTGAACTTGGAGTTCCATTTCAACGACCACCTGTCGTTCCATCGCGTCTGAAACGTCACCTGTCCGAAGAAATTCCTGTCCCTTAGGTTCTCTCCGCTCAGATTGGTGTAATAATGTACCTGTCCAGGCAGCTGGCGGTCATTGTCGTAATAATACATCTTTCCTGTCAACCGGTTCATCTTGTTGATATTCCACAGGAAGTTCAGCTCCCCATGTCCGCTTTTCATCCTGCTGTTCGTACGGCGGTCATGAATGGTTTGCGTGCCATTTTGTAGTTCATAGGGGTAGTCATTCTCCGCATAGATATATTCCCCTACGGCACTGAAGGCAAATTTGTCGGAGAAATTCTGCTCATAACGGAGAAAGGGACTGACATAGCCGAAAGAACCGAACTTCACTTGGGTCGTCAGGTGAGGCTTCGTGTCTTCTGTCGGCAGACGAAGCGTCTGGATATTCAGCACGGCAGGAGTCGTTACCTGACGGGCAGGAATGAAGATATCATCATGGTCACCAATCACCAGCGAGATATGATCCACATTATCCAGGGAATAGCGGGAGAGGTCTATCTCACCGCTCTGACATTCCGAGAGCATCACACCGTCGTAGCTCACTCCCGTATGCTTGGCGCCGAAGCCACGTACGGAGACGGTCTTCATACCCCCTGCCCCACCATAGTCACGTAAGGTGATGCCAGCCATACGATGCAGGGCATCGGCGATATCCGTCACACCCATCGCCAGCATGTCCTGACGGTCCAGCAGATGCAGTGGTGCCGTACTGGTGACAGTATGTTTCCGCTGTGTCTCTGTGATCGTTACCCCTTCCAGCTGATGCACTCGGTCTGTAATGGTATCTGTCTGTGCCACAGCACATAATGACACCCCCAAGAAACCAAGAAATGTGACAATCTTTTTCATCCTTTGTTCTAACGACCTTTTTTGCAGATGCAAAAGTAATATATTATAGCCAAACGACAAAGGATTTTATTCGTTTTTTGTTCCAAGAATCCGATAGACGGCAGGAATATCTACATAGCGGCGAATATGGTCGGCAAGTTTGTCGTATTGCTGTTCCTTAAAGGCATGATAGTCGAAGACAGCTGCGCTTTCCACCTTATCGGAATAAGGACGGAGCAGGAAGTCAACAAACGGAGCATTGTCAAGAATACCGTGAATATAGGTGCCCATGCAGCCATCGCTCATAAGGATGGCCTCGTTAGTATCGCTGACTCCCTGATGAATCTCATAACCCTGACACGTCTGGCCGTTAAATTCAAAGGTGACTTGACGGGTGGTTTTCTCCTTCGTGATGGTGGTATGGATGGGCAGCAGACCAAGCCCCGGCAGACTGGTGATGTCACCCTCAAGCGCATCAGGGTCTTCCACCGTTTGTCCCATCATCTGGTAACCACCACAGATGCCCAGTATGGTAGTGCCGCGACGATGGGCCTTGACAATGGCCTCAGCCATCCCGCCACGACGTAGGTGGTAGAGGTCGTCAATGGTTGATTTCGAACCTGGCAGGATGACGATATCTGCCTCGTCCAATTCCTTAGGATTGTTCGTATAGTAAAGATGTATGCGCTCATCCTGTTCCAAGAGATTGAAGTCCGTAAAGTTACTCATGTGGCGAAGCAGGACGACAGCCACGTTGACTGTTGACTGTTGACTGCTGTGAGACTTCCGCTCTAAAGACACCGAATCTTCATCTTCTATATGAATATCATTGAAGTATGGGACGACTCCCAAGACGGGTACATGACAGAGTTCCTCGATGATTTTCACACCATCTTCAAACAGTTTAGCATCTCCACGGAACTTATTGATAATAATACCCTTAACAAACTTTCGCTCTTCCTCTGTCATCAGCATGATACTGCCATATACGCTGGCAAAGACACCTCCTTTGTCAATGTCGGCTACAAGGATGACATCCGCTTGGGCATACATCGCCATCGGCATGTTTACCAAGTCTATTTTCCGGAGATTAATCTCAGAGACACTCCCCGCCCCCTCCATCACGATGGGGTTGTATTTCGAGGCCAGGCGGTCGAAGGCCTGATGCACCTCCCGACGAAGTTCCTCCCTACCCTCCTGACGGAAATAACTGCCTGCCGACTGATTGCCCACGGGTTTACCATTCAGCACCACCTGTGAGGTATGGTCTGATTGAGGTTTCAGCAGTATCGGGTTCATATCCGTATGACAAGCAATGCCTGCCGCCTCCGCCTGTACAGCCTGCGCCCGTCCTATCTCCAATCCCTCTGGCGTAGCATAGGAGTTCAACGACATATTCTGTGCCTTAAAAGGCGCAGGATGATAGCCGTCCTGCAGGAAGATACGACAGAATCCTGCGGCAATCACGCTCTTGCCAACGTCGCTGCCTGTACCTACGAACATAATAGGATGTAGTGCCATACAAACTCAATATAAGGATTTTACCAGTCGGAGAGGCTGGACTTGGACTCGATGCGGTTCTCAAGGTCGTCGTCAAGGGAAGAGAAGAAGTCGATGCCGGTAAGGCGCTCTATCTCGTCAACGGAACGGACGGCCTGGCGCATGGGCTGACTGGAGCCGACGTTCTCGTAGATGAAGCCGATGGCGGCGGGATGTTTGCCAGTGCGGAGAACGACCTTGTAGAATGCCTCAGGAACAGTGATGCGACGACTGCGCTCACGTCCGATGGTCTTGTGGCTATTGCCGCGAAGGACGGGACCACAGACAATATAGATACGCTCGTAGCGACGAGCCCAGGTGCGACAGAGCTGCTCCAGGTCGTTCCAGTCGTTCTTGTTCAGATTGTGGTTCTGCGGACAGATGTTGGTCATGAGGAAAGTCTGCTCCTGGGCCGTACGGTTCCACTTGTTGTCGCCTGCCGGACACATGTGGCCACGATCGTAGCCCGACTGCATATAGTCGAAGGTGGTGACAGGATTAGGTATGTCGCTGTCTGGCGTAAAAGCAAAATTCTTACGCTGACTCTTGCCGTAGGTATGGTCCTTGGTGAGATACCAGCTGACAGCCAACGGGATACGCAGGGTTTCGGAATACCACGACTTGTAGGCATAGCGCTGCAATGGGGTGACATCCTGACGGAGCCGGACATCGGTGAGATTGTTCTCTGACGCAGAAGACGACTGTTGTCCGACACGCTGTCCGCAGGACTGCAAGGAAAGCAGCATGACGGCTGCAAGGAGAAGGGAGAGTCTTTTCATGTCAACTGATACGGGTATAGATGTAAATGGAGAATACGAGGGTGAGCATGGTGCTGCAAAGGGCTGCCGACGTCATCAGGGCGAGGAACGCCAGCGACTGCAGGGGCGAGAAGCCACCCATCAGCATACCGCAGAGCAACGAGGGGATGAAGACCAGTCCGACCAACAGTAACTGCTGCAGCACGGGAGTGAAAGCACGGGTGATGGCCTTGGTGAGGAACGGGCGCAAGGCCTCCAACTGACTGGCACCATTGCCACGAAGATACTCAAAGAGTTCCTTATGGGTACGACGCTCGAAGACGTAGGTGGTGATGCCACGACGACAGACGAAGAGGGCCTCAGCCTGCAGCATCGTCATGACGGGCAAGAAAAACGGGGCGCTGAACAAAGAAGGAACGTCCATCAGCAACAGGACGACAAGGCCCATGATAAACGTCATCAACGTCATGCTGATATAGATGGGGACAGACTGCCAACGCTTACGGCAATAGACGGCTGTAGCCACTCCGCTGGTCAGCAGCGCCCACAGAATGTTCAACCACGCCTTGTCCCACTCGAAGATGTAGTAAAGACAGCCTGCCAACAGCAGCAGCGTCAGCGTCAACCGCACCAGGACGGAGGCTGACTGACGCAGGAAACGGCGGTCAAGACGGAAAAGGATGAGGGCGGGTATCAGCAACAGCAGGATACCGATCAGCATTCGTACAATCGTGATATTCATAGTCGTATCTGATTTTGCAGGATTCGTGAATTAACGGCAAAGACGGTGGCTCCCCTAGCGGCAGCCTCATGCAACAGACTGTCGACCATCTCCATCGTCTCGGCACTGATAGGAGCAGCAGGCTCGTCGACAATCAGCAGGCGCTTGTCCAGCTGTATCGCATTCTGAAGCAACAGGAGGTAACGCTCATCGGCAGAGAGCTCCGTCCAACGACGTCCATCGGCAGGAACCTTATAGGAGGTCTCGCCCTTGTTGACCTTGAGTCCGAACAGCATCTCCGATAGGTCGACAATACTGTCGTAGTCTTCTACCGCCGTCAACTGCTGGGGCACATAGGCTATCTGGCGACGGAAATAGGGAGCCGACAAGGGGGTGAGCAACTCGCCATCGATACTGATATGTCCGCTGTCAATAGGGATAAAGCCCAGAATAGCACGCAGCAACGTGGTCTTGCCAACAGCCTCTGAGCCCGTCAGACATACCAGCTGCCCATCGCCCACTGTCAGGGACAGGGAGTGAATCAACGGCTCTATCGTTACATTATGCAGTTCTAACATGCTGCAAAGGTAATAAATAATTCATAATTCTTTGCAAGCAAAGCGAATAAATTCGATTGCATAGTTCATAGTTCATAATTATTTTGTAATTTTGCACCCATGAATACGAAAAAGAGGCGGATGCCCGCTGAATGGGAACACCAAAGTGCCGTGCAGTTGACGATGCCGCACGAGCATACCGACTGGGCTCCCATCCTGCCTGAGATACTTGCTGTGTATGAGGAGATGAAGCGCGAAATCACTAAGCGTGAACCCCTGATCATCGTGGACGACATTCCCCATAACGACACATGGGCCAGGGATCACGGGTTCATTACAGTAGAGGAAACTTCAGACCTCAGGCCTCAGACCTCAGACCTCAAACTCCTCGATTTCAAGTTCAACGGCTGGGGAGAGAAATTCCCTGCGGAACTGGACAACGAGATCAACCGCCACCTCTATGAACGGGGAATCGTCAAAGGAACCTATGAGCCACACCTCGACTTCGTCCTGGAGGGCGGCAGCATCGAGAGCGACGGAAAAGGTACCATCTTCACGACACAATGTTGTCTGATGGCTCCGCATCGCAACCAGCCGCTGACAAAGGATGAGATAGAGGAACGGTTGAAAGAATGGTTAGGGGCTGAGCGCATCGTGTGGCTCCAGCACGGCAGTCTGATAGGCGACGATACGGACGGACATATCGACACACTGGTACGCATCTGTCCTGGCGACACCATCCTCTATACAGGGGGCGACGAGGAGCATCCCGACTTGGTGGAGATGGAACGGGAACTGCAGGAACTGCGGACGATGGAGGGCAAGCCATATCGGCTATTGAAACTGCCACTGCCGAGACCCATTTACGACACATCAGACATCAGCCATCAGCCATCAGCCATCAATCGCCTACCTGCTACCTACGCCAACTATCTGGTCATCAACGGAGCGGTATTGGTGCCTACCTACAACCAGCCCGACCTCGACGCAGAGGCGATGCGCATCATCGGAGAGGCATTCCCAGACAGGGAAATCGTCGGCATCGACTGCCAAGCCGTCATCCGCCAGCACGGAAGTCTGCATTGCTGCACGATGCAATATTATTAAAGTCAAAAGTGAAGAGTGAAGAATAGAAAGATATGAAGATAGGACTGATACAACAGCACAATACGGCAGACATCGCTGATAACAAAGCGAGGCTGGCGAAGAAAATCGGAGAGTTGGCACAACAGGGTGCGGAACTCATCGTGTTGCAGGAACTGCACAACGGCCTGTATTTCTGTCAGACGGAGGACGTCAGCGTGTTCGACCAGGCAGAGGAGATTCCTGGTCCCTCGACGGAATTCTTCGGAAAACTCGCCAAACAGTATGGCGTGGTGATTGTCACTTCGCTGTTTGAGCGCAGGTCGACTGGTCTGTATCACAATACGGCTGTGGTGTTGGAAAAGGACGGCTCGATAGCTGGCAAGTATCGGAAGATGCACATCCCAGACGACCCAGGCTACTATGAGAAGTTCTACTTCACACCTGGCGACTTGGGATTCCACCCCATCCAGACCTCTGTAGGTAAGTTGGGCGTACTGGTATGCTGGGATCAGTGGTATCCTGAGGCAGCAAGACTGATGGCACTGGCTGGAGCCCAACTGCTCATCTACCCTACTGCCATCGGCTACGACCCCAACGATACGCAGGAGGAACAAGAGCGACAGCGCATAGCCTGGCAGACGGTACAGCGCGGCCATGCTGTTGCCAACGGACTGCCCGTAGTCACCGTCAATCGCGTGGGTGACGAGGACGGAGTTCCCTTCTGGGGCACCTCGTTCGTAGCTGGTCCACAAGGCGAACTGCTCTACGAGGCTCCTACCGACCAGGAAGTGACAACCGTAGTCGACGTGGATATGCAACGCTCTGAACAGGTGCGCCGCTGGTGGCCCTTCCTCCGTGACCGCAGAATAGAGAATTATAAGGATATAACAAAACGATTCATAGACTAATATGGCAAACAATTTGAGATTTCAGGTAGTGGAAGAGGCTTTCAAGAAGAGAGCCCTCGACGTTCCCGTACCTGAGGAGAGGCCGTCGGAGTATTTCGGCAAGTATGTCTTCAACAAACAGAAGATGTACAAATACCTGCCTTCCGACATCTACGTAAAGATGATTGACGTGATGGACAACGGTGCCCGTCTGGACCGCAGCATTGCCGACGCAGTAGCTGACGGTATGAAGAAATGGGCGATGGAGATGGATGTGACCCACTATACCCACTGGTTCCAGCCGCTGACAGAAGGTACGGCAGAGAAGCACGACGCCTTCGTGGAACATGACGGCAAGGGCGGTATGATAGAGACGTTCAGCGGCAAACTGCTCGTACAGCAGGAGCCGGATGCATCAAGCTTCCCCAATGGCGGTATCCGCAATACTTTCGAGGCACGCGGCTACAGCGCATGGGACCCCACATCGCCTGTGTTCATCATCGATGATACGCTGTGTATCCCCACCATCTTCATCGCCTATACGGGTGAGGCGCTCGACTACAAGGCTCCCCTACTCCGTGCCCTGCATGCGGTAGGAAAGGCTGCAAAAGACGTCTGCCGGTATTTCTATGACGACGTGACGAAGGTACAGGTGAACCTCGGATGGGAACAGGAGTACTTCCTCGTGGATGAGGGACTCTATTCTGCCCGTCCTGATCTGGTGATGACGGGACGTACGCTGATGGGCCACGAGAGTGCGAAGAACCAGCAGATGGACGACCACTACTTCGGCACCATCCCCGACCGCGTTCAGGCGTTTATGAAGGATTTGGAGATACAGGCACTGGAACTCGCCATTCCCGTGAAGACCCGTCATAACGAGGTGGCTCCGAATCAGTTTGAGCTGGCTCCCGTCTTCGAGGAGTGCAACCTGGCCGTCGACCATAACATGCTGCTGATGTCGCTGATGAAGAAGGTGGCGCGCAATCACGGCTTCCGTGTGTTGCTACATGAAAAGCCCTTCGACGGCATCAACGGCAGCGGTAAGCACAACAACTGGAGTCTGTCGGCTGACAACGGCGTACTGCTGCATGCACCAGGGAAGACACCAGAGGAGAACCTGCGCTTCGTGACGTTCATCGTAGAGACGCTGATGGCAGTATATCGCCACAACGGACTTCTGAAAGCCTCTATCATGAGTGCCACCAATGCCCACCGCTTGGGCGGCAACGAGGCACCTCCTGCCATCATCAGCTCCTTCCTGGGCAAGCAGCTTACCGAACTGCTCGACCATATCGAACAGAGCGACAAGGACGAGCTGTTCAACCTAAAGGGCAAACAGGGTATGGAGATTGACATTCCACAGATTCCCGACCTGATTATCGACAATACCGACCGCAACCGCACATCGCCCTTCGCCTTCACAGGTAACCGCTTCGAGTTCCGTGCTCCAGGCTCTACCGCTAACTGTGCATCGGCGATGATTGCGCTGAATGCGGCAATGGCAGAGGCGCTGAACTCGTTCAAGAAGCGTGTGGATGCCTTGATGGCCAAGGGAGAGAGCAAGATCTCTGCCATCCTCGACGTGCTGCGTGAGGATATCAAGACCTGCAAGCCCATCCGCTTCGACGGCAACGGCTATAGCGAGGAATGGGTGAAGGAAGCTGCCCGCCGCGGACTCGACGTGGAGAAGTCGTGTCCTGTCATCTTCGAGCATTATCTCGACGAGGAAAGCGTGAAGATGTTCGAGAGTACGAAGGTGATGAACCATAAGGAACTGGAGGCGCGCAATGAGGTGAAATGGGAAACCTATGTCAAGACCGTGCAGATCGAGGCCCGTGTATTGGGCGACCTCGCCATGAACCACATCATTCCCGTCGCCACCCACTATCAGAGTCAGCTCATCAAGAACGTGCAGGGTATGAAGGACATCTTCCCTCTTGAGAAGTCCGAACGTCTCTCCATCCGTAACATGAAACTCATCGAAGAGATTGCCGAGCGCACGGAGAAGATTGAGCAGCTGGTGGAGGAACTGACGGAAGCCCGCAAGGTGGCTAACCGCATCGAGAACATCCATGAGCGTGCCATTGTCTATCACGACACGGTATGTCCCAAGATGGAGGCTATCCGCTATGAGACGGACAAACTGGAGCTCATCGTGGAGGACGGCTTGTGGACGTTGCCGAAATACCGCGAACTATTGTTCATCAGATAACAAAGAAAAAGCCTGGGCAATTGCTCAGGCTTTTTTGTTTTTCTATCCGTCAGGAATTACTTATTCGGATTGCTGTTTCTGAACTTCACCAACTCATCGACGATGACATCGAAATCGTCAGTCAGCGTCAGCTGGAGGTTCTTGTATTTACCCAGCGCTACCAGTTCCTGAATGAACGGATAGACGGGCATTTCCTTGGTCCAGAAATCAGTGCCGAGGAAGACCATCGGACTGGAGTAGCCGAAAGACAGGTAGTGGTTCTGTACGGCATCCTGGAAGATTTCCTGCATGGTGCCTGCGCTACCCGGCGTATAGATGATACCGCCAAAGGCTACGGTAAGGATAAGGTCCTCGCGGATGCTGTTCTCGAAGAACTTGGCGATGTGTGTGGCAAAAGGTGCAGAGGGCTCATGACCATAGAGATAGGTAGGAATGCCGAGGCTCACATAGTCGCCCTTGCGGGGGAAGCGCTTCATCACCTCGAACGAAGTAGCCAGCCAACCTTTGTCATTGAACGAGGGAGCCACCTTCAGAATCTCGACGGCAGCATCAACATCCTGCTCCGTACAACCTGCCAGCCAAGCACCCAGATGGGTTGCCTCCATCGCACCAGGACCGCCACCACTCAGCATGATGAAGCCCTGCTCTGTGAGACGCTTACTCAGCAGCACCACTTTCTTATACATCGGATCGGTACGCTTCAGGGCGTGTCCACCCATGATACCCAGGCAGAGACGCGAGTCGTGCTGCTTGAAGAACTCGTCGAGTGCTACGTGGATGCAGTGGTCGTGCAGGGTACGCGCCAGCGACTCCTCCACGTTCTGAGCCTGTTTGCCCGTAGCGATGAAGTGCCTGTACACCTTCGTGTCGTAGCAAGTCTCGAACGAAGCCTCGTTCTTGGGGTCGTAACCGGCATAGAGCTCGTCGGCTGTGTAGAGTGACGTACGGTTGACGTCAAAGGGTACAGATTTCAGATAGTCCATCGCCTTGGGGGTGAACAAATCGCCGACAGCCTGCGCCTGGGCAGCTGCAGCAGAAAACACCAGAAGTGCCATTACAAAAGTTTTTTTCATTGTACTTAATTTAATTATAATAGGTTTATAGTTTTCATTTCTTGATCATACGACCTTGCGGCAGCGCATACTCCTTGCCGATATGTCCATTGAGATTCTTGGTGACATACTCGATGAAGATGTCGTTATAGGTACGCTTCGTCTCCCACTTGATCTTGCAACCCTTCAGTGCGTTGTAGAGTCCGCCGTCCGTCACGCAGTACTTTGTGGTGGCAACGGTATAGACGCGGTCCAGGTTGAGCGGCTCGTAGTGCTGCGTAGCGCTGTTGAGAATCTGCACGTCGCTCACCCGATGCTCTTTCTCGTGGATGATGAACTTCAGGCCAGACACTTGCGGGAACTGTCCGTCGGGCTTGGGCAGGAAAGCCATCAGCTTCGTCAGCATGGAGAGGATGGTGCTACCCTTCACTTCCGCCACCACGATATAGTTGTCGTAAGGCAACAGCGATAGCAGGTCGCCATAGGTCAGGTCGCCCGCCTTCACCTCGTTGCGGATGCTGCCGCAGTTCAGCACGGAGATGTCGGAGCCCGTCACGAAGCGGAAGGCATCCGTCACGATGTCGCCGGCATTCGTCTCAGCCACACGGTTGATCTCATTTCCTGCGTCGTCGGTGATGCGCAAATCCACGTCGCTGTGGCATACCAGCCGGCTCGTCTGTGCTTCCAGCATGCCGTTGATGCTGTCAACCACCTGTGCGATATAGGCATTCTTCTGCGTGACGTTCTTGATGGGGATGAGCGAATTATACATCTTGCCGTCGGGCATGATGACCAGTTTGCCGATGTTGGCGAACTTCGTACCCGTCTGTGTCACGACGATGGGTTTCCTCTCTTTATTCAATACGGTGTCAGCCTGGATGACGGCATGGCTGTGTCCGTCGAGCACGATGTCGATACCAGAGGTTTTCGCCACCATCAGATGCGAGTCGGAATGACGGGCATTCTCGCGCTCACCCAGATGGGAGTCCACGATGACGTAGTCGGCACCAGCCCTCCTTGCCTCGTCGACGGCACGCTGTACCAATACAGGGATGTCCTCAATCTGCAGGTCGTAGATGATGCTGTCGCGCTCATCCTTGAAGGCATACGCCTCATCCTCCATCGAGGTCGGCGTGACGACACCCAGGAAGGCAATCTTCTTGTTGCCCAGGCGTTTCATGACATAGGGTGCAAAGGCATTACGGCCCAACCGCACGTCATAAAGGTTACAGCACACGATGGGTACCGGCACCTGGCGCAGCAATTGGAACATGCGCTCCATGCCGTAGTCGAACTCGTGGTTGCCGATGGTCACGGCATCGTAGTCCATCTTCTGCATGATGTCGACGATGTACTGACCCTTCGAGATGGCGCCGACGGTCTGACCCTGCACGTAGTCGCCGTTCGACACGAGGAACACGTCCGCCGTATCGGCTATGGCGTCGCGCAGTCCGGCCAGTTTGGCATAGCCGTCCACGGCACAATGCACGTCGTTTTCAAAGAGCACGACGATGCTTCTCTGCTTCTGACTTTGGCCGAATGCCTCGCCGCTAAAGCCAAGCATCACACAGGCCAACAGTGAAATTCCTAAAATTCTTTTCATATCTTCGGTTTGGTTAATTAATATCTTACCTCTCACCTCTTACCTCTATCACGGCTTCTCAAAGTGCTGATAGTCCTTCACCGTGCGCCAGTTGCCGCCCCACTTGAAGCCGTGCTGCATGAAGAGGCGGTAGCAGAGGTCGTTCTTCGTAATCTTATACTTGAACGTCTTGCTGCGGTTGACGTAGGGCTTACCCGTAGCCGGCTGGATGAGCAGCGTGCCGTCCTTCTTCCTGCGGACACAGGGATTGTAGAGCGGATTGACGTCGATGGCCAGACCGCGAGCATGGTTCGACAGTTTCGTCGAGCCCTCCACCACCCGATAGCAGTAGCACGACGTATTGTTGGCACGCATGGAGCGCTCATCGTCGTCGCCATATTCCGAGATGGGACGCATGCGCTCAATCGGGTATTTCGCCTGGTAGAGCTCGGCGAAGATATCCTGCAAGTCCTTCGATATCTTCCGGTTGCAGACCAGGATTCCCACCTGCGTCTTCCCCTCGCCGTCAATGTGGCGGATGTGCAGCGTGTCCAGCACCACCCCGCCGGGCTGAGCCTGCAGCGAGGTAAGCGGTAAGAGGTAAGCGGTAAGAACTAACAGCAGTCGTCTCATATATATATACATAAATATGTTTATTGTTTCCTCACGTTTTTCTTCAGTTTTCCGATGGCGTTCTCCAGACTTTCCGTCGGCTCGATGATGTTGTAGTCGGCCCAGAAGTCGGGGTCGTCGAAGTATTCCACCTTGTCGTAGAACCGCTCGCGGATGCCGAACGAGTTGCGACCACGGGGCCGCTTCACGCCGTCGCCCTTGTAGAGGCGGTCGGTAACCACCATCTCGCTGACCGTCGTAAACGGTGATGCGAAGAGGCGTCGCTTCCAGTCGCAGTTAAACCGCATTTCGTTGCGGACGTAGCTCATGCGAGTGATGCCCAGCGAGTCGGTCTGATAGGCGATGGTCACCGTCAGTTCCTTCGGGCGGAAGCGCAGTCCGAAGGGCTTGTGCACCAGCATGTATTCCGATGCGCTGCGCCAGTCACGCACGTCGAGTTGCAGTTCGGCACGGGTGAAGGCCAGCGTCTCATGGTCGATGTAGAGCGTGCCGTACATCAGCGGGAAGAGCGTCGCCGTCCGAGGCTCCATCCTGACGACGAACTGCAGGCGGTCGTCAATCTTGACCGGCATTTCCATGTGGAAGCTGCAGCTGCTGAGTTCCTGTTCGCTGAGCACATACTGCCGGTTTTTCGCCACGTCAACCATCAATGGCAGCACGGGTCCGCCCTGTATCTTCACGCCCAGCGTGTCCTTCGCCTTCATGCTCATCAGCCGCCGCCCCTTCAGAATGGCCACTGCGTCGCGCTCCGGACCGCGGCTGTAGTCGGTCTTATACATATCGGTCACCGCCTCGGCTACGGAGATGAATCGTGAGCCCCGCCGGGCCGTCTCGCGGTAGAAGCAGCGCACGAGTTCCGGTTGGTCCGGATAGTTTTTCTCGATGCGCTCCATGGCCGCCTGGATGAGTTCGAGCGGGTCGTCGCTCAGGATCACCACCTCGCTCAGCTCCACCGTATTCCCCGTCATCTGTATGGTCAGGTTCTCCGTCTGTCCAGCCGTCAGCGTCAGCCGTCGCGTCTTATAGCCGATGTGGCTCAGCAGCACGTAGGCAGGCATCTGCTGCGTCTTCAGCACGAAACGTCCCTCGTCGTTCGTAATCGTATGCTCCCGTCCGCCTTCCGCCGTCACGCTCACGTGGCTCAGCAGCCGGCCCGTCTGGCGGTCTTTCACCACCCCGCTGACCACCGACTGCGCTCCCGCCGTCAGCAGCATCGTCAGCAGCATAGCTGTCATGAATAGTCTCCTCTTTGTCATAGTCTTGCGTGGTTAGTTGAGGGCAAAGGTAGTGCAAAATTTCGATTAAGCGAACAAAATGAGAATATATTTTCATTTTTGAGCGTTAGAAATTTATCCAAATCGAGCGAAAAACCAAATTTATTTGAGTTTTTCCGAGATGCAGCCTACCTTCGACCGAATTTTTTCACGACTCAGCAATATAAATGCGAGCATTTATTGCATTCGCTGTTCTAAAATTTGGCATTTTACTCACTTCTTTGTAACTTTGCCCCCATTAAACATTAAGACGATGGACAAGAAGACGAACGAGACACTGCTCAAGAACGTAGAGCAACTGTCGAAACTCACCCAGCAGGAAGTGAAAATGATGCCCGCCGTAGAGGCCCCGCTGCCCTCGGTGGAGCAGGTGAAACAAATCGTGGCACTGGCGAAGAACATCATATTCCCCGACTTCTTCAACAAACGACAGTCGGACGAGACCATCCGCTCGTACTACATCGGCGTACACATGGAGGAACTCTACGGACTGCTGCGCAAACAGATAGCTCACGGACTGCAGTTCTGCGAGGACTGCGAGGTAACGACGTCGAAAGAAAAGGTCTATCAGGAGGCCGAGCGGATGGCACTGGAGTTCATCAACGAACTGCCCGAAATCAAAAGGCTGCTCTATACCGACGCCCAGGCCATGTTCGACAACGACCCCGCCGCCCCGAACTACGGCGAAGTCATCTTCTGCTATCCCGTCATGAACGCCATGACGCACTACCGCATCGCCCATAAGTTGCATGAGCTGCAAGTGCCCGTCATCCCACGCATCATCACCGAACTGGCACACTCGAAGACTGGCATCGACATCCATCCCGGAGCCACCATCGGCGAGTACTTCGCCATCGACCACGGCACGGGCGTCGTCATCGGCGAGACCTGCATCATCGGCAACCACGTCACCCTCTATCAGGGCGTGACACTCGGCGCCAAGAGCTTTAAGTACGACGAGAATGGCAACGTACTGAACGTGCCGCGCCACCCGATTATCGAAGACAACGTCACCGTCTATTCCAACGCCTCCATCCTCGGACGCATCACCATCGGGCACGACAGCGTCATCGGCGGCAACATCTGGGTCACCCACGACATTCCGCCCCACTCTCGCATCCAGCAGTCGAAAGCAGTGGAAGGCAACTTCGACGGAGGACTGGGGATATAGAATAAAAAAGCCTGAGCGATGTGCTCAGGCTTTTTTGATTCTATTTGAAATCTTCCTTCGAAACCCTCACGGCCCCATCAGCGTTGGCTGCCGAGCGCATCTCCGAAATCTTCACCAAGTCGAAGCTTGCCAACTGCATGCCGTCGTACGCATCGTCAAGATATCCGCGGAAGCGGGCCGTGCGCCCCGTATCGTAAATCTCGTAGTCACGGATCACGGCCTCATAACCGTCATCATAAAGGATGTATATCTTCTGATCCCTCACCCGCCATTCAAATTCGTAATAGGTATAGATACGGGTCACGCGGTTGATGTCTCGCTGATAGCCGGTGCCGCCCCTGGAGAAGTCGCCATTCTGATAGAAGCAAATCTCCGTATCATAGACGTCACCCTCCAAACCATAGCGGTCGTAATAGTAGTCGCCGACAATAGTCCCTGCCCACAACCCGTTCAGGTCCCAAGCCAGCATCGTGTCCTTATCGCAACTCGTGAAAGTCGTCATCATCAGCGCCATCATGAGCGCCAGCATCGTTTTGGTATAAATCTTCTTCATAATCATTGCATTTAAAAGTTTCTGTTGCAAAGGTACGGAAAATTTCCCGCACATGCAAGGCGAAATACCTATTAATCCATAGGGATTTGCCTATTAATCACTGGAAATAGATGTTATACAACATAATTCCGTCATTTTATGCCCCCCAACACATGGCTGTTTCAAAAAGATGACGTATCTTTACATCACGAAAATAGAAAACAACTACTAATTACATATATTATATATAAAGGGCATAAATTTCTTTTCCATTATTAATACTATCAAATAAAGAGCGGCACGGTTGTGAAACCCTGCCGCTCTCTCGTTCGTATGCTTATCCTATTCCGTCTCTTCTTCCGCTTCCTCCTGCTTCTTGCCGAACTCCGGATCAATCTTCAGGAACGCCGTCACGATATACGTCAGCGAACAGGCCGCTATCACGATGAGGAAGAACGCCTGATAGCCCACTGACTCCTGCAAGGCGCCGGCAAACATGCCCGGAATCATCATCGACAGAGCCATGAACGCAGTACACAGTGCGTAGTGACTCGTCTTGTGCTCACCCTGACTATAATATATAAGGTATAGCATATAGGCAGAGAAACCGAAGCCATAGCCAAACTGCTCGACAAAGACGCAGACGTTAATCACCAGCAGGTCGGAGGGCATGATATACGACAGGTAGACATATACCAGGTCGGGCAGCGTGATGGCAAGCACCATCGGCCACAACCAGCGTTTCAGTCCGTCACGGGCAGCAGCGATACCACCTAGGATTCCACCCAGCGTCAGTCCGATAACACCTACCGTTCCCTGCACCAATCCGTATTCTCCGTCAGAAAGTCCCAGTCCTCCGTTATGGGGAGCATCCACGAGGAAGAGTGCCGACACCTTCGCCAACAGTCCCTCCGGCATGCGATAGAACAGCATGAAACACAGACCTGCCCAGACTTGCGGTTTCTGGAAGAAGGTGATGACCGTCTGTTTGAATTCCGTCACAATCTCTCCGACGGTCTTCTTCGATTTTTCTCCATCCTCCTTCGGTTTCGGCAATGCCCAGTGATGATAGAGCCACAGGCCGATGAAGAGTCCTGCCATCAGGTAGAATACCAGACTCCACGAATAACGAATGTTACGGGTAATGACCTGCAAGGCGCCAGCCAGTCCCACCAACAGTCCCGACGAGAAGATGGTGGCAATGCGATAGAACGTGCTGCGGATGCCTACGAAGTATGCCTGCTCGTGCTGGTCGAGTCCTAACATATAGAAACCGTCGGCAGCAATATCGTGGGTGGCACTGCAGAATGCCATCAGCCAGAAGAAGCAGAGCGAGCCCTGCAACCACCAAGGTCCAGGAATGGTAAAGGCGACACCACCCAATGCGGCAGCAATCAATATCTGCATCGTGATGATCCACCAACGCTTGGAGCGCAACATATCCACGAACGGACTCCACAACGGTTTGATGACCCAAGGCAAATAGAGCCACGAGGTATACAACGTGATATCGGTGTTCGACAAGCCCAGGCGTTTGTACATGATGAGCGAAATGGTCATCACAGCCACATAGGGAACACCCTCGGCAAAGTAAAGTGTGGGAACCCATGCCCACGGAGAACGTTTATTCAATGCATAATTCATAATGCACAATGCTTAATTAATATATCTTTTTAATCTCCGCACCACGATAGTAGTGCAACAATATCTCATCATATTTATATCCTTTCTGTCCCATCACGGCAGCACCGATCTGGCAGAGTCCGACACCATGTCCCCACCCTTTTCCATGCAGGCGGAAACCATTTTTAGTCTTTTCGACATCAAAGGCGGAACTATACAGATGACTCTCACTGAGTGCACGGCGGATTTCCAGTTCCTTACCAATCGTGAAGGTTTTCTTCGTTCCCACGATCTTCAGTTTCCAGATACGTCCACTCTTGCCTCGCTCCAACGGAATGAGGTCGGTGATGGTGCCGAAATCATCCTTCAGCTTTTCGCTGACGAGACGGGAAAGCTCGTCAACGGTATATTCCACCGTCCAACGATAGAAGTCGTTGGTCTCCTGGTCGTAATCGTTCAGCACCTGAGAAAGGACCTCCTTGTCATCAGTATTGCAGAAAGGATCCTCCACGGATATCAGATAGGGTTTGGGCGTGTCTTCCCAACAATACTGGAACTCTTCTGTCACGCCACCACAACATTTCGAGAAGCGGGCATCACAAATTTCATCGCCATAGCAAAGAATACATCCACGAGTAGCTTTCAGTGCCTGTTCAACAGCCTTACTGGTCTGTTTGGTGATACCTTGATAACGCTGGCAATGGTCGTCAGCACACACATCGAAAATCGTATGGTCCTCACGGTCGTACCAGCGAATCAGTTCTTCGTCTTTCTTGATAAACGAGAAGAAACCGTCTTTTTTCTCACTGTTCTCCTCTCTACGGCGCATCTGGGCCAACAGCCATGAGCGGGAAATGACGGCATGTGCCTTCAACAGTTCCAGTCCTGCCGTCGCTTTCATCTCACTGCTGATGACGCTGGCCAGATACTGTTCTACGGGCAGTTGGTTGATGGCGGTTATCTTATCAGCCTCCACTACCAGGCGCAACGTTCCGAGGAAGACCTGTGTCTCCTTACGCTCCCAATGGAAATTAACGCCAATGGTCACATCACGCAACGAGAAGGAAGCGGAAGACGACTGGGGTGTGAAGGTCAGTTCCCGATACTGCATCCCTCGCCAGAGGATACCGCCTTCGGAGAATTCCACGGTCTGTTCTCCCTCTATCAGTTCGCCCTTGGCCATATAAGGGGCATTGAGAGTAAATTCTATTTTCTGTCCACTGACGATACCGACGGTAACATCAGGCTCCTGGCTTTTGGTCTTTTGCTTTTGGTCCTTGTCGGATGTCCAATTACAAACAGCGGTCTTGACCTCTTCAACCTGCTCAGCAGTAAGCGACACTTCCTGATAGATGCCCATAGCCACCTCTGGCGTTATCTTACGGAAGTCTTCTTCTCTGGGAGTGATGATGAGTCCACCCATATCTACAGCCCCAGGACTGATGATATACTGGCCTTCGCCCTCTTGAGTGTAACAAGCCGGACGATGCTGACGACGAGGCAGGACGACACTCAGCATAGTATCTCCTTGTCGCCATGCAATGATATTCATCATCGGCTCTGTCTCATCTTCACGCTGAGGAAGACAAGCATAGAGACGTTTGAAAAGCCGTTCGTTTGTTTCCGGAGAGTTACTGCGAATCAAAAAGGCAGCAGCAGAATAGTCGGCAACCAGCCAGATACCGCTTTCATCCTCTTTCTTCACAACCTCCACCAGATTGCGACTCAACCGCAGCCAGTTCTTTTGTAATGGAAGAATACCCGTACTGACAGCCTGCAGATGAGCATGGTCAGGGGCGGAAGCACCGCACTTAGGACCGTTGTACAAGAAGGTCAGTTCCGAATTCTTCGCCAACAAACGGCATATCGTCCCATACATCGGAAGGATTGCCTGAGGATGATGCTTGATCGTAGGAAGCGTGAAATGTACGGGTAAGATAGGGAACGGATTGACCAGTAACTCATACTTACCGTCTATCACACGATGTATCTGTTCCTTCGGACGATTCTCCAGACAGAGGAAACAAGGACGCTCCGACAGTGAACGCGCATCAATCTTTGCACCTGTCGAACGGATTCGGGCAGGGTTCCACTGCACTTCCACCGGCATCCCCTCGCCAACCAATTCACGAGTCTCCACATTTGCCAATTCACCATAACGCTGACGCACTTCATCCCAGGTCGTCAACTGCCGGTCGAAGAATCGCATCAACGAAGACTGATTCATTGGTGTCTTTTCCCCCTTGTTCATCTGTTGACGTGCCTTGACCTCCATTGTACGCAGGCGGTCCTTATAAAGATTATTGGCATTGATTTTCTCCACAGAGAGTGCCGCATCGGAATTTCCTCCCCATCGGCGACAGAGATAAAGCTCTGTGTAAATACGACCTATACGGTAACAACGTGAGAACATCAAGCCTAAGGCATAATCCTCTCCATAGGACGTGTTAGGAAAACCTACACTTCGCAAGATCGGCGTAAAGAAAGCACGTGGGGCTCCTAAGCCATTGATGCGCAGGGCGTTATTGGGACCGTTCTCATCCGTCCACTCCTGATGGGCAATAAGTCCTGGCGGTAATGTGTTCAAATCGAAATCACACATCCGATAGGAACCTACAATCATAGCTGCCTGCTGTTTATGGAAGGCATCTACAATCATCTGAAGCGTCTTAGGCGACGAATAGAGGTCGTCAGAGTCCAGTTGTACGGCAAAGCGTCCGCAATAAGTGCTGTTAACAGCCTCATTCCAGCATCCGCCAATACCCAAGTCATGCCGTTCTGGAGTAATCACGTGGAGTTTATCATGGCATGATGACAAACCAGACAGAATTTCCCCAGTACCATCCGTAGAATGGTTATCAACCACGATCACATTAAACTTAAAGCTTGTCTTTTGGGAGAGAGCACTCTCCACCGCATCCTTAATTGTCTTTTCACGATTGAAAACGGGAATGATAACGGAAGCCTCTATCTCAAATTCCTGCTCGTCAAAGTCCACCTTCGGATATTGGGTAGTATCCACCAAAGCACCAATCTGACGGAGATGAGCAGTACAAGCCTGCTCCATCTCAATCTGTACGTTACGATTGGCAGGGTTCACATAGTCGAACTGTTTCACACCGGAAGCCCGTAAGTCCGTCTCCTCTTCTGTATACAGGTATTCATTGAGATGAAACAAGGTTCCTTCTCTACTCAGGAACAGGCGGAAATCATAAAAGCCTGCCCACTGATAATCACGCTCACGGTCCGTAGTGGCATATTTATGAACCAGGGAGGTTCGTACCAGTACCAGACTTCCAAAGTCGAAGTCATCACGCAAGGAGCCCTCCTGATAGTCGATAACAGGATGCGCCTTCCGTTCTCCCTGCTCCATCTGCCAACGGTCACTGTAAATCATGGCAGCCTTCGTATCCTCCGCCACCAAAAGCATGCGTTCCAATGCGGTATCCCCTAACGATACAGACACAGGCTTCATCGCCAATAGCACATAGGGAGCAATGGCAAGCTCCGCAACCTGCATGATATAGCGACTGCTCTGTAATTGGTCAACCACCAGCATCGTACAGTCACTGGGGACTGTAGCATTCACCAACTCCTGATTGACCACAAGGAAAATATGCCGAACAACATTACTGCGGTGTAACTGAGCAACAGCTTCCTCTATCTCCGCCATTGATTGACAGGCTAGGAAGCAATCTATTTTTTGTCTCATGAATGTCTTCTTTTAAATTTTAGCTACAAAGATACGAATAAGCTAGTAAAAAGCCAAATTAAATTTGGTTTTTCTCTCGATTTGGATAAATTTCTAACGCTCGAAAATGAAAATATATTCTCATTTTTCTCGCTTAATCGAAATTTTGCACTACCTTTGCACACATGAACGAAAAAAAGAGACTATTGGGAATGACTCCGACGGAGCTGAAAAGCATCGTCAGCGAGTTAGGTATGCCTGCCTTTACGGCCAAGCAGATAGCCCAATGGCTCTATGAGAAACACGTTCGGAGCATCGAGGAGATGACGAACCTCTCGAAACAGAACCGTCAGCGACTCGCAGAGGAATATGAGGTCGGACTGATGGAGCCCATCGACTGCCAACGCAGCGTAGACGGTACCGTGAAGTACCTCTTCCCTGTCTGTTGCGACTCTGTCGCAACAAACAAAGAAGCTCTCTTCGTCGAAACCGTCTATATCCCAGACCATGACCGTGCCACCATCTGTGTATCGTGCCAGGTAGGTTGCAAAATGAACTGTCTGTTCTGCCAGACGGGAAAACAAGGATGGCAAGGCAACCTCACCACAGCAGACATCCTCAACCAGATTTATGCCCTGCCGGAGAGAGACATGCTCACCAATATCGTGTTCATGGGACAGGGAGAACCGATGGACAACTTAGACGCCGTCCTGCGTGTCTGTGAGATTATGACTGCACCTTGGGGCTACCAATGGAGTCCCAAACGCATTACCGTCAGTTCTGTAGGGGTCAGGGGAAAACTGAAACGATTCCTTGACGAGAGCGACTGTCATGTTGCCATCTCCATGCACTCTCCTATCCACGAGCAACGACAACAACTGATGCCTGCTGAGAAAGCGATGTCTATTGCCGAGACGGTAGAACTGCTCAAAGAGTATGATTTCACCCACCAGCGGCGCTGCTCTTTCGAATATATCTGTTTCGGAGGACTCAACGACTCACCGGTCTATGGGCGTGAGATTGTCAAACTGCTCAATGGACTGGAATGTCGTGTCAACCTTATCCGTTTCCACGAAATACCAGATGTCGACTTGCCTGCTGCAGACGAGAAACGCATGGAGGCCCTGCGTGACTACCTGACACATCACGGTATCACCACTACCATCCGAGCCAGTCGTGGACAGGACATTTTTGCAGCCTGTGGACTGCTCTCCACAGCTCATCAATCCCAACACCCCCATTAGACCCATTAAACCCATTAGACCCATCAATACAACAATAAAATATGGAAGAAAGAATGATTCGCGTGGCTATCACGCAAGGAGATACCAACGGCGTCGGCTATGAGGTGATACTCAAGACCTTTTCCGACCCTGCTATGCTGGAACTATGCACTCCCATCATCTATGGATCGCCCAAGATTGCAGTCTATCATCGGAAGGCTCTCAATCTTGAGACAAACTATAGCATTATCAACGCTGCCGAGGAGGCTCGCGACGGCAGACTGAATATCCTTGCCTGTTTCGACGAGGATGTGAAAGTGGACCTCGGACAACCCTCTGAAGAGGCTGGAAAAGCTGCTTTCAAGGCACTCGACCGAGCAATGAAAGACTATCAGGCCGGCCTGTATGACGTGCTGGTAACGGCTCCCATCAACAAGGCAACCATTCAGAGTCCAGGCTTTCATTTCCCTGGACACACCGAATATATCGAGGCGAGTGTCGGTGATGGCAATAAGGCCCTGATGATTCTGATGAACGAGAGCCTGCGAGTGGCTTTAGTAACCACCCACCTTCCCATCAAGGAAATCTCAAAGGCTATCACCAAGGAAGCCATCATCGAAAAAGCGACTATATTCCAGAAAAGCCTGAAACGTGATTTCCGTATTTCCAACCCACGCATTGCCGTTCTTTCGCTGAACCCACATGCCGGGGATAACGGACTGTTAGGCTCTGAAGAGCAGGAAATCATCAAACCTGCCATCGACGAACTGGAGAAGCAGGGCATTCAGGCATTTGGTCCCTACCCTGCTGACGGATTCTTCGGTAGTAACGCCTACGACCACTTCGACGGCGTGCTCGCCATGTATCACGACCAGGGACTGGCACCCTTCAAGACCATCGCATTGGAAAGTGGAGTCAACTATACGGCAGGACTGCCCATCATTCGCACGTCGCCTGATCACGGGACGGCTTATGACATTGCCGGACAGGGAAAAGCTGATGAGAACTCATTCCGTCAGGCCGTATATACTGCTATCGACGTCTTCCGTAATCGTCAGAATTATGACGAACCGTTGCAGAATCCGCTGCCCAAACTCTTCCACGAGAAGCGCGATGACAGCGAGAAGGTACGATTTGCCATTCCGAAGGCAAAAGAGCAGCAAAGTTAAATTTCTGCCAAAGTATGCCAATATGTCAGTTTTTCTTTGTACCTTTGCAGGCTGAATGAGAATTTCGGAACTACAGAGTATCAAACAACGGTACAACATCGTAGGTAACTGCGAGGGATTGAACCATGCACTTGATGTCGCCCTACAGGTGGCACCGACAGACTTGAGCGTACTCATTGTCGGAGAAAGTGGTGTTGGTAAGGAGATTATCCCACGCGTCATTCACGACAATTCTCCCCGCAGGCGCGAGAAATATTTCGCCATCAACTGCGGTAGCATCCCCGAGGGCACCATCGACTCCGAACTCTTCGGACATGTGAAAGGATCATTCACGGGTGCCATCAACGACTCCCCGGGTTATTTCGGAGTTGCCAACAAGGGAACACTCTTCCTCGACGAGGTTGGAGAACTGCCTCTTGCCACACAAGCCCGCCTGTTGCGCGTGCTGGAGACTGGAGAATACATTCCTGTAGGAGCCACTGAGGTCCGTAAGACTGATGTACGCATCGTGGCAGCCACGAATGTAAACATCCGGCAAGCCATCAGCGAAGGTCGTTTCCGTGAGGACTTATACTATCGTCTGAACTCCATTCCCATCCAGATACCGCCCCTCCGTGAGCGCGGTGAGGACATCGTTTTGCTGTTCCGTCTCTTTGCCATGCAGATGGCAGAGAAATACCGTATGGACAAAGTCGTTCTGACCGAAGAGGCCAAGCAGATGATTATGCGCTATAAGTGGCCGGGAAATGTCCGCCAGTTAAAGAATATCACAGAGCAGATCTCCATTCTCTCTACGGAACGGCAGATTACGCCAGAGATACTGGCTCGTTTCATCCCGCAAGACCAGGAAACCACCCAACTGGCAACCATCCACTCGGAAGGCGACCACTCGTTTGAGAACGAACGGGAGATTCTCTATAAGATTCTCTTTGAACTGCGCAGTAATGTCAACGATATGCGTCGTGAGGTGAGCAACCTGAAGAAACAGATCGAGGATGTGCAGACCACATCTCCGGCAGCTATCCCAACGACTCAATTAGCGCCTATTCAACCCATCGCACCTATTTCCTCTACACTCGAAGATGCAGAGGCAGAGGAATATGTTGAACCCGTCAGAGAACCAGAAAACCTCAATCTGGACGCATGGAGCCGACAGGCCCTTGAAAAGGCACTCGACCGTAATGGCGGAAATCGTAAGAAAGCGGCTTCGGAACTGGGAATCAGCGACCGCACACTCTATAGAAGACTGAAGCAATATGGACTGGAAAAGTAAAACGACCTATAAGCTGTTAGCCTTTAGCTGTTGGCTGTTGGCTGTCAGCGCTTGTTCCGTGAGCTATAAGTTCAACGGAGCCAGCATCGACTACACCAAGACGAAGACCATTCAGATTGCCGACTTCCCCATTCGCTCCAGTTATGTCTGGGGACCGATGGGACCAATGTTCAACAACCAGTTGAAAGACCAGTTCGCCAATCATACACGCCTGGAACAAGTGCGACGTAACGGCGATTTGAAAATCGAAGGTGAGATTACCCAATACCAACAGCGTAACAAGTCAGTATCCGCAGAAGGCTATTCAGCACAGACCGAGCTCTCCATGACCGTCAATGTGCGTTTCACCAACAACGTCAACCACAACGAAGACTTTGAGCAACAGTTCACGGCAACGTCCACATACGAGACGACACAGACGCTCAACTCCGTACAGGAGGCACTCGTGAGCCAGATGGTGAAAGACCTCTGCGAACAGATATTCAATGCCACTGTGGCAAACTGGTAATTAAGAGGTAAGAGGTAAGAGGTAAGAAGTAAGAGGTAAGATATGGAAATTGTAGAGCTCATCAATCACCCAGAACGGATGGATCGCGACACATTATATGAGTTGCGTTCCACGTTGGCTCTTCATCCCTATTTCCAGACCGTCCGCCTGTTGATGCTTCAGAACCTCTATCTGTTGCACGACCCGTCATTCGACGAGGAATTGCGCCGTTCGGCAGTCTACATTACTGACCGACGGAGCCTTTTCAATCTCGTAGAAGCAGCCCATTATCAGTTCAATCCAACTGTCAAAAGCCAACAGCCAAAAGCCAACGGCCAGGAAGGCAATCGCACAATGGCGCTCATCGACACCTTTCTTGACTCTATCCCTGTCGAGAAAACTGAAGAGACGGGCAAACGCCGACCTACCCCCAAGGATGCCACTGTCGACTATGTCGCATACCTGTTGGAAAGCGAAGGCAACGACTTCTCCGAGGATACGCCACAGATGCAGGGACAAGACCTCATTGACAATTTCCTCGAGAAAGAACAAGGAAGAATCCTTTTAAACGACTTCCAAGAGGATGAGGAAGAGAAACCGCAAACCGCTCCTGTCCTTGAAGAAGAGCCGGCAGAAGAGGAATACTTCACAGAAACCCTTGCCCGCATCTATATCAAACAAGGACGCTATCAAAAGGCACTTGACATCACACAACGGCTTAGCAGCAGCCACCCTGAAAAGAACGCCTACTTTGCCGACCAAATAAGATTCTTAGAGAAATTAATAATAAACAGCAAGAAATATTCAAAAATTAAATAATTAAAAATTAAAATCATGTACACATTATTTGTAATTCTTATCGTGATTGCAGCCATACTGATGATCGGTATCGTGCTGATTCAAGAGTCAAAGGGCGGTGGCCTGTCATCCAGCTTCGCCTCTTACAACCAGATTGGCGGTGTCCGCAAGACTACCGACTTCGTAGAGAAGGCTACATGGGGCCTGGCTATTGCCATGGTGCTCTTCAGTGTCGTATGCGCCTGGGTAGCCCCCACGGCAACAACCGACGCTTCCGTAATGGAGAACTATCAGGCACCTGCCACCAATCCTAACAACCTGCCAGGCTTCGGAGCCAGTCAGACCAAGGATGCAGCAGCTCCTGCAGCACCAAAAGCCGACGACAAAGCTCCCGCAGACGCTCCCAAGGCACCTGCACAGCCTGCCAAGTAAAGAAATTCCGCAAAAAGTACGGGAATTATTTGGCTAATCCAAATTTTTCCCGTACCTTTGCATCCGCAAAACTAACATGGTGCCCGTAGTTCAGTTGGTTAGAGCGTCAGATTGTGGTTCTGAATGTCGACGGTTCGAGTCCGTCCGGGCACCCTCCAAGAAAGTCCTGTAAATCAATGATTTACGGGGCTTTTTCTTTTTAATCATTGCATATTTGATACTGATTTGATACTGCTACGTCCATCCCTCGATTTCAGCGTTGCTACTGCCGCATTTTCTCCTAAAAACTTCTTTTCCCTTAAAGCCCATGAGGAACCTTAAGGGAAAAGAATAATATTCAGCGTTGACAAGTTGATATTGTCATATAGGTGTCAACCCGTCAACCATCACTCCTTTCTTACTTTCGGATATTTCTGATTCTTCCCGCTGTCGCGCCTACCCGTATCCTTTCGCTTTGCTTTACAAAGAAAGTTAATCAATTATTTCGAAATATTAAGTATTACCCATTTACCGTCTTTACGGCCACCTTCACGAGTGAGGATGCCTTTTTCGTGTAGTGATGCCAAGTCTCTTTGAATAGTTCGTATCACCATGCCTGTCTTTTGTGACATTTCACTGGCGCTCAACGAAGGATTCTCTTTTATTAGTCCAAGTATAACTCGCTGTCTATCAGTTAGTTCTTTTACGACATCTTTTACGACATCTTTTACGACATTTGTTGTTGCAGTTGAAACAGGCAGAACCAATTCCACTTCATCTACTTCTATCTTATTCTTCAACTCTGGTTCGCCCCAACCAGTCTCTTTCCAAGCAGCAATGATCTTGGGGAAACCGGAACCGATATTCTCACCAAAGCCTACCATGCGAAGCATATTCTGGATGCGAGGGTTACGAGCCTTGGAGTTACCACCTTCGTAGATCTGCTCTATAGGCAATCTCAACAATCCAGGATTACGGAAGCAGAGACGGTTATCATGCTTTTCAATTCGTAAGATGCCAGCATCCATCATCAGGTCTGCATGAATTATCGAGTTGGTAAAGGCTTCGCGTACAGCTTTATGCTGAGGTGTGTCATCCACTCGCTGCAACCCCTCCATTCGGAATGGTCTCGGCAAGTCGAAAGTCATCTTTGGCAATACAATGCTGAAGAACTGATACAAGTTGTTTTCCCAACGCCCATCATAAGTCAGGCGGTCGCTATAGCGTTCCTCACCAATAAGGTTGCAGAAGTTGAGGTAGTCCATGCGGAAATTATCGAAGCGTTCCCGTATAGGCAACCCCTTTCCAAACATCATCAAGCCAGCCATCGACAAGCCCTCTTTACCTTCCTCTCTATTGACGATATAGCCTCCGAGGTTCCTGAGGAACGTTTTATCATCAACCTCGTTCCACACGTGGTCATTGTTCCATACCCGGAACAATGTACGATAACGATGCAGCGTGTCGAGGTCGATATCATCCATGTTGTAATGTTCAATCAGGATGCCATCATTGCCATCCTCGAAAGAGTCGCGTATCATGGCTCTCACCTGCCGCTCTGTGCAATGGTAATCACCTTCATGGTTACGCCTGTACGTTCCCTTATAAACGTTGCCGTTCAGGTAGATTGGCTTCATGCGGAAATCTGCCATTGGCACATGGATACATACAATCTTCTTTCCATCCAGATTAATTACCTCAACATCCTTCTCAACAAGGATGTTTTCATTCACCTTGTCGCTGTTGATGGTGTTCCAGAAGTCCGTCAGAATCTTCTGATGATTGTCAACGCCTATTATCTCAAAGCGTTTGGCAGGATCAGTCTCTTTCCGATGTTCCTCTATGCCAAGCAGTATTAAGCCGCCGATAGTATTCGCAAAGGCAGAGTACGTATTCCAAAGTTCTTTGGGAACTTCAGACTTAGCCTTCTTACACTCCAGCGTTACACGTTCGCCTTTAAGCAGTGCTTCCTTTATCGTTTTCTCGTCCATATTCATATTTCGTTTGCAAAGATACAATTTTTATTCAGCAAAAACAACATATTGCAGTTACCCATTAATTGCTTTTTGTAGTATTTATGTTTTTAATGATTCTACATAATCATATGCAGGTTTTTTCAATTTGTATATAGGACTTCCGTCACTATTGGGCCGATCAATAGCAGCAAATCCAAGTTCCATTAGTCGCTCAAAGAAATTGTCCCATTCTGCTCTTTCTTTCCCAGTATTAACACAAAATTCCTCTTCTCCAATTTGAATAAAAGAACCATCCATAGTTTCTATAATCCAGCATTCCCCATCATCGCTATCTGCCCATTTCTTTAAGTGCTCTTTGTCAAAATCAGACAAAGAATCCAGTATCGGATTCACACCTTCTTTTGCTTTTCCCCTTTGTTCTTCAACTAAACCCAATTTGCAAACTTCCTTGAGAAACTCATCCCGATCTGTTTCCCATTGTGATAAAGTAGAGAAGTCTGGTTTGGACATATTGAAGAAATCTAGGACTTTCCCCATAAACTCATTCATTCTGTCTGTTGCGTCTTTTGCATTGACTTTTATGGAAATGAATTTACTGTCAATGACTCCATTCAAGTCACCATATTCACAATCTGCAGTAAGGAATGAATAGCATTCTGTGTCTTGTATCCATGCAGCCCCCATTTCATTAAGGCATATAGAACTTAGGTAGTATCTAGGAGAATGAACAATAATCATAAATATATCATTACCCTCAAACTGAGATTTTATTTCTGGAAAGATTTCTTTGCCTATTCCAATCTTATATGTTGGAACAGAACTACAAAAAATTTTTTCTGCCTCAGACCCTATATAAAGTCTAAGTAACTTTACAAGAGCCTTAACAAAGGCTTCATCTTCACTTTTATGACTGATAAAGATTTTTGGAGGGTGGGAATAATTGTCCTTCAATACTTTTAGAGAAGTTCTAATGTCACCAAAGGAAAAGGCATTAATAATTCCATTCTCAATGAGTTTTGTTTCCGCTTTAGAAAGAATATCCCTTAACAATGGATAATCATCAGAAATGAGAGTATATAAGTTCTTTACAATTTCTTTCAATTTGTTAGTGTTAGGTCCTGCATAAGAATCTGACCTAATCTTCATTTGGCTAATGATTGAAAGTCCTTCATTAATCAAATCTTTTATTTGTTTTTTATCTTTTGTCATATTTCGTTTGCAAAGTTAATCATTATTTCCAAGAGGAACTACTTTTAAACTGTATTTCCTGCTATTTCTATCAAGTACAACATCATACTCTCTAATCCCTTTTGCTTTTGCAATCATTCTTAGATGTTCTTTATAACGTGATTCCATGTCTGGACCGTAATAAATGGCTTTCAAGCACCCTTTATCTGGGATTGAAGAATACTCTTTATCGGCATCCTTATCAGCTAATGGTTCTAAATCGAGGATTCTCCATTCCTTTTCATGAGCATAATCAGATTTATCTTTATATAGATAAGTTTTCAACTTATATAGTTTGTCAACAGGATACATTTGAGCATATTGTTGCAGAATTGTATCATCAACAAAAATATTCCTTAGAAATATACGCCCACTTATTCTGTCAATTATTTCTGTTGCATCCATTTTCTGGCATGTATAGATAATAGGAAATAAGCATACCGCATGGGTATTCTTTGTCGATACTCGCCAATTTCTAAAGTCGTATTCCAAAGAGAATCCTGTATAACCATCTGCATATGTATCCCACATATATTTAGAGGTTACTGTTTCTGTGAAACATGCAATTTTAGTTGTCTTATTTTGCCTTGCCCATAACTGCTGTTTTTCGATTTGTCTTTTCCAATTATTATAAGATTGTTTATAAACATCCCATAATTCCGTTTCTATAATGCTGTCAGACTGATTAAGATCAATCAATTCCTGTATTTTTGATGTGACAGAATTTATAGGGAAAGAAGAAGGATCATTCCTATAAGCTTTCAGTATATCTGGAATGCACAATTTATATATATATCTCATTCGTGTGTCTACTGACTTATTATCATAAAACACAGTAGAATCATATTTATCTGGAAACTTATCCGCTATACACACAGGAATAGTCCCTTGCTCAAATGAAATAAAAGAATCTATACTACATTTGCGGAAACGAAATAGTTTTGAAGGGATATGATGACTAACGAATCCCCATACCTTCGAATATAGCATAAGAGTTTCCATTGGTGGAAGATTATCTGGTATTGATGTCCTCTCCATCAATCTTGCAAACTCTTTCTTGAATTGCGTTTTTGTATATGATACCTTTTCTTTGCTCATATAGCTTTATATTCTGATATATTTATTATCTTAGGTTTTGTAGTCCACACAAAACTTATCAATTGAATATTGTCAAGTATATATGTTGTCTCATGGAAAATTCCCGAATATGGTGATTTGAAATAGCTCCCCCCTGTTTTTCCGTCCGTTGCATCACTAACTACAAATAATGGAGTGAAACAGATTTCACCCTTATTTAGTAAATCCCCCAACACTTTATCTTCTGTTTCTATTTTAGCTGTCATGCCAACTTGAGGATCCATTTTCATATCAGACATTCTGACATCTTTTAATACATGACGATGTTGGAAGTATAAGATACCGTCATTTTGAATATGATTTGCTTCCAAAGGAGAGGACGAATCTTTCCCATTTTTATGAATGTAATCATTTTGTTTTTCTAACCAACTCTTCAATTCCTCATGGTTAACAGGGATTCTCTCAAATGAATTTAGCCAACAATAAATATCCAATATGTGCCCCATAAAACTAATGCTAACGCTATGGGCTTCAATATTCCAACCTAGAGAGAATGAATATATTTCATCATCTCCATTCTTGATATGCTGATTAATAAGTAGCCGAATTCCTTCCAATGTCTTGTTTAAGTCTTCTTGACAATCCGTTTTTGTATGAAATATCTGAGGAATGGTATGGAAATAATCTTCAACGAGGACCACCTTTACACTTGTTGGCATTTCTATTTCAGCTCCTACTTTCCATAATGCTTTAGCAACTTCTAATGTTGCGAAATCAATGGCAAAATGGATTCCATCTTTTAGCTCTATCGAATCATAGTTACAAAAGCATCGATTTGTTTCAAATACTTTAGTGTCGTGATAAGATATAAATAAGCGGATTCCATCACCTTTATCAATCTGATATGGAACATAATCCTGAAGTTTTTTTCCTTTTGGTTCTTCTTTCTGAGGTTTGGGGAAAGGACGAGGTATACCAAAATAATCATATACAGAATGATTTGAACATAGATATTGGGTAATAAGGCTTTTCCACAGATCTAATGAGATCTCCCCGTCTATTCTAAAAATCTTTGTGTATTCTGCTTGATGCCCCATTTGATTCATAGGGGTATCAATACGTTTTATCATCTTTTCTAAATCATAACATCTTATTGCACCATCAAAATGGTTGAATTCTTTGTGGTCAAAATCGTATAACGCATGAAGATATCGACATCCGTATGTATCTTTCTCTAGTGTTGGAGCTTCGACATCTGTCACTTCTTCCATTTCAAACTGATATTGCTTACCATCATCTTTCTTTTGCCATATAAATTCCGTAGATTTTATATTAGTATATACTTTATCTATCTCGTCACTTTCATATCTTGTCAATCCTTCTGGAATACTTTCTATGTCATCAGTATATTTAGGTCCATACCAGAATTCATATTCATGACTCTGTCTCCATGAAGGAGCAAAACCTATAAGATTTGTATCTAAACGTACTTTGACACTATGATTACCATTATTATATACTTCAAATAGTTTATCAAGAAAACCAAAATTATAATTGTTGTATATGGAATATGATCTGCGAAAGAAAGAATGTAATACTACTGATAACTGGTTATTCTTACTTTTAAATACGCCTTGTCCACAATAATTAAAAGCCTCTAATAGGCGTTCAAGTCGGATCAATCCGTCACCATCTATATGTTCCTTCAGTTCAGGAAATGCGTTGTATAAAATATCTACATATTCATATAGTACAATACCATTATAAAGCCATCTCCCTTTTCCATCAACACAAAACAATTTATGTTTGTTTAATTCCTCTATAAATGCTTTTTCATATTGTTGAATGGCTTCACCCATGTATTTGTAAAAGAACGCCAATCTTCGTTCTTGCAACTCTTTCTTTTCGTCTTTGCCTTCAGGAATATATGTATTACCAACAACATAACTTAGTTCATGCGACATGTATAGACCATTTACAACACTCCAGCCAATGAATCTATGAATATCATGAGACATATTTGTCGGTCTTCCGCCGTCAGAACCCATCCATATCATATCGTCTAATGCTGAAATAGACAAACAAGTGTTATTTCGTGCTATGCCATCGGTACAATATATTCCTTGAAGTCTTTGCATTACTTTCCAATTATCATCTGTTCAACTTCTTTTTTTGTTTGCTCCAATAAATGCAGTCCTTCTTTTTGCAATGCTTTTGCTTGCTGGCGCATAGAATAAACGTGATTTATAATTTCTATCTGCTTTTCTTTTGGAGGCAAAGGTAAATCAAAGTTCTTAAGAAATGTAGATGAAACACGTTGCTGTCCAGCAGAACCGCCAAAGTAAAGCTTTGCGGTATCTCGGACACACTTCATGTGAAGAATGGCGTGAAGATATTCTATTATCAGGCTTTTGTCTTTCGGACGAATAATGAAAAACTCAGTAGAGCCACATCCCAAACCATTAGTAAGTTCTTTCGCTATGGCAGATTTCCCATTTTGCATGCAAGGAGTTATTTTTGCCCACAGCAAGTCCCCTTCTTTGAATTTTGTGAAGCCTGATGCATTTTCTATCGTTGTGTCTTCTTGCTTGCTTACTTCTGCATAGATCTCATCTATAGCCTCCATTGGGATAAAAGATATTGGGGTTTCAATACTTTTCCCCTTAAAAGAGCCTGTAGGATTAACAGATGCTACACTTGATAACTTTATGTTATCATACTTACTTGAAATGAGTTTAATACCATCCTTGTAAACAGTTGGATCTAATCTTTCCTCAAGTTCACTTCTATTCACTATGAATAGTCTACTCTTCAAATCTGTCTTGATCTCAGGAAGAGTTATCCCAAGTTCGTTGAGTATATATGAGTCGATACTATCCAAAAGCAGTTGGGCCTCAGATTCTTTTTGTTTTTTTTGCAAATATGCAGACTTGATTACATCAACTATTACTTGTTGTTTCTCTATGTCGGGTAGAGGTATTTCAAGAGATTGATATTCTTCCGAATTAATATTGGGTTGACCACTTGGGCGCTGGATTGCATTAACCCACTCTTTGTAAGCATTAAGTTGTGTGTAAGTGAATATATATTCTGGAAGTGCCTTATCCGTATTGATGATAAAACGAATAAGATAACCTGCGAAAAAGCAATCATAAGGAGCAGACTTATGAATGTATGCCTTTCCTACGGTAGCTCCACTTCTAGCGATTAAAATATCATTCTCACCAAGAATGTATTTATCTTCAATATTTTTTGCTGTTGCCCCCAATTCATTATGAGAAATCAATCCATTCTCGTCAATATCTGTAATTCTTATATAACGAGACTCTTTCATGGAACTTCTTGGAACTCCTGGTTCACTTGCTCCATACTGCGGTTTACATACAAGTACATCTTTCAATTTTACCTTGGGATACAATGAGTGCTGAACTTTACGATTATATAAAGCCATTTTTGGATCAAGGCGTCCTTCAATCTCAGAACGTTGAACAATGAAGACCTTATTATTATCAATATAATGGGGTACTTGATACATGGTATACTATCTTTTGACTAAACCATAATTTTTTTCTAACACTTCCAAAACATTATCTTCTATGACTTTGGCAAGTGATGTCGCTCTACAAGAATCATCATATTCATGATAGGTATCATTCTTGTAGTCTGATTTTGGCTCTGGACTGCCTTTTCGTCTTACAATAATCACTTGTTTATCTTCTAAAGCACGTGCCCATCCCATTTCATAAAGGACATTTGCATTGTTGTCTGTGATATCTGCAAAAACGATTTTAGCCTTCTTGATTTTATTGATAATATCTTGTATCTGATCTTGAGTCGCCCCTTTTTCACACATGATAGGAAACAATGATATGTTTATATTATACTTCTTAGATATTTCATTAATTTTGTTATTATAAATTGTGTTATAATCGGCAACAATTTCAGGGTTCCCTTCAAAGTAAGGCATGGCGACAAAAACTTTTATCTCTTGAGAACTTATTTTATCGTATAGGCTAATTAGACTATCTGCACTGACTTCATAAGAAACCTCAAAAATATGATTGTTAAGAATCCAATTCTTGAAGCCATTAAACTTTGCAGTTCCTTTAATGTGGTACCATAGAAACGCCATGAGCAAACCAATGCTTCTATTTGACTGCAATATAGTATTCTCACCATAAAGAGTGTTTACTGCCTGAAGTGAGTTTGATACGGCCTTTACGCTTTTTGTTTCTTCAAATCCATCATCAAGCATTCGTTTAAAAACATAATTGTAGAATGTCCTGAAATTGTTTTCAATAATATGGCTGAGATTCGTGAAAATTGTTGGTGGCACAAGATGTATCAATTGACGCGTAAGTACCGGATATTTACCTTGGAAAATCTCTGTTAGTTCATCATCCCTAAAGTTATTTGTATCATCAATCATTACGCGTAAGTTTTCTTCAGATGTGAGAGGTATTGTTTTTGTGTTTATATTATGGAAGAAAACCTTTGTGGCCTTATCAAAATCCTTTTCATTAGGATTTTCTATTCTATGCTCTTCTTTATCATAATACTCTGTCCCAAGTAAAATACAGTATGGAACAATCATTCTTTTTACCTTCTCATTTTCTGATTTTTCTGCAGCATTAAGCCTATGATTACCATCGATTCTGTGCAATTGCTTTCCCAATGATTCATCAAGGTCTAATTCGACAATCTTCATCTTTTCTAAACTGTCTTTGGAAAAACTTATTTCTTTGACATTCAATAATGTTTTGTCAAAAGATACATTACATTTGTAATTCTTAGCCTTTTGCAACAAAACAATTGGTTCCGGATCTGTAATATCCTTCTTTTCCTTAAAAGCATATTTAATCTTATAACTTAGAATCACTTCGGGGAAAAAGAGATATGTCTGGGTTTCAAGAAAATCACTAATATCGCTTCTGTCAAGCAACCCTCTTTGGTAACTATAATCTGCTTCTGAGATTCGAGCCAAATCTTTTATGTTTGCAAAACCTCTAAGGCACAATTGACCATTAAGTGAATTGTCTAATATACCTGTTAGTCTCATACTCTATCCAAATTATTAATGAATTTCTTTAATTCTTGCCCTATAATATCCAACTCGTTAACCGCGGTCTTCTTGCCAGTTGCGTCATAACCAATTTCTTCAGCTATTGCCATAAAAATAGGGTAATCAGGAAGTTCCTTCTGCTTAAGTGCCAGATAGTTATCTAAAAGTTTTGACTTCAAATCTTCTATTTTAGTTGCATACTCTGTCAGCAACTCCGCATTCCAATCTTTGTAAACTTGAGTTTGCTTTATAGCGGTTGCAGACTTCAAATCATGCGACTTCAGCGAATCAACCTTGTCTTTCTGTTTCTGTTTAATTTCCCTATCCCAAAGGTCTCTTTTTGCAAGATAGTCTGCATCTTCTAGAAGTTTCGACTCAATTGTTTTCTTCTTCCTTTCAAGTTCCTCAGTATGACTCTTTGGCCATTTCTTAAGAAATAGCACAGAGCTTTTTACTCCAGCTCCATTTGCAGCAAATGCTGTCTGTGGCATACTTACTACAGCAACTATACGGAACCAGTCTTCCAGTTGGGTACGTACATATTGCATACTGCTATTTGTAAGAATGCCATCAGGCAATACAATGGCGAGCATTCCCCCTTCTTTAAGGAATAGATAATCCTGTTCAATGAAAAGAACCTCACTTTGTTGACCATCACGGGTGTTATCACCCGACTTTGCTTTGACTGCAAGCCAATCTTCTTCTTTCTTGCCTAACTGATAGGTTTTGAGATATGCCTGCTCTGTTTGACGAATATTACTCCCAAAAGGTGGATTGGTGATGATAAAATCGAATGTTCCATATTCGAAACCCTTATTGCCTGTGCGCTCTTTGATTGTTGCATCAGAGACAAGTCCATCAGATGTTATGACATTGGTATGACCATCATCATGAATGATCATATTCATCTTGGCTGCACGTGAAATTTGCTCATTGATTTCTATTCCAAAAAGGTTCTTCTCTGCAAAGTCATGCCAATAAGGGAACCACTTGGCGTATTGCTTTGCGTCATTCTTGTAGTTCGGATAATAATCTGTAGCCTCGTTTCGTACTTTATTGAGAGCATAGAGCAAAAATCCACCACTACCACAAGATGTATCCAATACTTTTGAATCATGCGTAATAGGAAGCACATCAACAATAAATTTTACGATTTCACGAGGTGTAAAGTATTGTCCAAAATTACCACGGAAGAATGAACCCATGAATGTTTCAAACGCACGCCCCTTACTGTCAAGATCTGTGTCCCCAAGGTTTACGCTTTCAAGATAGCTCACAACTGTCCTGATTTTCTCTGGGGTTAATCGAATGTTGTCACGGAACACTTCGGCATCTCGTTTTCGACCTTCCTCATAGAGGGCTTTCACTCTGTTATACAGATTGTCATTTTCTATAAGCCTGCGTTTGCGCTCGTCCTTCTCTTCTTTCTTAGATACTGTTATGATTTGGAAATCGTATGGTTCGCCCATTTTTCTAGGCTTGCGTTCATCCCATATCTTACAAAATATAAGTTTATCAAGTTCATCAAAAGCTTCAGAAGGATTCAACTGACCTCCTGCCCATAAAGCTTCATGAGCTTGTTTAAAACGACGAGTCAAATCAGCTTGGTCAATAATAGACAAATCAAAGAAACGCTGTTTCCCGTCTTCCTTTGGAAGGTGCTCTGCACCGTAAACATACTTGTAGTTCGCTACTTCTTGAACACCATGCTGAGGAATGTCTGGAATCTGATTACGAGTGTTTTGGGTCTTATCAACTTCAAAATATTCATTCTTAATACCAGAGGTTACCCAAACATATTTTACCTCACCTGGCAATGCGAATGCGTAACTATACGCTTGATTGATGGCTTGTTGAAACTCAGCCTCACTTACTTCTTGTTTTTTACATTCTACAAGGATTAGAGGTCTGACACATAATCCATCTTCATAAACTACAATATCAGCCTCCTTAATTTCACTTCCCATTGTTATAGACTCAAACTGACGAATTTGAGATTCTGGGTAGTTGTAGTCAAGAATCAACTGGAGAAAAGATATAGCTTGTACCTTCTCTTCTGGATTGTTGTAATTACGCTCCTTATTTTGGTATATGTATGTAATACGTGACCTATCTTCATTAAAAGAGATATAGCCGTTGTCTAACCCTAGTTGTATATAATCTTTCATATCACATCTTATATTTATAAACTAACTGGCACAAGCCCTAACTTATTAATACTCTCGTTAGCTTTCTGTAAAGCCTCATGGACTTCAAGTACCTCGGTATAGTCCCAATACTTGATGTCCTTCTTGATGTCGTCCAATGACTCTACTTCTTTCCTTATCTTCTCTATCTGCTCTGCATCAGAGACAGCAACAATGCCTTGCACAGCCTTGTTGTTCTTGGCTTTCATCAGATTAAGGATAAGACTATCAATAGAGCCAGAGGTCTGTACCTCAAAGACGTAGATAATTCTGCCCATATTGCCGATAGAAACTTCCCAGACAGCATCAACCCTTGCGCCATTGGCTACGGTGACTTCTGTTGTAGCTTTAAAGCCCAAGCACTCGCCAATATCCTTAATCTTATCACGTATATCATTATGAACGAAGCCAGATTCTTTCTTGGTCTTAGGGACTTCCACTACATCAACTGTCACAGGTTCATCAATGTCTTTTTGAACTTCCTGCCAAATGAAATAGTCAAGGGCAATCAAGTTCTCCAAATCATTATAGCCTTTATTCTTGGCAAAAGCAAGCATCTTCTTACCACAATCCGACAGATAAGCATACATTTTGCCGTCCATTGCAGAATCGTATTTTGGCGTGTTGGGCACTTCAAGGATTGTAAAGCCTGTCTTGGTCTTGCTATTCCAAAGAATACACTCGTCAGGAAATGCTTTGTTCAATATTTCACTCATAATCCCAGGACCAATACCCTTAATCTTCTGGCGGAATTCATCCCATCGCTTGGCAAGCGAATCCTTACCATAAAGTAGATTGGCAAACTGAGAACGAATCAACTCAATAGTGTTAGTCTCTATCAAGTTATCTATCTTGTAGTGCTTATTACCCCACATGCCCATAGCCCATAATGGGGAAAGCAGATTATATACGTCATCGGCCGTCATATTCAGAAGGCGGGCTTTGTCATACTTCTGCATTTCCTTTGCATGAACTTCTCGTTCAGCCAATTCGTCATTAGCTTTTTCTTGATGGGCAATTAACCATTGATGGTATTGCTCCAGATAGGATATGCATTTCTTCTCGTTCATATAAATTCTATTTTGTCGAGTTCAACAATTCTTTGATGTCAACATCGAGGATGTCGGCAATCTTTGTGAGAGTGGGTAAGTCTGGCTGTGATGTATTGGTACACCATTTGGACACGGTGGCTGGGTCTTTGCCGATTTGCTCAGCCAGCCATTTACCTGTTCTCTTCTTTTCCACAAGGACAACTTTGATTCTGTTAATATCTTCAGTCATTGGATAAATATATTGATGTTTGACGCAAAGATATGAAATTATCGACAAATATCCAAGCCATTGGAGAATAAACAGCATTTATTTATTGTTTTTTAGGAAATACATGGTGTAATGACACATTTTATAGCTTAATGAGCTTCCTTGCTATCTGATGTTGTTCTTCTTTAATGTCGTGCAGAAACTCTTGTATCTCTCTTACCTGAGGGAAAAGAACTTCATCAAAATAGGACTGAGAGAGTTCCTTGCTTTGAGCCATCTCGTTGGCTCGTTTCATAGCCTGATTCAAGTTGCCACCAAGCCAGCTTAGTTCCTGCTGGTGTTTCTTGTACAGATTCACCATTTCACATAGTGCTTCAAGTTTTCCTTTGGTTGCAAGGTCGTTAAACTGCTTTACAGCATCACGAATCATGCAGCTCATATACCTGTAGCGTTTAGCTTTCCTTTCAAAAAGGGCAGCATCCTTTGGCTTCAAATAGATCTCTATTCTTTTGTAGTCGTACTTAGTCTTATCTTCTTTTCTCATTCTTCTTATGATTTTATTTACCGAGTTGCGAGGTAAAATATTCCAACATCTGAAAGAATTGGCAAGAATACTTTTGGGCGGGTTTACCGGTAAAAAGTACAACTTGCTATTCATTTCTCATAGAACGAATACCTTCCATTATCGCTATTTCTCATTTCTTTACATATTTATTCTTCGTAATATCGCTCTTCAATCATAAACAGTTATCTCATTTTTACAATTTTACTGCAATTATGTATTACTGCAATTATGCATTATAGTATTTCTGTTTTACTATTTTATTGTTTTACTGTAATACTGAAAAACTATAAAACTGTATTTCTGTATTTCATAATTATTGTATTTCTATATTTCTGTTTTTCGATTATTCAGAATTTCTATCTTTCTGCTTCCTACATTCTGGGTGTTTCTTCTCATACCTACTCACCCATTTACAGATGCCAGATTTGTCGCTATAGCCAAATTCCTCAGCAATCTCATCCTGCGTTTTACCTTGTGACTGCAATTCTTTAATACGGTCATATTTGACTGCATCTTGCTTGTCAGACTTCACAAGGAGATCAAAAGGGACATGCAAACCTGTATTCTCAAAAGTCATGTTCTCTTGGAATTTAAGTTTAATAGATGCAGACTTGTCTTGCTGAGAAAGATAGTTCCCCTTCACACAGCACAGATGCTTATACTGGCTGCTATCTATGTCTGTCCGTAATTCAAATACCAAGCGCATTTTCCCTTCGAAAGCCTGTGAACCTAACAAGTGGTGCTTGGACGGGGGTAAGTCTTCAGTGCGTTTCCCACAATGATGCAGGAATAATACTAAACATTGATGCCTTTCGGCCAGTTGCAAATATTGCTGTAAGAATGTCCTCACTTGATTACTTTCGTTGATATTACCATAGTATAAATCAGCAAAGCAATCTATGATGATTAAGTCAGCAGGTTGCGCAGTCAGCCTTTCTTCAAGCTGCTGCAACAAGTCTGTTGCATCGAAGATGAAGCGCAGTCCTCTCAATTCTTCAACGGGAATCCTTAAGTCTTTATTCTGTTTATAAAGAAGATAGGCTGTAGCAAGTGCGTCATCTTCTGTTGACACATAGATAACACTTCGATGGATGGGATGGAGTGGTATTCCCAGGAACTCGTCTCGACCTGCTGCAACGCACATTGCCAACTGGCGTAAGAAAGCGGATTTTCCCGTATCGGATGCGCCACAGATACATCCTAAACCTGCTTTCTGCATATAGCCACCCCATAATGTCGGTATCTCTATCACGTTCTGCAAAAGCAAGTATTCTGCCGTTATTTCTTTTTCCATGCTTCTTCGTTATCGAGAATACTTTGCCAGTTTGCCAGATGCCAATAATGCATCTATTTCCTCTTTATCATACAGGTTTCTCCGCCCAAATTTCATCTTGTGGATCAATCCTTCGCTTTCCATGCGCCACAGGGTACATGTAGAGATGTGAGCCAGTCGGCACAGTTCTTGACGGTCATAATACTCAGAGTGTTTCTCCTCGGTCTTTGCAACTTGTACGTTATTGCCCAAAGCCTCAGCAACAGCCTCTTTAATAGCTTCTTGAATGCCTTCTACATTCACTGAAATAAAGTCTTTTATCATATCCTGAAATTATTAAATGATTTGAAACTGGCTGCAAAGGTACGACTATAATTGCCTAATGGCTAAAAGGGGAATGGAAACAGAGAGGCAAGTTGCTTATTATAAACAACTTACCTCTCTTTCAGGATACTCACAAAGGGGATTTGGTGGAGAAATTCCCTACTATAAGTAATACAATTCTTTTCTTAGGCTATCATGAATTATCAGCTTATTCGGCCTATAATGCGAATGATATTTGCAACCTATGCTTTTGCAGAATATCCGATACCATGTTGCAAAAGATTTCGGCCGTTTTTGCGGTTGCAGTTTATTGCTTTGATAGATCAACAGGGCTATCCTGGCATAATCAATATCGTTCCTTTTCAAATGAAGGGCTTCTCTTAGCATGGCATAGAAATTGATTGGATGCGAAGGGCCTATCCCTTTGAATGAAGCGACAAAGTAATCTGCAAAAGTATCTGGCTGATCTAAGGCCAAAGGATTCCCATTCAAGAAAAAACGCAGAAAGAGTTCACAAGCCAGTCCGACGACTTCCTGATTCTCTTCTACGAATGCTCTTGCAAGCCTTAGATACTCATTGGCATCTTTTTGGCTTAACATGCCTTTCTCGACCAATACATCCAGATAGTTCTCACCGTTCCTCAAAAAATCTGTCACATCACATTTCAATCCTTTACTCTTATCCATAATACAGTCTTTATATGGTTGACAAGTTGACAACTCATTAGAGAAATTCAATCTGTCAACATGGTTATTTTTACTTTTTCTTGGCATTCTTTAGTTTGGCGGCAATTCGAGCAGCCTGCTCAGAAGTGCCCACCTTGATATATTTCTCAAAAACCTTTTCTGACAGATGCCCACTGATACTCATCATTTCTCTCGTGTCAAGTAAGCCTGTCTTATACAGGTTCGTAACGCCGCTTCTTCTGGCGGTGTGGCTGGTTATCAGTTCATACTTCGGACGAATTACCTCATCTTTTGCATTACGTTCCCACAACGGACTTCCATTGTGTTCATCAGCATAGCGTTTCAATTTGCCATAATGATTCAGTTCATTCACATTTAATGTTTCTCCGGCTTTTAAGCGTCTGGTTAGTTCTTTGAAATATTCTTCAGACTGGCGTTCTTTTAAATATAATAATGTAGGGTGCTTTTCTGCTAATGAAGGAACGGTCTTAGCCAGTTCCTTTAGTGCCAGTTTGATATAGCGATTGATATGCCGACGGTCTAACTGCGGGAAATTGTAATCATACTTTTGGCATAGTTCATGGACGCGTTCATCTACGATGGGGATTTCAACATATCGTTTGGTTTTCTGCTGCTTCAATCCTATCACCTCTACATCATCAATAACCGTCTTGAAATTAGAACGGTCGAGTGAACCATAGTCACTAAAACGCTGACAACTCAAATATCCTAAGAAAAAGACATCACGTACTTGCTCACGAATGCCAGACAATGGCATTTGGTAAAGTGCATCTAATTCTTCATCTGTCAGATATAACTCTGTCCGTTTGTCATCTTGAGCAACCGTCCGTTCTTTCCATACTCTTAGTGAAACCGCATTCTTGTTTAGTCCTTCCTCTGCAGCGAGATTGCATAGCTTTCGAAAGCAATTCACGTTCTTATTGACAGTTTCTGGCATCAAGCCTTTCTTTTCCAAGAAAGAAGAGAAATCGTCAGCAAACTGACGCGTAATGTCATCAAACAATAATGCTTCATCACAGAATTCTTTCAGGTAAACACCAAATATCTGCCATACCTTTACACTTCCTGCTGTGTATTTTTCGTTGTGACCATGACGGATTTTACCATCATGGATTCCTTCATAGAATTGATCATAATAGCGAGTGACGGAATGCCTCTGTCTTTCTTCTGCTTCATTCTCCATCTGGAGCATTGTTTGTTCTGCTGCTATCGCTTCAGCATTGACTACTCTCTTGATTGCCTGGTCAATAACGGTCTTGTCTTTGACTGATAGGATCTTTCCGTCAACAAATAGTTTGTCGATAATCTGCAAGACCTCTTGTGTCTGCTCATGCACTTTCTTACCTTCCTCAGTGTTTTCAAACTTAGACATGGCAGTCAGACTCTTTTCTGCCTTCTGCCACTCTTTAATGTTCACACTCACACCTGTGCATACAATCATGTTCAAACCATTACGCTGCACCCTTGTGTATAGCTTGGCTATACCACTCTTTCTTGTTGTTCTCAAAAATAACTTTGCCATAATTCTCTTTTTTACGGTTACAGTGCCGAAAAAAGAAAATAGTCACAATACATCAATTATCGGCACCTTGAATTCTGAAAAACAGACTTCTCCGCACGCTGTGTTTCTGAAGTCCACGGTTCACCTCTGTCAATGGCCAATTCCAGGAATACAAAACCCGGGAGGGCGGGCCGATAATTAATGGTGCAAAGGTACAAATAATATTTGAAAAGTTGATACTGATTTGATACTGATTTTCTCAAAAGGTTGAAATTTAACGCAATTTAATGCATCGCATATCAAACGGAGTAAAATTGCAAATCATTGAATATCAGCACGTTTTATAAAACAAGGTTTCAACCAATAGGAACCGAGTCCGTCCGGGCACCCAAGATAAAAGCTTGTAGGTCAAACACTTACAAGTTTTTTTGTTTCCTTTTTCAAACCGTCATTTTAAGTTAAATTTAACTCAATTTCTACCAAATTACTGTTAATTTAGACACGTTTTGGGCAAAATAGCCGCAAAATAGCCGCAAAAAAACATTGCCCTATTTATACCCACTTCATGGGGATATTTACGCCTGTTTTATTTCCAAAAATGAATCTGATAACCAAAAATGAAACCGTAAATCGTGATGGTACGACATTCAGACGTGTATTCTGAATGTTGCGACACTCAGACACTCCGTAAGTTTATTGATACAAATATTTCAGGCTCATACGACATTTCTTTCCAGATAGCCGATTATGAACGACTCTATCCGCTGCTGTCAGAGACGGATTTCCCTGATGAACTGATTATGAACTACTGGCCAGACAAGTTCTTAGCGTTGCTAAGCGACAAAGGTCGATGACTTCGATTATCTGGGGATTCAGAGATAAAATGCGAATTTCGAGCCTTTTGCGCCATATGGAATTATGGATTTTGGGAGAGTCATAAGGCATGTCCACCAGATACTTTAATGACTTGACCCGTTAGCATTCTCGCCTGCTCACTTGCCAGAAACAGAATCGTTTCTGCAATATCTTCTGGCTGAATCAGTTTACCCATAGGAATGACAGGAAGAACTGACTGTTCCAAATCGGTGTCAATCCATCCCGTCTGAGTCGGACCTGGTGCAACACAATTGACGGTAATGCCATACTTGGCCACCTCCAAGGCTATGCTGCGGGTAAGTGCTTCAAGTGTAGCCTTACTTGCTCCGTAGGCTATCTGCCCGGCAAAAACCTGTGATGCATCGGTTGAGATGTTGATGATGCGTCCATAATCACCGCGATGAGTAATCATCTCCCTTGTCATCAGGATACTTCCACGGACATTGACCGCAAACGTGTCATCAATCGCGTCCGTAGTTAACCATATATTGATCTTTTGTTTTATCGGTTTATTATTCTCCTAATTTGATTACGCTTCTATCTTCCTCTTGTTTTTTCTGACCACCGACGGGCTTGTAGGAATGGAAATTCCAACTGATGCCGAGCCAGAGGATGCGGCTTCGGTTATGGCTGTTGTTGACGAGGGTATAGACGGGATTGTCTGACGAGATGTCCCAGCGACGGGTGTTGAACACATCGGTGAGGAGGGCTGAGAATGTGAGTCCTTTCTTGGGCAACTGCTGGCGAATGCCGAAATTACAATAGTGGATGGTCTTGGTGGTGAACTGTGGGAAGTACTGCGGCGTGGTGACGAAGTACTGTGCCTGAATGGTCATCCCTTTTAGCGGCATGATGTTCAGCGTAACACTATTGTTGTTCGTCCAGCCCTCGTTACGGAACGTCACGCCCTGACTGGTGCCACGCGACTTTGTATAGAACACGTTGCAGCCCACGTCCACACCGAGCCACCGCTGGGCACTCCAGCGGATGTTATGTTCCACGCCGCTGTTAAGGTACTGGTCACCGTTGATATAGGTCATCACAAGAATGTTCTGGTCGATATAGGCTATCTGGTTGATGTAGTCCTGCGTGTAGTTAAGGTAGGCATTGCCGTTCACCTTCAGCGACTGTCCCGCATAGGAGTAGCCGATGTCGAGTTTGTTGGCCTTCTCTGGCTTCAGATGGACGTTGCCCGTCTCGTAGGTATTGTTGTCGATGAGGTTGATGTAGGGATTCAGCTGAGGATAGGTGGGGCGCGAAATGCGGCGCGACAGTCCGATGGAAAGCTGCCATGGGTCGCTGATGCGATAGTTCAGCACCAGATTGGGAGCCACGAAATAGCAGTTGCTGGCCTCGTCCAAGTGGTCTTTATCGTTTCTTAATGTCGTGCGGCTATACTCGAATCGCAGTCCGGCTTTCATCGTCAGTTGCTGCGAGAGTTTTGACGAATACAAGATGTATGCAGCTGGGATATACTCGCGATGGTGCAGGTCGTTGCTAAGTGGTATGGACAGTTGCCAGTCGCTGGTCGTCTCGTTCCATTCGTACATCTTGTGGTCAATGTTGTTCTGCCGATACGTCATCTTCACGCCTGTCTCCAGTTTGCCCTTGCCCAGCATGGTCATATAGTCGAGTTGCCATGTGGCAATGCGAGGATGACCGCCTGATTCTGATCGCTGCACCATCTTGTTGGCTTCATAATAATAGGAAGGCCGATGCCCGTTGATGGCCGACAATGATGCTGATGTGCTGACCTCGCGCTTATTCGGTTCAAACACGTGCTTGAAAGTGAGCGAACCCTCCAGCATCTCGCGATTAAACGTGATGTCCGTCTGACGCAGTTTCTCGCTCGTCACGCCAGCCGTCACGTAGTGGTTATGCATCGTCTGCAGGTTGTTCATCCTTGGGAATCCTGCCTTTACGTCCAGCGTCACGATATCCTGCTTCGTCAGTTTATAGTTCACGTTCAGCCCTATGTTGTGAACCGTCGTCTTTTTCTCTGCGTCAATCAGTTGTTCAAGGGCGTTTCCCGTCTGCCGAATCTGACGATGAAGTTCGCTTTCTATCTTGTCTTTCTCGTATCTTCCGTTATAGTTTAGCCTGACGCCCCAGCGCCCCACGTTATAGCTCATGGCCACGTTGCCATTCATGAAGTTATTGAACCCATAGTTTGCCGAAGCCATCGCCGTGAAAGCCTCCTGTGTCTGCTTCTTTGAAGTGATGCTGATGATGCCGCCCGTGCCCTCCGCGTCGTATTTCGCATCAGGACTGGTCACGATGTCGATGCTCTGTACGTTGGCTGCAGGAATGCTGCCCAGCCCGTCGAGCGTGGTTGGCACGCCATCCACCAGTATCAGGACATTGCCGTTGCCGCGTATCGACACCTGACCGCTGCCGTCCACCGTTACTGTCGATGAACTGCGTAGCACTTCAAGTACCGATCCCGTAGCCGCTGTCACCGAGGCCGACGGATTGATGCTGGTTTTCTCCACAGTCACCTTTTTGTCCGCCGCCCGACCCGTCACCGTTATGCCGCTTAGTTGCAGCGTTTTTTCGTACCATGCTGCCAAGCTGTCTGGATCGGCGACCTTTCCTTTTGCACCCGTTCCCGTCTGTTGCGCAAACGAGGCTGTACAGGCCAATACTAATATCAATGAAAGTATGGCTCCTTTTACCGTCATTATTTCACAATTTGATAACCAATGATGACAGCAATCAGCCCAAGGGCGAGGCTGAGCAACGTATATAGCACAGCGGAAAGCATTGCTCCGTCGCGACCAAATAACAGATTCTCGTTCATAAACGTCGAGAAGGTAGTAAAGCCACCACAAAAGCCTGTCACCAAGACCAGCTTCGTAGTGGGTGAAATCTGTCCTCCAAGCGACAGTCCGGAAAGCAGGCCAATCAGGAAACAGCCAATGACATTGACTGTCATCGTTCCCCAAGGAAACGAGACGGCTACCCACGACTGCACAGCTTTGCCGACCAGATAGCGTAAGCCACCTCCAAAGAAACTGCCGATGCAGACTAAGAGTAATTCCTTCATGCTATTCTCCTATAATTGTAACAACCAATTCTCTGGAACCGCCGTAGTTGCGGAACTCGCAAAAGTATATCCCTTGCCAAGTGCCGAGGTTCAAGCGGCCATCGGTGATGGGGATGGTGATGCTGACACCGCTAAGTGTCGATTTTGCATGAGCGGGCATATCGTCGGCCCCCTCCAGCGTATGCTCATACTCAGGGCGGTTCTCAGGAACCAGACGGTTGAAGATAGTCTCCATATCGATGCGAACATCCGGATCACAATTCTCGTTGATGCTCAGTCCGCAACTAGTGTGCTTCGTGAAGATGTTCACGATGCCCGTCTTCGGCAATTTCGGCAACTGGCTCAGTATCTCGCTCGTCACCAAATGGAAACCGCGACGTTTCGGCTTCAGGATTATTTCTATTTGCTGTACCATAACGGGTGCAAAGGTACGAATAAAAATTGATATGAGGAGATTTCCCTACTCACAAATAGGGAAAATTCCCTTCCGAATTATGATTTTTCCTTTGTAAACCTCGCTAAAAGTTCCGAACTTTGCACCGAGAAAAAAAAATAAAAGTCTCACCATTTAAAGTATAGGAG
>JAEEGK010000853.1_pt1 | contig 76502 bp, 68 predicted proteins | sample 8958771 | NCBI WGS metagenome assembly JAEEGK01 (sample SAMN16246547, study PRJNA631951) | gut metagenome | biome: gut microbiome; feature: rumen; material: SC-attached | host: Bos | place: Iran: Karaj | collected 2018-10
GGAATCATTAGGAACGTATGTTGCCTTCAACTCAGCCGCATGCTGCGGTACAATCTCAAGATAATCCTGTGCCCACACAGCCTTGGCAGTGGAATGTTCACCCACAACACCTTTTACGACAGGAGCCACGGAGTAGGTGCTTGAGGTAGTGCCCCCAGTATCCGTGTAATTGGAGGTTTTCAGGTTTTCGGCAATGAGAGAGCCATTGCGATAGAGATTGTAAGTCACGTCATAGTACTCATCAGACTGTATACGCCAGCTGACGAACACACCATTTGATGTCTTGACAGCAACCACGCCGCGGTCAAGATTGTCAATCACACGCTGGGCGTGAGCCGTCACAGTCACTGCCGCCAGTAAGATTGAGAAAAGTAGTTTCTTAGTTTTTTTCATATTTTTAATTAGTTAGCTTTCAGATGATTATATAGGGCTTCGTAATATGATAGCTTTTACACTGTAATATGATAGCTTTTACACTGTAATATGATAGCTTTTACACTGTAATATGATAGCTTTTACACTGTAATATGATAGCTTTTACACTGTAATACGATAGCTATTACGAAGGGGTATGATAACGTATGTTTTTTAAGGCATAACACACCCTTATTTTTTTGGCGTATTTTTTACTAAAAAGATTATTTCGTATGGATTAATTACCATCAGGTTTCGTACCGTCAAAGAACTTTGACTGCGGCCATGGGAATGCCTGCCAGTCGTCGGGCTGCGAAGGTGAGAAATCCTGCCAGTCGCTGTTCAGGAATGACACCAGCGGCGACTGCAACTGCTTCAGTCCCATAACGATGAGTTTCGACACCTCGTATGCGCCGAAGGGATTGAAATGGGTATTGTCGGCAAAATCCTTGTCCTGCCAGGGGAACGTTCCCTTCTTGTAATGCACCAGCAGGTGCTTGCTGCCCTCCTCGCCCATAGTCTCGAAGAGCGTCTTGGTAGTAGCGTTAAGGTCTATGCATGGTACATTCTCGCGCTCTGCCACCGCCTTCATGGCTGCAGGGAAATCACCGTGAGTATTGCGTATGGTGCCATCATTTTCAAAGAAACGGCGCACCGTCGGCGTGCAGAAGATGATGTTGCCACCTTTCTCGCGCACACGGTCAACAAACGTCTTCAGTCCTACGGAATAGTGATACCACGCTCCGCGACCCGGGCCTTTCTCCTTCTCGTCATTATGGCCAAACTCGCAGAATACATAGTCGCCAGCCTTTATCTCGCTGAGTATCTTATCGAGGCGCAACTGTACAAGGAACGAGGCTGCCGTCAGTCCGCTCTCGCCATAGTTTGCCACGCACACTTTGTCATTAAACCAGCGCGGGAACATCTGCCCCCACGATGCCCACGGCTCCTTGCCCTGGTCAACCACCGTGCTGTTGCCGCAGAGGAACAGCGTAACGGCTGTGGTGTCAGGCTCTATCTTGACACTCTGCACACTGGGCGCTGGACCGCAGAACTCAAGAGTAAGCTTTTCGTCCCATGTCAAAGAGCCCACCTCGCCGGGCTTTATTTTCACTTGAGAGGTCGGAGTTTTCGGAGTACTCGGAATATTCTGAGAATTCTGAGTAATCTGATTATTCTGATAAATCTCCGGCGTACGCTTGTTGACAACAAATGACACTGTACGCAGTTCTCCCCTCTTTGTCTTTACGCCTTGCAACATGAGGCGGCGGTTCTCTGCTCGCACCCATGTCTCGGCAGCACGTTTCTTGCTACCAAGCACTACAGTTACGCGATAATTGCCATCCGGCACCTTGACCGAGAAATAGACAGGAGTCTCGGCCACAGTTTTGGAGCGACCGCTCAACACTTCTGCCAAAACCGGAGAGTCCGTGAAATCCAACCCTGCGCCATTAGACTCAGAATAAAGACCGCAAGGACGGTTGAAATCATATGACAATACCTGGCATCTTCCCTGCGTTGCTGCAGAGAATGCCATGGCAATAAATAACAAAGACGTTAGTATATTTCTGCGCATAATTCTTATTTTACGCACAAAGGTATTCATTTTCCACAAAACACGAAAATGAAAAGTGTTTTTTAACATTATATATAAAGAAAAAAACGTTATTCTTTGGCTGAGTGGGGATTTTTTTATAACTTTGCGTGCAAAATGAAAGATTTTCTGAAATACACATTGGCAACCATCACCGGTTTGCTGATAACCTGCACCACATTGTTTTTCCTCGGCTTTGTGATGCTCGCAGTTGTTGCTGCAAGCTCTGCGAGCAAGTCTGCCGTGACCGTAAAGGATGGTTCTGTCTTGGTAGTGAAACTGTCAGGACAGATAGTGGAGCGTGCAGAAGACAACCCCATTTCCGAGCTTTTGGGCTATGACGCCACTGAGCAGCAGGGGCTTGACGAGATTGTGACAGCCATCGACAAAGCTGCGCAGTGCAGCGAAATCAAAGGCATATACCTTGAGGCCGGCATCGTTAGTGCCGACTATGCTTCATTGCAGGAGATAAGGAAAGCACTGGAGAGATTCCGCACCGCCGGTCGCACGGCAAAAGACGGCAGTGCGAAGAAATTCATCGCGGCATACGGCGACGAATACACACAAGGGGCGTACTACGTTTGTTCCGTAGCCGACGAGATATGGATAAACCCACAGGGCATGATTGACCTGCACGGACTGGCTGCGCAACCGACATACCTGAAAGACCTGCTGGAGAAGGTGGGTGTAAAGATGACCGTGGTGAAGGTTGGCAAATACAAGAGTGCTACGGAACAATACACAGAGACACAGATGAGCGAGGCCAACCGTGAACAGGTGACACGATACGTGAACAACATCTGGAACGTGGTGACGAAAGACATCAGCATGTCCACCACGGCAGACACAGCAACGCTGAATGCACTTGCCGACAGCATAGTGACGCTATGCGACACAAAGACACTGAAAGACAACGGACTCATAACACGCACCATGTATGCCAACCAGGTGAAGAATGCCATGAAGAGCATGCTCGGACTGTCGGAGGATGAGACCGTACCGCAGGTATCATGCAGCGAGATGTGCGAATATGAGTTGAAAGGCACGAAGGAGAAGACTGCATCTGCATACATGGGCAAGCCTTCTGCAAAAGACAAGATAGCAGTGTATTACTGCGAAGGAAGCATCGTGCAGAATGAAGAATCAGGCGCACTGATGGGCGATGCCGGCATCGTGAGCAAGAAAATGGTCGGCGACCTTGAGGAACTGGCGGAAAACGATGACGTGAAGGCTGTGGTGATACGCATAAACTCTGGTGGTGGCGATGCCTTTGCATCAGAGGACATCTGGCATGCAGTGGTCGAACTGAAGAAGAAGAAGCCGGTAGTTGTTTCAATGGGAGGCATGGCGGCATCAGGCGCATACTACCTCAGTTGCGGTGCTTCATGGATAGTGGCGCAACCAACGACGCTGACCGGATCGATAGGCATCTTCGGAGTATTCCCTGACATCAGCGGACTGATGCAGGACAAGTTAGGGATAAAATACGACGTCGTAAAGACAAACAAACATGCAGACATGGACTTCCTACAGTCTGCACGCCCGTTCGATGCAGAGGAACAGCGCATGCTGCAGAATTACATAGAGCGCGGCTACGGACTGTTCTGTAAGCGTGTCTCTGACGGCAGAAAACTGCCAGTAGAGCGTGTGAAGGAGATAGCGGAAGGCCGCGTGTGGACTGGTTCCGATGCACTGAACATAAAACTCGTGGACCAGCTCGGCGGTCTGCCTGAAGCAATAACGAAGGCGGCAGCGATGGCAAAGACTACCGAATACAGAACAGTGTCCTACCCTACCCCCGCATCGTGGGCGGAGCAGCTGTTTGAGACCGTTACAGGTCGCGGCAACAATCTTGACGAACAATTGCGCACGACGTTAGGCGTATTCTACGAACCGCTATGCCTTGTCAAGAGTCTGGAAAAACAAAGTCCGGTACAGGCACGGTGCCCATGGATTATTACACTGCGCTGATACGCTGCACACACGATAATTAACAATTACTGAATCATGAGTGTTGAAGGTGATTTCATAAAACTGAACAAATGGCTTGCTCCGCTGTCGTGGATATACGGCGCGGCAGTAGGTATAAGGAACGCATTGTTTGACAATGGCGTTCTGAAATCACGTTCGTTCGACATTCCCGTGATTTCCGTCGGCAACATCACTGTCGGCGGTGCAGGCAAGACACCGCATGCAGAATATCTCATAGAGTTGCTGCAGGACGAATTCAAGGTGGCGGTGCTCAGCCGTGGTTACAAACGCAAGACACGCGGATACCGCCTTGCAAAAGCAGACACTACAATGCCGCAGATAGGCGACGAGCCATACCAGATGCACAAGAAATTCCCCAACGCACACGTTGTAGTGGATGCCAACCGTTGTCACGGCATTGACCGCATAACCACAGACGAGGCAACGAAAGACACGCAGGTGGTGGTGCTTGACGATGCTTTCCAACACAGATATGTGAAACCCGGATTGAACATTCTCCTCGTTGACTACCATAGACTGATAATATACGATGAGCTTTTGCCGGTAGGCAGATTGCGCGAACCTAAGAAAGGCAAGGACAGGGCCGACATCGTGATTGTGACGAAATGTCCGAAGGACACCACACCGATGGGATTCCGCGTGTTGCAAAGGGCACTGAACCTGTATCCATATCAGGAACTGTATTTCACCACGATGACACAACTGCCGCTGAAACCACTGTTCCCGGAAGGAAAGCCTTTGGAGAAATCAGGATTGCTGCCGAATGTACTGCTGCTCAGTGGCATCGCTTCGCCAGAACAGATTGTGGAAGACATGAAGAACAAGTGCACCAGCATCACACCGATGCACTTCCCCGACCACCATCAGTACACAAAATCGGATGCAGAGGCCATCAACACACAATACAAGATGATGAGCAAGCCTGCCATCATCATCACGACAGAGAAAGATGCCACGCGATTGGAAAACCTGACAAACCTGTCACCTGAGGTACGGGCAGCAATGTACGTGCAACCCATACATGTGACATTCATGCAGGACGATGAAGATAAATTCAACGAAAGAATAAAGAGTTATGTACGAAAGAATCAAAGAGACGGCCAAGTGGCTGCGCCAGCAAATAACACAAAAGCTACAGGAGACAACAGACTCTTCAACCTGTCAGAAATGTCAGGACAGTCAAGCACTGCCGACAACAGCGATAGTTCTGGGGACAGGCCTCGGACAATTAGCTTCTGAGATAGACATACACTGGGAGATGCCATACAAGGACATCCCAAATTTCCCAGTCTCAACAGTGGAAGGACATGACGGAAGACTGATAATAGGCACCTTAGGCGGCAAGGAAGTGCTTGCCATGAAAGGGCGCTTCCACTACTACGAGGGATATTCCATGCAGGAGGTTACCTTCCCTATCCGCGTGATGTACGAACTGGGAATCAAGACACTGTTCGTGAGCAACGCTGCAGGAGGTGCCAACAAAGATTTCCGTGTGGGCGACCTGATGATTATCACCGACCACATAAACTTCTTCCCCGAACATCCGCTGAGGGGTAAGAACATACCTACAGGACCACGTTTTCCTGACATGCACGAGCCATACGATCACAACCTCATAGCTATGGCAGACAAAATTGCCGACAAGAAAGGCATACGTGTGGTTCACGGCACATACATCGGAGTGCAGGGACCAAGCTACGAAACGCCTGCGGAATACAAAGCATACCACACTATGGGAGCTGATGCAGTGGGCATGAGCACAGTTCCAGAGGTAATCGTGGCACGTCACTGCGGCATAAGAGTGTTCGGCATAAGCATAATCACCAACATGGGTATCAGCGACAACCCCGAAACAGCCACGCACGAAGAAGTGCAGGAGGCCGCAAACAACGCCCAACCACTGATGACAGAGATATTCAAAGAACTGATAAAGAATGGAGATTGCTAAACTTGGAGAATTTGGTCTTATCGACCATCTTACAAAAGACATAAAACCACAAAATGCCTCAACAGTAAAAGGAGTCGGTGACGACTGTGCCATACTGCACTACGACAACACGGAAACGCTTGTCACCACCGACATGCTGATGGAAGGCGTGCATTTCGACCTGACATACGTGGACCTCAAGCACCTTGGCTACAAGTCGGCAATGGTGAACATCAGTGACATCTTCGCCATGGGTGGAACGCCACGTCAGATGACAGTAAGCATAGCATTGTCAAAACGCTTTCAGGTGGAAGATCTGGAAGAGTTCTATGACGGTCTGCAGATGGCTTGTGAGAAGTGGAACGTGGACATCATAGGCGGTGACACGACATCTTCACTCACAGGACTTGCCATCAGCATCACCTGCATTGGCGAGGCACGCAAGGAGGACATCATATACCGCAACGGCGCCAAGGACACTGACCTTATCTGCGTATCCGGCGATTTGGGTGCTGCATACATGGGACTGCAACTGCTTGAGCGCGAGAAGATGGTATATTACGAACAAGTCAAGAAGATTCAATCGAAGCTCAAGGATGCCAAGGATGCGGCACAGATAGAGTCACTACAGCGCCAACTGAACGAAGCATGGCAGCCAGACTTTGCCGGTAAGGAATATCTGATACAACGCCAGTTGCAGACTGAAGCACGTGGTGACATCATACAGAAGTTGCGCGAGGCAGGCATACGACCGACAGCCATGATGGACATATCTGACGGACTGTCATCGGAGCTGCATCATATCTGCAAGCAGTCTGGCGTAGGATGTCGTGTGTTCGAGAAGTTCCTGCCCATAGACTACCAGACGGCAGTGATGGCGGAGGAGCTGAACATGAACGTGACCACCTGTGCACTGAACGGTGGCGAGGATTACGAACTACTGTTTACATGTCCGATAGGTGACAATGAGCGTCTGCAACAGATGGAAGGCATCAAGGTGATAGGTCATATCACGAAACCAGAACTTGGTCTGATGCTCGTCAGCCGCGACGGCGGAGAGTTTGAACTATTGGCGCAGGGGTGGAACCCGATAGCTGCATCAAAGTAATCGGAGGGATCGGAATTATCAGAATATTCAGAATTATCAGAGTATTCGGAGTATTCAGAGTATTCAGAGTATTCGGAGAAATCCGAGTAATCGGAGAAATCAGAAGATAAGAAATAACAGCTAAAATAATAAATAATAATGAAACCAACACTTTTTCTGCTCGCTGCTGGCATGGGCAGCCGTTATGGCGGTCTGAAGCAGCTCGACGGTCTCGGCCCAAACGGTGAGACAATCATGGATTACAGCATTTACGATGCCATACAGGCAGGCTTCGGCAAGATTGTATGGGTAATACGTAAAGACTTCGAAGAACAGTTCCGCACACAGATTCTTGCAAAGTATGAGGGCAAGGTGAAATGCGAACTGTGTTTCCAGGCACTTGACGCACTGCCAGAGGGATTCAGCGTACCAGAAGGCCGTCAGAAGCCTTGGGGCACAAACCACGCCGTACTGATGGGTAAGGACGTTATCAACGAGCCTTTCTGTGTCATCAACTGCGACGACTTCTACAACCGCGATGCATTTATGGTCATGGGTAAGTTCCTCAGCGAACTGCCAGAGGGCGCAACAGGTCAATACTCTATGGTAGGCTTCCGCGTAGGCAACACACTGTCAGAGAACGGCACCGTAAGCCGCGGCGTATGTGCCAAGGACGACAACGGCTGTCTGACAACATGCGTGGAGCGCACAAAGATAGCACGCGTTGACGGCAAGGTGGCATACCGTGCCGACAACAAAGAGGATGGCGAATGGGTATATATCGACGAGAACTCACCTGTGTCAATGAACATGTGGGGCTTCACACCCGATTACTTCAAGTACAGCGAGGAGTATTTCAAGGAGTTCCTCTCTGACCCAGAGAACATCAAGAACCTGAAGTCAGAATTCTTCATCCCATTGATGGTCAACAAGCTCATCAACGAAGGCACTGCAACCTGCAAGGTGCTTGACACCACAAGCAAATGGTTCGGTGTAACATACTCCGAAGACCGTCCCGACACAGTGGCTCGCATAGCGAAGCTCGTTGAGGAAGGAGTATATCCAAACAAACTGTTCTAAGACCGGGAGCAATCCCATGGTAACGACAAATGATAATGAATATCAACTTGCTGAACGAAGATGAGGTGGCGCAGTTGCGCCGCCTCATCGAAAGTTCAAACAAAATAGCACTGGTATGCCACATGAATGCCGACGGCGACGCCCTCGGTTCATCGCTGGCATGGGCAGAATATCTCAGGCAGCAGGGCAAAGAGGCACAGCTGATAGTGCCTGACATGTTCCCTGACTTCCTGCAATGGTTGCCAGGGTTGCAGAAATCTCTGCGCTTTGACAAGAAACCAGCCGAGGTGAAGCAACTACTCGACGAAGCCGATCTACTGTGCTACCTCGACATGAACACCCCGTCGCGAGCCAGTGACAAGTTGTCTGAAGAACTCAAGCAGTTCAACGGCAAGGTATTGATGATAGACCACCACGAAGACCCCGACATCAAATGTGACATGAGCATCTCATTCCCCAAGATGTCAAGCACGTCAGAAATGGTGTTCCGCCTGATATGGCAACTCGGTGACTACGAAGGCGTAACGCAAGAGATGGCAACAGCCATATACTGCGGCATGATGACCGACACCGGTGCCTTTACCTACAACAGCAACCAGCCGGAGATATTCTTCATCATCTCTCAATTACTTGTAAAAGGCATTGACAAGGACAGAATATACAGGAGAATATATCATGTATTCAGTCCAAACAGATTGAGACTATGGGGGCACGTGCTTGACAGCAAGTTGAAAGTGAAACATCCACCCTACCGCGCATCGTATTTCACCATCTCAAAGAAAGACATGGAGGAATACAAATTCAACAAGGGCGATGCCGAAGGACTTGTAAATGTTCCACTGAAGATATTAGGTTTGAAACTATCCATATCATTACGCGAAGACACCAAGCAGGAGAACCTTGTATGGGTGAGCACCAGGTCGGTTGACGATTTCCCCTGCGACGAGATGGCACAGCGTTTCTTCAACGGCGGTGGCCACAAGAACGCAGCGGGCGGCAGGTTATACTGTTCACTGGCAGAAGCTATAGAGATAACAAACAAGGCAATAGAAGCATACGCAGAGAAACTGAAATAAGAAAACATAGACATGAAGAAAGTATCATCATTGTTCACAATGGCAATCATCGCAGCTGTTGCATTCACATCATGCGAGGACGAGCAGACATACGCAAAACAGAAAGAGTATGAAAACTCCTGCATCAACAGCTTCCTGTACGGAAACTGCAGAATCAACAATCGTGCGATAAACGTAATCAGCGAAACAGATTTCAAAGCCAAAGGTGAAGTTACAGACACTGCAAGAAACGAATTTGTCTTGTTCAGTTCCACCGGCACCTACATGCAGATAGTGGAAAAAGGCACAGGAGCGAATTTCAAGAAACTGGAGAACGGAGAATGTGCCGACGTACTTTGTCGTTACAGCGAATACAACATCAACGGTGACTCACTGCAGACTTTCAACGACGGTTCTGTGCAAACAGCACCGATATGCGACAAGATGACCGTACGCAACACCAGCGGCACATTCAGTGCATCATTTGAATATGGCTGGATGAGCAAGGTTTACAGCACCACATCGGTACCTGCCGCATGGCTTACTCCACTGTCATACATAAAGCTTGGCAGACCTTCGTCCGCTGATGACAAGATAGCAAAGGTGAGAATAATAGCTCCGCACAACCAATGCCAGGCACATGCCACTACCAATGTGTATGCCTGCTACTATGAGATAACATACCAGAGAGGACAGTGAGGCGGTTCATAGTTTACTGTTTATAGTTTACTGTTTATAGTTTACAGTTCATAGTTATAACTTATCCATAATTTTCAAGTAAAGAAAAATGTCACTGATAAAATCTATTTCAGGCATCCGCGGCACTATCGGCGGACCTGCCGGTGATACCCTTAACCCACTTGACATTGTAAAATTCACATCAGCATACGCTACATTCATACGCAAGGCTATGCCTAACGGCAGCAACAAGATTGTCGTAGGCCGCGATGCACGCATCTCCGGCGAGATGGTGAAGAACGTAGTTTGCGGAACATTGCTCGGCATGGGCTACGATGTGGTGAACATCGGTCTGGCATCTACGCCTACCACCGAACTTGCCGTTACGATGGCTGGAGCCGACGGCGGCATCATCATCACGGCATCACACAACCCACGTCACTGGAATGCGCTGAAACTTCTCAACAACCGTGGTGAGTTCCTCACCGCCGCTGACGGAGCCGAGGTACTCGCAATAGCCGAAGCAGAAGCATTTGAATACGCTGATGTTGATCACATAGGCAAATACACTGAAGAGAACTTTGACGAGCGCCACATTGAGGCCGTGCTCAACCTGAAACTGGTTGACACTGAAGCTATCAAGAAGGCAGGCTTCAACGTTGTCGTTGACTCCATCAACAGCGTAGGCGGCATCATACTGCCACAGTTGCTCGACCGTCTGGGAGTGAAATACACATTCCTCAACGGTGAGGCAAACGGCGACTTCGCACATAATCCAGAGCCACTGGAGAAAAACCTCACCGGCATCATGGACACGCTCAAGGGCGGTGGCTATGACCTCGGCATTGTGGTTGACCCAGACGTTGACCGTCTGGCATTCATCTGCGAAGACGGCAAGATGTTCGGCGAGGAATACACACTGGTCAGCGTGGCAGACTACGTACTCAGCCACACCCCAGGCTCAACCGTCAGCAACCTCTCAAGCACCCGCGCACTGCGCGACGTGACGGAGAAGCACGGCGGCACATACAATGCTGCAGCAGTGGGCGAGGTCAACGTAACCACAAAGATGCGTGAGACAGGCGCCGTCATCGGCGGCGAAGGCAACGGCGGAGTGATATATCCAGAGAGCCACTACGGCCGCGATGCACTGGTAGGCATAGCACTGTTCCTCAGTTCACTGGCTCAGAAAGGCTGCAAGGTGAGCGAGCTGCGCCAGACATTCCCAGAATATTTCATCGCCAAGAACCGCATCGACCTGACAGCCGACACCGACGTTGACGCAATACTCGCCAAGGTAAAGGAGATGTACAGCGCACAGTCTGACGCCCAGGTGAACGACATCGACGGCGTGAAGATAGACTTCCCCGACAAGTGGGTACACCTGCGCAAGTCGAACACCGAACCGATAATCCGCGTCTATAGCGAAGCACACACTATGGACGAGGCTGACGAACTAGGCAAGAAAATCATGCAGGTCGTTTACGATATGCAATAAGAAAAAAATGACATAAAATGCCCAACTGAAACATACCAATTTTACAGTTGGAACACATAGCTCTGTAATAGCTATCATATTACACCGTAAAAGACCACCTTTTACGCCGTAATATGATAGCTTTTACAATACCCCTCGCAACATACTGAAAACTTGCGCGTTACAAAAAGCAAAAAAGAACAGTGACATCCAAGACGGACATCACTGTTCTTTCTCTTTTCAGAGCCTCTTGTCGGATTCGAACCAACGACCCCGAGATTACAAATCACGTGCTCTGGCCAACTGAGCTAAAGAGGCGGGTGGGCAAGCTACTTACATCGCACCGCTACAACCAAGTACCTTTGCTACGTTCCCGTCCTGGAGGATTCCGAGGGAGCTGGTCGTGCAAGACTTGCCCGTTTTATCATAAAATTATGCCCACGTTTTTCGTAAGCGGTTGCAAAGGTACACATTTTCCCGCATATATTAAGCATACAGCAAGCGAAAACACATAATATTTAAGGTTTATTAAGACAATCAGCATTATAAAATGCTCATAAACGAAATAAAATGAGTAACTTTGTAGCATGATTTCACCAGAAGAATACATACAGCTGAAGGCCTTTGCACGCCAAGACGGTTTTTTCATTGGCTTGCTTTGGATTTTCACATTCGCATGCTTTATCGGCAGCATGACAGAACCTGGCCTACAGATAGGTTTCATAGCAGGCATCACAATAACACCGGTCATCATTTACTATCGTCTAAAGCATTACCGTGACAAGGTAATAGGCGGTACCATTTCTTTCAGAAGGGCATTCGCATTCCTGGCATTCGTCATCGTTGACGCCTCGATAATCCTTGCCGCCGCCACATTCGTGTATTTCTATTTCATGGACAAAGGACAGTTTATGTCAAAACTGCAGGAAAGTCTTGCACTGCCAGAGATACAGCAATCACTGACACAGGCCGGCATGGACATCAAGAACATCAACCAGCAGGTGCAGGTATTCTCACAGACCAGACCCATAGACATCGCTTTCAGCATGTTCTTCAACACAATGATATCAGGATTGTTCCTTGCGCTGGTGCTCAGTGCAATAGGCAAAAGAACCAAAGTAGCATAAAAACCTTGACAGAAAAATGGATATATCAGTAGTAGTACCACTATACAACGAAGAAGAATCAATACCCGAACTTTACGCTTGGATAGAGCGTGTAATGAAGGAACACGGATTTACCTACGAGGTAATATTCGTCAATGACGGCTCCACAGACCGTTCATGGGATATAATCGAAGGACTCGCAGCCAGCGACAATCATGTGCACGGCATCAAGTTTCGCCGCAACTACGGCAAGTCGCCGGCCCTTTACTGTGGTTTTGAAATAGTGAAAGGCGATGTCGTCATCACCATGGACGCCGACCTTCAGGATTCACCCGACGAAATACCAGAGCTTTACCGAATGATAAAGGAAGACGGCTATGACCTCGTGAGCGGATACAAGCAGAACCGCAAGCAGGGCGACCCGCTGTCCAAGACCATTCCTACAAAGCTGTTCAACGCCACGGCACGCAAGGTCAGCGGCATACACAACCTGCACGACTTCAACTGCGGACTAAAGGCTTACCGCAAAGATGTGGTAAAGAATATCGAGGTATATGGCGAGATGCACCGTTACATGCCATACCTTGCCAAGAACGCAGGTTTCGACAAGATTGGCGAGAAGCCCGTACACCATCAGGCAAGGAAATTCGGCAAGTCGAAATTCATGGGGTGGAACAGGTTCGTAAACGGATATCTCGACCTCATCACACTGTGGTTCCTGTCCACCTTCGGCAAGAAGCCTATGCACATATTCGGTTTCCTCGGCAGCGTGATGTTCTTCATCGGATTCATCTCGGCATGTATTATCGGTATCGGCAAGATATGGGCTCTGTCACACAACATACCACAGCGACTGGTCACCGACTCACCATACTTCTACATTGCGCTGACAATGATGATTATCGGCACACAACTCTTCCTAACAGGTTTCGTGGCCGATCTCGTAAGCCGGTCGTCACAGGGAAGAAACGAATACCAGATAGAGAAAACAGTGTGACAAAACAACCTCCGAAATGAAAAGACTCGTATTCAGAATACTTACACTGACAATAACGGCAGCACTCGTCACTGCATGTTCCTCCATCGACTGCAAGCTTAACGGCACTGTGCTGTGCCATTATGCCATACAAACCGCCGACGGCGAGGATGCAGCATTTGTATATCCGCTGAGCGTAACGCTGAACCGCAAGATAGTGAGTGACGATACGGTGTATATCAACAAGTTGACAAATGCGTCAACATTTGACATCCCCATGAGTTACAACGGCGACGTGGACGAGATAACACTGACACTGCAAATAGACAGTGCCATGTCAGTGAGCGACGTGATAAAAATAACCAAGACAAACGAGCCGTACCTCGAATCAGTGGACTGCGCCGCACGATACAACCACACCATTGAACAAGTGACGCACACAAAGAATTTCATCAAAGACATCATCATCAACAATCCCAAGGTAACCAACGATGCCACATATACGAACATACTTATTCGCATTGATGACAGTTATTAGTATGCTGTCTTACCAGCCGTTACACGCGGAGAGCAAGACAACAGTAGCTGCAGAGAGCGACAGCATACAGTTGTTTCGCGGAATATCGGTATCATACGACTTGGCGGGAACCATCATGCGCATGGTCGGCGACTACGGACAATACGAAGGAGCATTGAGGGTGAATCTGCGCGACCGCTACTTTCCCATCATAGAATTAGGACTCGGCTCCGCAAAACACGAAGCCGACATCGCCTCAGAGATAGAAGCGAAAGTCAATGCACCATACGGACGTATAGGCTGCGACTTCAACATGTCGAAAGACAAACACGACATCTACCGTGTCATGGTGGGAGCACGATATGCCATGACATCATTCAAGACAGAAGCAAGCGGCGATGTCACCGACCCATATTGGAAAGGAAAAGCACCATACCACGTTGAGACCGACAACTGTTTCTTTCACTGGGCAGAGTTACTATTTGCCGTCGATGCACAAATATTCGGTCCGGTAAGACTGGGATGGAGCGTAAGATACAAGATAAAACTGGGACAAAGTGACACAGGACTAAACGAACTGTGGTACATTCCGGGATTCGGCAAGAAAGGAAACAAACTCGGAGGTACATTCAACATATCATTTGAACTGGGACGCAAGAACAAGAAACAGAAATGACAAAAGGCAAGATAATGGCATACATGCTGCCCGTTGCAGTGGTGGCAATCATAGTAGCAGTGGCTTTTGGAAAACGCAACGACGGAACATACCAAAAAGACACAGGCTTCATCTTCGGCACATCATACAACGTGACGTATGAAAGCGGCAAAAACTACAAAAAAGAAATCGTGGATGTTCTCAACGAGGTTGACCGCTCACTGTCACCATTCAACGACAGTTCCATCATCACCGCCGTCAACAATAATAAAGACACAGAACTGAACACATACTTTACCGATGTCTTCACCCTTGCCGATAAGATATGCAAGGACACGCAAGGAGCCTTCGACATCACTGTGGCCCCACTTGTCAACGCCTGGGGATTCGGATTTAAAAACGGCACCATGCCTACCCAGACGCAGATAGACAGCATCAAGAACTTTGTGGGATTCAGCCACGTCACACTCACAAACGGCAAGATACACAAAGATGACCCTCGCACAATGCTCGACTGCAGTGCCATAGCCAAAGGATATGGAGTGGACAAGGTGGCAGAACTGCTTGAAGCAAAAGGCATAAAGAACTACATGGTGGAGATAGGAGGCGAAATCATTGTGAAAGGTGTCAATCCAGAAAAAAAGAGCTGGCACATCGCTGTAATAAAGCCTACTGACGACTCTCTGTCCACAAGTCAGGAAATGCAGACGATATTGAAAATCACCGATATCGCAATGGCCACATCGGGCAATTACCGCAACTATTACTATAAGGACGGAAAGAAATATGCCCATACCATAGACCCGAAGACAGGACGACCAGTACAGCATAATATACTATCGGCAACAGTACTGGCACCAACATGTGCCCAGGCCGATGCCTATGCCACATCATTCATGGTTTCAGGTCTCGACAAAGCAAAACAGATACTAAGCCGCCACAAAGAAATGATGGCTTACATCATATACAACGACGAAAAGGGGAAATACTCCGTATGGTATTCGCCCGCAATGAAAAAGCATATAGGCAACTGACAAGATGGCTCTGAGTGTCAACGACATATCCAATCTGCCATTATTTATCGGACTGACTCAAAGTGAACTCAAAGACATTGCTACGCTAACACACTTTGATCACCGACACCACAAGAAAGGCTTCTGTTTCATCAAGGAGTATTCCCTGTGCAACTCTCTCGTATTCGTCATACGCGGCCGCGTGGCTGTGGACACATATACAAACAACCGCTCATACCACGTCACAGAACAGGTGGGCAGTCCAATGATAATAGAACCCGACAAACTGTTCGGACTGACAACACACTACCGCTCTTCATACACTGCACTGACACCATGCGACACGCTGGCAATGCACAAGGAGGAACTGATGAAGGTATTGTCGAAACACATCGTAGCAAGACTGAACTTCCTGAACATCATCTGTCGCAAGACACAACATACAGACAGCATGATGTGGCACAACAATCCTGCGGACCTGAAAGAACGCATCGTCACATTCATCCGCAAACACTCAACACATCCGACAGGGTCCAAGACACTTTACATCAAGATGACGCAACTGGCAGCAGAACTGCACTACTCTCGACTTGAAGTCTCAATAGCCCTAAATGCACTGCAGGATGAAGAAAAAATAATACTGCGCCGAGGGATAATAGACGTGCCGGAGGTGCAACTGCTATAAGAGGGAGATAGAATAAAACAAAAAACAGTAAACAAAAAACAATAAACAGTAAACAGTAAACGATAAACAGTAAACGATAAACAACAAAGATATGTCAAATCCGTTTTTTGAAAAATACAACACACCGCACGACACCGTGCCATTCGACAAAATCAAGTTGGAACACTTCGAACCTGCTTTTATCGAAGGCATACGTCGCGACAACGAGCAAATAGACAAAATAATAAACAACCCCGAACCGCCTACGTTTGAAAATACCATTATCAACGAAGACATGGACGAGGAATATTACTCTTTGCTCGGAAATGTATCGACTGTATTTTTCAATCTCATGTCGGCTGAAACAAACGACGAGATGGAAGCATTGGCACAAAAGATACAACCAATACTCACCAAGCACCAAAATGACGTATCATTAAACGAGAAACTATTCCAACGCATAAAGGCGGTATATGACAACCACCGTGAACTGACTCCCGAAGAGGAGATGCTCCTCAACAATACATACGACGGATTCGTCCGCTCCGGTGCGTTACTCAACGAAGAAGGGAAAAAGAAACTGCGTGCACTGAGCGAAGAAGGAAGTCTGCTTTCACTCCAGTTCTCGCAGAATCTTCTGAAAGAGAACAAAGCATTCAAACTGCACATCACCGACGAAAAAGACCTTGCAGGATTGCCCGAAACACAGCGCACTGCAGCTGCCATGACAGCAAAGGAGGATGGTCTCGATGGATGGATGATTACGCTTGATGCACCATCATACGGCCCGTTCATGCAATATGCGGAGAACCGTGAACTTCGCAAGAAACTGTACATGGCACGCAACACTGAGTGTACGCATGACAATGACTCTAACAATCTTGAGATATGCAAGCGCCTCGTCAACATTCGACGTGAGGTTGCACAACTGCTGGGTTACGACACATACGCTGACTATGTACTGAGAAAGCGCATGGCCACAAACGTGACAAACGTATATGACCTGCTCAACAAACTGATTGACGCATACAAGCCCACCGCAATAAAAGAGCGCGAAGAACTGAAAGCCAAGGCAAAGCGCATGGAAGGAGATGATTTCAAACTCGAGCCATGGGATTCTGCTTATTATTCGCACAAGCTGCAGCTTGAGAAATACAACGTGGATGCAGAGATGCTACGCCCTTATCTCGAACTGTCAAAGGTTATTGACGGAGTGTTCGGACTTGCCAACCGTCTGTATGGCATCACATTCAAGGAAAACAAAGACATACCGGTATATCATCCCGACGTGAAGGCATACGAGGTATTCGACAAAGACGGAACATACCTTGCAGTGTTCTACGCCGACTTCCACCCACGCAAAGGCAAGCAGGGCGGTGCATGGATGACCGAATACCAAGGACAGTACATCAACAGAAAAGGAGAAAACATACGTCCGCAAGTCAGCGTGGTAATGAATCTCACCAAGCCCACCGACGATAAGCCGGCACTGCTTACACTGGGAGAGGTCGAGACATTCCTGCATGAATTTGGACACTCACTCCACGGAATGTTTGCCAACACACGCTTTGAGTCACTGTCTGGCACCAACGTATGGTGGGACTTTGTGGAACTGCCTTCGCAGTTCATGGAGAACTTCTCACTGGAAAAAGAGTTCCTGCACACATTCGCATTCCACTACCAGACAGGAGAACCCATGCCCGACGAACTCATCGACCGTCTGATAGCCGGTCGCAACTACAATGCCGCTTCCGGCTGTCTTCGCCAGGTAAGTTTAGGACTGCTTGACATGGCCTACTATACCAAGAAGGATGAGTTTACCGACGACATCATTCCATTTGAGAAGGAAGCATGGAAAGACGCCATCATCGGCAAGCAACTGCCCGACACGTGCATGACCACACAATTCTCACACATCATGGCAGGCGGTTATTCTGCAGGCTACTACAGCTACAAATGGGCAGAAGTGCTCGATGCCGATGCCTTTGCCGTATTCAAGAAAGAAGGTATATTCAATCAAGACACAGCACAACGTTTCCGCGACTGCATACTTTCTAAGGGCGGGACGGAGCATCCTATGACTCTCTACAAACGCTTCAAGGGTGGCGAACCTACAATCGATGCCCTGCTTGAACGTAACGGAATAAAAAAATAACAGCATGAACGACAAACAAAGGTCATTAGACTTGAAATATCTGCGCATGGCGCGTATATGGGCTGAAAACAGCTACTGCAAACGCCGCAAGGTAGGAGCGCTCGTAGTGAAGGACCACATGATTATCAGCGACGGCTACAACGGTACTCCGAGTGGTTTCGACAACGTATGTGAGGAAAACGACGTGTCATTTCCATACGTACTCCATGCCGAGGCTAACGCCATCACCAAACTGGCACGCAGCAACAACAACAGCGACGGAGCAACACTATATGTCACAGCATCGCCATGCATAGAATGTGCAAAACTAATAATTCAGTCAGGCATCAAGCGCGTGGTATATGGCGAAGCATATCGTCTTGATGACGGACTGAAACTACTTAAACGGGCAAACATCGAAACTGAACTGTTAGAACTATGAACAACAAATCAAGATATATGCCACTGCTCATGGCGCTGTGCGTCGTGATAGGAATATTGATTGGCACCTTCTATGCCAACCATTTCTCCGGCAACAGGCTGAACATCATTAATTCAGGCTCCAATCGTCTGAACAACCTGCTCCACATCATCGACGACCAGTATGTTGACACCGTCAACATCAACAGTCTCGTAGAAAAGGCCATACCACAGATATTGTCGGAACTCGACCCCCACTCTGTCTATATATCCGCAAAAGACGCACAGACGGCAAGCGATGACCTGAAAGGCTCCTTCTTCGGTATCGGCATCGAGTTTGCCATCCGTGAAGATACCATCCATGTGCAGGGCATCATAGACGGAGGTCCGGCACAGAAAGCCGGACTCATTGCCGGTGACAAAATAGTCAGCGTGGACGGTGAGCCTTTCGTAGGCAAGAAGGTGACCAACGAAGAGGCTGTGCGCAGGTTGAAAGGCCCCGACAAGTCAAAAGTAAAGGTGGGGGTTATGCGTTATGGCAGTACCAAACCGCAGGTATTTGAAATCACGCGTGGCGAGGTAAAGACAAAGAGTGTCACAGCGACATATATGATTGACGACAAAACCGGATATATACGAATCAAGAACTTCGGTGAGAACACATACGCAGAGATGCTCGTATCACTGGCAGAATTGTCATCAAACCATCTTGAGAACCTTGTCATAGACCTGCGCGACAATGCGGGCGGATATCTTGAGGCTGCAGTACAGATGGCAAACGAATTTCTGCCCAAGGACCGTCTCATAGTATATACAGAGGGACGCCGCTCAAAACGAAACGATTACAAGAGCGACGGACGCGGTGCTTATCAGAAGATTCCACTCGTTGTGCTCATCAATGAAGGGTCTGCATCTGCAAGTGAGATATTCGCCGGCGCCATGCAAGACAACGACCGGGGCACCATCATCGGACGACGTTCTTTCGGTAAGGGACTGGTGCAGCAACAGATTGGTTTCCCTGATGGTTCCATGATACGCCTGACCATTGCGCGTTACTACACACCATCCGGGCGATGCATACAGAAACCGTACGACAGCACTGACGACTATCAGAAAGACCTCATCACACGCTATGAGCACGGAGAATACTTCAACCAGGACAGCATCAAGCACAATGGTCCGCAATACAAGACCATCGGAGGACGCATAGTTTATGGCGGCGGCGGCATCACACCTGACATCTTCGTTGCCGAAGACACTACAGACATGACGTCATATTACCGTGAGGCTTCCATGACTGGACTCATATTACAGTTTGCATACACATACACTGACGACAACCGTCTGAAGCTAAACAGTTTCAGAGAGATGCAGGCCATGGCCGACCATCTTGTAAAACAAAACACCGTAGATTTGTTTGCCACATACGCAGACAAGCGCGGACTGAAACGCCGCAACCTGATGATACAGAAGTCGCACCACCTGCTGGAGCGTCATATCAACTCACGAATCATATATAACATGATGAACGAGCAAGCACTGATAGAATACCTCAACCAGGACGACAACGCCATAGAAGCCGCATTGAAACAATTCTACGGCAAGTAAATCAAAGAAGTATTTCTATATAACAAAAGAAAAGATTAAAGGGGAGTTAAGTGGCAATCGTATTGTCTGGACTGACAGCCAAAACACGGCACTTAACTTCCCTTTAATCTTTTATTATACGACCGCTAATACAAATCAGAACGTAAAGCGGAATCCGAAGCGCACACCATTCTTGGTAGCTGTAGGCAACTGATGGTAGTTGATACGGTGAACAAACTCCACTGTGAGCATCTTCAGTATGTTATGTATTCCAAGGCGGAACTCCATGTATGGCTCATGCGGATCCATAATAGATACATCGTCAGGGAATACCATCAGCCTGTGACTGTCTGCATTCTGCTCGAGGAATGGATTGTTCTTGTCTGACAATCCTCCCCACAGCACATTAAAGCCGATGAGCTCACGCCACTGCAGACGCTTTAGCAATGGAATGCGGTTAAACAGTTTTCCGTTGAGGTCCCACTCAAGCTGCACCGATGCGTATCTATCGTTGAGGAACTCCATATTATTAATGAGCTCAAACGTCTCACGCTGCCAGATGTAAGATACGTTGGCAGCCGGTGCTATCAACAATGGGAACGGTACCTGATTCCACTGCAGACCGCCTTTAACCCACATATCGAGCTTACCCCATGATTTCAGCCACTGACGATAATAGATGCTCGCCTCTGTGACATGATAATTGTATTCTCCACCCATAAAGCCCTTGATGCCTATGGTGTGTTTCAGTTTGAACACCGGAGCATCACGGTTGACGGCAGAGCGTTTCTGCTTTGAATTGACATACGACTGGCCAGGCGAATAAACCAGCTGCATCCATACCTCACTGAAACGATACTTTCCTTGCGTACCCTCCGGCAGAGGTTCGTTCATCCTATGGAAAAACAGATGGCCGGCAGCTTCATCTTGCTCAAATTTCAATCCGCCACTGATGGCAAATCCCCAGTCTTCCTCGCGTACGAAGTCAAGTGTCTGACGCTTGTAGAATGCCTGATTCATCACCTTCGTCCACTTGATGGCGGCAAAGACGTTATCCTTGTCAACATTCAGGAACTTGTCTGATGGAGAGCAGATGTCATACGTTGACGTAAAGGAAATATTACGCATTGGGAATTCGTCTGGCGAATACGCTTTCTTGTTAAATGAATATGTCAGCGTACCACTGTAATAGTTGTTCTTGCTACGCCATCCGCGAGCCACATAACCCTTTAAGAACAGATGAGGATTGAGGTTTGCCGTTGTCTGTGCCGACACACGCATACGGAATCCGTCGATATAGTTTGACGATATCATGGAGTTGATAGGACCTATATCAACCTTGCTGGGGTTGTCGCCCTTGGTTGTTTCCACATAGTTCTCCATCACAGCCTTCATGCCCACCAAAAGCCATCCGAAGCCCTTGGTGCTCTTCATTCCCTGAAGGAAGCGGTCCATGCCTTCCTCGCCGTGGCTCAGTTCCACCTCACGATTGTCTGCCCAATACTGGTTGTCGCGCATCTCCGAGTAAGGGTCACGTTTCTCTAGCGCCTTACCACGGAATTTCTTGTCGTCAATAGGATCAAAAGAATAATCGCCACGTCTGCTCGTGCGGGTAATAAGGAAATTACCCGACTGGCCCACAAGCGACATCTCTACAAGCATATCATTGATACTGAGCACCCAGTCACCACTTGGCAGGCGCATATACTCCTGATCTACCGACATGTTACGCACGAAATTCACATCCGAGCGTTTGGGGATGCTCAGGTGTACCTTCTTCACATGCAGCGTGGAATCCTTCAGTATCCACAGATCGCCACGGAAACCGAAGTCCTGCTGGTTGTTAGGAACGAAAGACACCAGTATGCATGAATCCCTGTCTACCTCAAGCGTATCCACTATATAGAAACGGTAGAAGCCTATCGCATCCTTGCCAATAGGCGAAGTAAACGGGAACTGCAACAGGCGCACCTGGTCGTCATATATGTCAACCTCTGTGAACACTTCCTTTGCCAAACCGGTGAAGATGTCGCCAGTCTGCAGCAGGTCGTTGACACCCTTGCTGTGTTCTGCATCTATATATATGCGCTCCTTCTCCGGTGACTTGCGATAGTAACGATGAAACACCTTCTCATTTGTAATCACCGGCAACACGGCCTTACCCGTCACGGGGTTTATCTCCAACTGGTTTTTCAGCCAATCTTTCTTGGCGTATGCTCCTGTCGTCAACTGCTCCTGTGATATTTCGTTGAGCGATATGGTCATCTTCTCGTAGTTGCGATACTGAAAAAAGTCCTTGTTTTCCAGTTTCGTCTGCTGCTTGGCGGCAATTACGCGGCGCATCAACTCCACAGCAGGATTGTCTTTGCGTGAATATTTTGATTTCTTCGCCTTCACCACCACCTCGTCAAGATTCTTTGAGTCGGGTTTCAGCTTCACAATCAGATGTTTCAATGTGCGGTCGGTCACGGCATAAGTCTTGGGCTTGTAGCCTACTGCCGAGAACGTGAGGTTCCAACCTATGTGACGGTCTATGGAGAACTGACCGAATCCGTCACTGACCACAGCAATATGGTGTCCACGATATGTCACGCTGGCAAATGATATACTGTCACCAGTGTCTGCATCAACCACTACGCCAGTTATCTGCTGAGCCTGCGCAACAAACGCCGTCAGGCACAACAGTATTGCGAAAAACATTCTTCTAATACTTGTCACCATATCCTTGCAAATACTTCTCATCTGAAATCTTATACCGAAAAAAACATGTTATATAAATGCAAAATTACAAAAAAAAGACGATGTATGAAAAACTTGTGCCGTCTTTTTGAGTTTTCTATCTCTCTTCTTGATATAAGGCAAACCATTGTTTGTCATACTATTATTCTCTCCAACCACTCTTACAGCATCATATAAACATCTTAATGCAAATAATACCTAATTTGTACCAACGCCTGGTACTTGTCATACCAACATCTGGTATCAGCAGTACCAACGTCTGGTATTTGTAATACCAACAGTCGGTACAAGGCATATATCTTCCTTGTACCGACTGTATCACTTATTCGTATTCTGTATTGTCCTCTATGCCTGCTCCAAGCAGTGCTTCCTTGCGCTCCGTACATGTGCCGCACTTGCCGCAGTGCTTGTCCCCTCCCTTGTAACACGACCATGTATGCCCGTAGTCTATGCCGAGCTTTTTGCCTCGCACCGCAATGTCTGTCTTGGTTATATTGGTGTAGGGAGCAAGGATTGTCAGATTCTCGTATGTACCTGCACTGATGGCCTGACTCATAGACTCAACGAACTCCGGACGGCAGTCGGGATATATGGCATGGTCACCACCATGGTTGGCCATCATCACATATTTCAATCCATGACTCTCTGCCAGGCCTGCGGCGATGGCGAGCATTATTCCATTGCGGAATGGCACTACAGTCGACTTCATGTTTTCGTCATCGTAACTGCCCTCTGGTATATCTTCACCACCGATAAGCAGTGATGACTTGAAATACTGCTGCATGAAAGCCAATGGTATTATCACGTGCTTGATGCCAAGTTTCGAGCAATGCCATGCAGCACATTCCAATTCCTTGGCGTTGTGCTTGCTGCCATAGTCAAAACTGAGAGCAATGGCTATGCGCTCCTTGTATTCATAAAGCATTGTGGTGGAGTCCATACCACCGCTGTATATCAATATGCTGTCCATGATTTAATTAAAGAATGTCCAACTTAATCCGAGCCTCAACACACGCTGGTTGAGAGGATGGTGTGGGGTGAGAAAATATTTTGGAGTACCGGAACCGGCGTTCACATGACTCATCATCACGAAGAAACGACACTGCTTAAGCATGAAATTGCAATAGACATCCACAATAGGGTAATTACCGACCTTTGTCTTGACATCCTTATTCTCCTGCACTGCGTATTGCGACAACTGAGGCACGTATTCTGGAGCGTAATACTCCGAGAAATAACGCACATCGGCACCGAAATGCACCTTCAGCACCTTTGCTATGCGGAAATTCAAATACAGATTAGACCATACGTTAATTGCCGGTACTGGCAATATGTCTTCGTCAGAACTTTTCTGGAATGTTATGCGGTTTTCCCAATTCAATACACCAACCCGGAAATCCTGATGAAGGGCGAGCGTAAACAGGCTGATGTTCTTGGAAGTCTGCCGTATGCCAGCCGTATAACCAGTGACATTAAAGTCTGCATCGCGGTTGTATGTTACACCCATATAGGCCAGATGCTGGAAGTTGTCATAAGCAGCCCTTAATGTGGTATGTGTGCGACTTACGGTGAATTCTCCCTCAAGATGCGTGTGCATCTGTTTCTTCAAATCACTCTCGTCCCACCAGAAGTTCTTGGAATGATAAAACCTCTGATAGAAGGTTGGGCGAGTCAAGTGATAAAATGCTTTGAGTTTTACGCTTACTGAATCACGCTTTGATAAGCGCAGGCGCAAATCTCCCTCACCGTCAACCATTATATCACCGATGTTGTCACCAACAAGGCCAAACTCTCCAAGCACTTTGTAATGCAGTGTATTGCCAGTGGTTTTTATAAGTTCGCCACCAACATTGACATAGTTCTCATTATATGACTGCATGCCACCAGTACCGAGCGCAGGCAGCGAGTAATGGCGCAGGTCATGTGTCAGGAACACTTTCGCCCCCATAGGCACATACTTATTGAATCCCTCAAGCAGTCCTATGGCAAATGTATTGCGAAGATTGAAATGCGATGTCTCGTCATATAGCGAGTCGCCCACAGCACGATAATCAGGTGCAGCAAAACGGTTGAGGTAGAAATTCTCTGGCGTTTCGTATGCTATATATGTGCGCTTATAGTTATTAAACTGCAATGTATGGATAAAGCTTGTCACCGGCACGTACTCATCCTTTGTCCATGACGTATCCACAGCGGCTGTGTCCTGAGCTGCCCGCAGGCTGTCCTCCAGCAGTTTCTTCTGCTCCGCCATACGCTTTAGCACCTCTTTGACGGAATCATTGTTAAGGTCACCTACGACCTTTGCATCAGAAGGGCGTCCGGCAAACGATGTCACTGCTTTGTTTGTCACGCCACTATCCTTGTTCTTCTTCTCTGCCTCCTTCTCTTTCTTTTCCTGTTCTGCCTTTATGGCAAAGCGCTTCGCCTCTATCTCCTGCTCCGTCATAGGCACCTTACGATAGAAGCCCAGATTGTAACGATGCGACAGCGTAGCATGAAAAGCATCAGTACGGTTCCAGTTGTCTGAAAGCATCACTGGTATCTCATTCTCTGAATACGATTCCTTGTATGCTTCGGGATGAACAATATATTCATCGTTGGTGATGCCTCCATTCTCAGTCGTTTTCATGTGGTCAAACGACATCGTCAGATGTGCCTGGTAACGCTCTCCAATGTATGACCCCCACATGGTGTAGTCAAACATCGCCGTTGACTGGTTTTTGTAATATCCACGACCGTACAGGTAGTCAAACTTGAAGCCCAGACTCGTTTCCTTGTTCGCATTAACCGCAAAGAGGACCTTCAGGTGGTCTTCTCCATTTGTCTTGTTGCCACAACTGTTGAAAGAAAGATTTGTCACCGGTGACAGTGTGTTTGTGAAGCGCAGTTCCGATGGGTCTGTTATGAAATATCCATACGGTTCAGTAAACGGGAATAGAGACTCATAATTACGGTCGGTAGCTATTCGAGCTATTCGAGGAGCACCCAGATTTCCTGTGGTGTTATACTCCCCATACTTACCCGTGGTAAATATAGAATTCATAAAGAGATGCTGCAATGTGTCCCGGTCACGCATGGTACGGTCGCCGAAATGCTTATCAATCGTCCATACATACATTCCCTTTGGCACCTCTTTGTGTTTAGACTTCAATGAGTCTGCAGCGTTTCTGTTAGGATTAAACGTATTATCGACAATGGTAAAACCATCGTCGTAATCATTCGTCTGCGCCCACGTCACGCCGCACATAACAAATGTAATTAAAAACAGGAGTATTTTCTTCATCTATTTCGTCTGCAACACCTGTTTATTTCTTCATTCTCAACATACACTCTGACATCTTCACCACTACGGCGATAATCACTATCACAGTGCCCATCCACTCTATGCGTGTATTGCTGCGATACCACACCCCGTATGAATACAGCAGTGCTCCGCCAATACCCAATATGATGAAAGCCCAGTTGAGTATCTGACGGATCTTAAACACCATGTCACGCGGTTCCTCCGGCTTGGTGTGATGTCTGCGCGGACGAAACTCTATTTCTTCTTCCTGTTCCATAAATCACTGTTTTGCCTTTCGGCTCTATCATTCCCACGTTGACCCACCTTCGGCCTCCTGCTTCAACGCACGCGAAATCTTTGCGAATATCTCGTCTTTGCGGTCAATGGTCTTCATACGGAATTTCTTCACTCCTCCCTTACGAAAACCATCTTTCTTCTTGTTGAGAGCAATATCATCACTTATCATATCCTCAGCAGGGAAAACGCCTCCACCTTCACGGTCAGCCTCGTATATGTAAGTCATATTCTTTATCACCACCTCACAGCGGCCATCTATGCAATAGACAAGCAGTTGATAGGCAAACTCTGCCTGATCAAGCGACAATGCAGAGTTTTGGAACACCATTTTCTCCACAAAGCGTGCTCCTATCTGATACTCCTCCTCATTGACCACCGCTACATTGCTCTTTTGGGTCTGTCCCTCTTCCTTGGTCATCTTCTGAAGGAATTTCAGCATAATGTCATATATCTCTTTGGCTGACTTGCTGTCTGCATTAAAATACTTCTGCCATACAATCTTATTGCCAACCATCGGACATGCACCTTCAAGATATTTCTTATCGATAGGAGTCTTGTCTTTGTCAAACAATCCACGACGCGGTTTTTCCTCCTGCTGCGTCATGTCCGCAGGTTTTGTAAAACGGCTCTGGGCATTAACTGCGAATACAGTGCAGAGCATTGTCATTACAATGAATATCTTTTTCATAAGAAACATAATCTTAACGTAAATACATCCAATAGATATAACCCAATATAGCCATCAGCACGACTGTCACGATGATACGAAACAGGCAACCGACAAAGCGCTTCAGCAATATCACCGCTATGATGATGGCGATGATGGCAATCGCATAATAATAAATCTCGTTTGTCATTGTTTATTTCTTTTTATCTTGGTTTATTACTTCCTTGAACTGTGAAGGTATCAATGTTGAGAACTCCATCGGACGATGCGTCACTGGATGATAAAAACACAACACATACGCATGCAGGCACAGTCGGTGAATAGGACTGTCCCCATTACCATATTTCACGTCACCGCATACGGGATGCCCCATATCTGCAGAGTGCACGCGTATCTGATTCTTACGTCCTGTCTCAAGTTTGAACTCCACAAGACTATGTTCTGTGGAACGGTCAAGCACATAGAAATGTGTCACGGCATATTTGCCTCCGTTGTCCACCGGAGAAGAATATGTCACATACGATTTATTGTCCTTCAGCCAGTTGGCTATGGTACCTGTCTGTTCCTCAAATTCACCGGAGCAAAGCGCAACATAGCGACGGTCGAACACGATGTCATGCCACTCATGTTCCAATATCTGCTCGGTCTCCATGTCCTTGGCATAAATCATCAGTCCGCTGGTGTCGCGGTCAAGGCGATGCACCACATGGGCACGGCACGGCTGGCGAGTTTTCTTAAAATACTCGTCAAGCACTGATTTCACATTCAACGAGGAATGTCCTGCCGCCATAGACAAGATGCCTGGTTTCTTCTCTACCACTATTATATATTGGTCTTCATATACAATGGTAACGTAACGACTCTTGAATGTGTCGTTCTTCTTCGACTGACTGACACTCACCTTGTCGCCAACATTCAATGGGTAGTCAAACTGTGTCACCACCTTGCCATTGACCTTGATGCCGCGTCCCTGCAATGTACTTTTTATCTTGGTACGCGATCCTGCAAGCGTTGCGAGGAGGTACTCCAAGAGAGGTGCCTCCTTATCAACCGTATATTGTTTGTATTCCCTGAGTCTCGGATTATACATCTTTCTTTTTGTTATTAAACCCTGACGCTATCACTCATAATTGGCAAACACCTCACTGACAGTGTTGACCTCAAGCATCGACACACCAGCCGACTTGTCGGATATGCCGATACTCATGTGACCAGACAGGTAGGTCACCTTATCGTCAAGAGCCACAAGACCTTTACCGTATAATTTCTTCACCGTATGATAGAACATGCGGTCAAGCTCGTCCTGTTTCGGATATGTTGCAAACACGCCATAAGACAATGCGAGCCAACGCTGCAGTTTCTCTGTCTTACATATCGCCACGATAGGCTGCGGACCACGATAGGCTGCCAAGGTGCGTGCATCGTCACCCGTTCCCGAATCTGTAAGAATACACTTTACACCCAGTTTCGATGTTGTCTCGATAGCCGCCTTGCACAAGAAATCTCGCAGATTGGTGTTTGCACCGTCAACATCCACTTTAGGTAAATGAAGACGACGGTCTGCCTCTGCCTGCTCTGCAATCTTCGCCATTGTCTTAACCGCCTCTATTGGATATGCGCCACTGGCTGTCTCACCAGAAAGCATCAACGCATCAGTATTGTGGAACACAGCACTGGCGATATCACTGACCTCAGCACGCGTAGGACGTGGATTCTTAATCATCGTATGCAGCATCTGCGTTGCCACGATGACAGGTTTCTTTCTGAACACACACTTCCTTATTATCATACGCTGTATGCCTGGTATCTTCTCTGCCGGTATCTCTATGCCCAGATCACCGCGAGCCACCATTATTCCATAGCAATGGTCAAGTATCTCGTCTATATTGTCAACGCCCTCCTGATTCTCTATCTTCGAAATTATCTTGATGTCTGAACCATGCTCGTCAAGAATCTTCTGCACTTCCTTCAGGTCTTCCTTTGAGCGGACAAACGAATGGGCAATGAAATCTATGTTTTCCTCTATGGCAAGAAGGATGTTGCGCTTGTCTTTCTCTGTCAATGCAGGCAGGTCGATATGTTCGCCGGGTACATTCACAGACTTGTGCGAACCAAGTTTACCATCGTTCATCACCTCTACGGTAAGTTTGCTTCCATCATTCTCCACAACCTGCATATCCAATTCGCCGTCGTCAAAAAGAATATCGTCGCCAACCTTTACATCCTTGCATATATCAGGATATGACAGGCATATAGTGTCGTGCACCGTATCCTGAGCAGGATTACCCACAATGTTCACTCTCTCACCTATGTGATACTCTATAGGTGCATCAGCCCCCGTGGTGCGCACCTCCGGACCTTTAGTGTCGATGAGTATGCCCAGATGCGGTGATACTGCACGGACATTGCTGATAATCTTCTTCAGTCCTTCGGGAGTAGCGTGAGCAGTGTTCATACGAATCACATTCACCCCAGCCTCATAAAGTTGCTTGATAAACTCCACCTCACAACGCAAATCACTCACCGATGCAACTATTTTGGTCTGCTTCATAACGAATCTGTATTTCTGTATTTATAATAAGTGCAATTTAGATGCAAAGATACATTTTTTTCGGCAAAAGACAAAATAAATTGCTAAAATATGCGAAAATTTAGCTTTTCTGAGAGTTTTTTTGAAAATAATTTTGTTTTTTCCAAAATATATTGTTACTTTTGCAATTGCAATCTCCACTTTGCAATCTAAGAGTGGTTATGCATTTCAAACACAAATCCAGAAAAGAGAAGACCTAACGACACTCCGTAATAGCGAGACCTGAGTTCCTTAATGGAATACTATGAGCAATGTTATATCGCATACTGGAATAATCGACAGCATCGATGGGGGGATGGTGCGCGTGCGCATCGTCCAACATAGCGCGTGCAGCAGTTGCAAAGTAGCATCATATTGCAATTCTGCAGAGAGCAAGGAGAAAATCATCAATGTCAGATGCACTGACGCCGCAGAGCGCCATGTAGGCGACACTGTGATGGTGATGGCAGCTCAAGCAGTGGGAGTAAAAGCGGTAGTCGTGGCTTTCGTGGTGCCCCTGATACTGATACTTGCCACCATTGCAATAGTTCTGCTCCTTACCGGCAAGGAACTGACCGCAGCATTGTCTGGACTTGCGATTCTCATACCATATTACGCCATACTGTATATGCTGAGACCGCAACTTGAACGTCAACTCACTTTCTACTTAAAAAACTGAACATAAAAAAATAACAAAAACTAATACAACTATCCACTATTATGAATTTAATTCTATCATCAGTGCTTACACTTGGCATCATTGCGCTTGTCGCGTCGATGATATTATATTTATGCGCCAAGAAATTCGCTGTGGAGGAAGATCCTCGCATTGGGCAAATATCCGCCATATTGCCACAGGCCAACTGTGGCGGTTGCGGTTTTCCTGGCTGTCCTGGCTTTGCCGCTGCACTTGTGAAAGCTGCCACAGAGAAAGGAACAACCGACGGATTGTCCTGTCCCGTAGGTGGTGCAGAAGTAATGGACCAGGTAGCAAGCATACTTGGTTCTGCCAACGCTGAAGCACCTGCGGCACCTACCACTGCTCCTACAACAAAAAGCGAAGGTACCAAACCTGCTGTGCCAGTAAAGTTGAAGCCAATGTCAACAGACCCAAAACCTTTTGTCGCACCCGAAATTGATTTCTCCGGAGCCAAGCAGAACCCTGTGCCAGAGATAACATGCGGTCCAAAACCTGCCATATTACCAGCAGGTTGGCCAACGAGAGGTTGATACTATAATATAAATTGCTTGAACATCTTGTAAAAGACTTCAATAAATCCATTATGAGATCAAAAACATTTAGAATCGGTGGTGTACACCCTGAGGAAAACAAACTAAGCAACGACTCTGTCACCAAGCAGGCTCCGTTGCCGAAAGTGGCTGTATATCCACTCAGCCAGCATATAGGTGCTCCTGCCAAAGCCATTGTCAAAGAGGGCGACAAGGTGAAGGTCGGCACAATGATTGCCGAGGCTGGAGGTTTCGTGTCAGCCAATATCTTCTCTTCCATCTCCGGCACAGTAGTAAAAGTAGGTGATGCACTGGATGTCTCCGGTGCTATGAAGCCATGCGTTGTGGTACAGCGCGAAGGTGAAGGAAACGTATGGGAGGAATCCATTGACCGTTCTGAGAAACTGGAACGCCTTGAATCGCATCCGGAACTGACACCCGAGGAAATCATAAACCGCATCAAATATGCTGGTGTTGTCGGTATGGGCGGTGCCTGTTTCCCAACACATGTCAAACTGATGCCGCCACCAGGTGCAAAGGCAGACTGTGTCATCATCAACGGTGTAGAGTGCGAACCGTATATAACGTCTGACTACCGACTGATGATGGAGAAGCCCGACCAACTCCTTGAGGGATTAAAGATTCTCATGGCTGCTGTCAAGGTGGACAAAGGCTATATCGGCATCGAAGACAACAAGCCTGAGGCTATCAAGGAACTGTCAGAGAAACTGCTTCGTTTAGGTATAAGCAACATCGAGGTCGTACCTCTTCAAAAGAAATATCCACAAGGCGGTGAGAAACAACTCATTGATGCCGTTATCGGCAGACAGGTTCCTGCACCTCCCGCTATTCCTATCAATGTCGGTGCAATAGTACAGAACGCCGGTACCGCAGTGGCTGTATATGAGGCTGTCATGAAGCGCAAGCCTCTGTTTGAGCGTTACACCACCGTTACTGGTAAGCAACTGAGCAATCCGAGCAACTACCTTGTGCGCATGGGAACGTCATTTGGCGAACTCATCAACCTGTGCGGTGGCATGCCGGAAGGCGACAACAAAGTATTGGCCGGCGGTCCTATGATGGGACGTGCAGTGCCATCCATTGATGTTCCTGTAGGCAAGGGACAGAACTCCATCACCATTCTTAGTGGCGACGAGGCAAAGCGCAAAGACCCCCAGCCATGCATACGTTGTGCGAAATGCGTCAGCGCTTGTCCGATGGGACTGGAACCATTCCTGCTTGCCAAGGGTTCTGCCATGGAGAAGTGGGACATGCTGGAGCAGGAAGACATCACATCATGCATAGAATGTGGCTCATGCCAGTTTACATGCCCTGCACACCGCCCACTGCTCGACGACATACGCAAAGGCAAAGGCACAGTGTCAGGCATCATACGCAGTCGTACTGCACCGGCCCCGGCTCCTGCGGCAAAACCTGCACCGGCAGCCAAGACAGAGGCACCGGCAACAAAGAATGATGCTCCAGCAGCCAAGGCAGCAAATGCCAAGCCTATGAGCACGGCACCGAAACCTTTCGTCGCACCAGCGAACATTGATTTCTCTGGTCCGAAGCAGAACCCTGTTCCAACAATAAAGAAAGGTCCGAAGCCTGCGGTAATGCCTACAAACTGGCCAAAGTAATAGTGACAAGGATCTATAGGAACTATAAATAATATAGAAACTATAGGAACTATGGGAACTATAGAAACTACAAAAATAAAACAAACAAGAAAAAAACAATAAAACAACTATGGGAAATCTGATTGTTTCTCAATCTCCTCATGCACACGGCAACGACTCTGTGGAGAAAAACATGTACGGCGTGGTGATAGCATTGCTTCCCGCACTGCTTGCGTCGTTCTATTTCTTCGGACTTGGTTCGTTCATCGTATGTTTGGTGAGTGTGGCAGCCTGCGTATTCTTTGAGTGGGCTATATGCAAGGCTCTGCTGAAGCGCGAGCCTACACTTCTTGATGGCTCCGCCATCGTGACAGGTCTGCTTTTAGGTATGAACCTGCCTTCTAACTTCCCCCTGTGGATGATTATCGTCGGTGCGCTGATAGCCATCGGCGTAGGCAAGATGACATTCGGCGGCATCGGCCAAAACCCATTCAACCCGGCACTGGTGGGACGCTGTTTCCTACTCGTCAGCTTCCCCACAGCCATGACATCGTGGCCTTTGGAGGGACAGATGACGACATATACCGATGCAGCTACCGGCGCAACGCCACTGTCGCTGATGAAACAGGCCATCAAGGGCAATGCTGATGCTCTTCAGCAGCTGCCGTCAGCATGGGATATGTTCCTCGGAAACGTTCAGGGAGGTGCAGGCACCATCGGTGAAATCTGCGCACTGGCTCTGATTCTCGGCCTTCTGTTCATGCTGTGGCGCAAGATCATCACATGGCACATACCTGTTTCCATCATCGGAACGGTATTCGCCATCAGCGGTTTGCTGTACCTTATTGACGACAAGCAGTTCGCTGACCCATTCCAGGTAATCTTCGCCGGCGGCCTCATGCTCGGTGCAATATTCATGGCCACCGACTATGTAACATCCCCTATGACGCACAAAGGCCAGCTTATCTACGGTGTAAGTATCGGTGTGCTTACCATCGTAATCCGCAACTGGGGGGCTTATCCTGAAGGAATGTCATTCGCCATATTGATAATGAACGCATTCACGCCACTCATCAATATGTATGTTAAACCAAAGCGCTTCGGCGAAGTGCTTGTAAAAGAATAAGGGAGGACACACGACTATGGAGAAACTGAAATCCAATCTACCAAACATGGTGGGTGTACTGACCACGGTGGCAGTACTATGCGGCGGCATCCTCGCTTATGTCAACGCCCTCACTGAGGAACCTCGCAACGAGGCAGCCAACAAGGCTCTCTCCGACGGTATCGAACAGGTAATGGGCGGCAAATGCAAGGTAGAGAAGCCTGACACCATCAAACGCAGCGTTGACGGCAAGGAACTGACCTACATTGCATACAAGACCAACAAGGGAACGGCAATTCAATCGACAGACCCCAACGGTTTCGGAGGCAACCTGACGGTACTCGTAGGATTCAACGAAGGTGGCGACATTCTCGGTTACACCATACTTGAAACCACAGAAACGCCAGGCCTGGGAGCCAAAGCCGACAAATGGTTCCAGTCACCTGCAAATGGCGGTGCCAGCGAAAAGGCAAGCATCATCGGCAAGAACCCCGGCAAGGTCAACATGACTGTGTCGAAAGACGGAGGCGACATTGACGCCATCACGGCATCCACCATCACCTCACGCTCGTTCCTGCGTGCCGTACAACAAGCATATAATACTTATAAAGAAAAGAAATAAAAAGGAGGAATCTATATTATGAGTAAATTCGGAATAGTAATGAACGGCATCATAAAGGAGAATCCTACCTTTGTACTGATGCTTGGAATGTGTCCTACGCTGGCTACTACCACCAGCGCCCTCAACGGTCTGATGATGGGACTTGCCACAATGGCGGTGCTGATATTCTCAAATGTCATCATCTCCGCCATCAAGAACCTCACGCCCGACATGGTTCACATCCCTGTGTATATAGTGGTGATAGCCACCCTCGTGACAATAGTGCAGTTCTGCCTGGCGGCATATATGCCTGAGGTCAACAAGTCACTGGGACTGTTCATACCGCTCATCGTGGTGAACTGTATCATACTTGGCCGTGCGGAGTCCTTCGCCGGCAAGAACAACCCTCTCGACTCTGCCCTCGACGGTATAGGCATCGGCCTTGGTTTCACAATCGGCCTGACACTGCTCGGCATCTGCCGCGAGCTCCTTGGCAACGGCACGGTCTTTGACCTGCGCATCATACCCGAAGACTTCGGTATGCTGCTCTTCATCCTGCCTCCAGGAGCATTCATGACACTGGGCTTCATCATTGCAATAATCAACAGATTCAAGAAAGCATAAACTATGGAATACCTATTAATATTCATCGCTGCGATATTCGTAAACAATATCGTACTCAGCCAGTTCCTCGGCATCTGCCCTTTCCTCGGCGTCAGCCAGAAGGTTAGCACATCGCTGGGCATGTCGGCTGCCGTGGCTTTCGTCATGGTGCTTGCCACGCTTGTGACATGGTGCATACAGATGTTCGTACTCGTTCCCTTCGGTTTGGAATTTCTGCAGACACTGGCGTTTATCCTTGTCATAGCATCACTTGTGCAGATGGTGGAGATAATCCTCAAGAAGGTTTCTCCCCCACTCTATCAGGCTCTGGGTGTATTCCTTCCGCTTATCACTACCAACTGCGCCGTACTGGGCGTGGCTATCCTCGTGATACAGAAAGACTACAACCTACTGATGTCTCTCGACTATGCTCTTGCCTCTGCTCTTGGTTTCGGCATTGCACTGATACTCTTTGCCGGTCTGCGCGAGCAGTTGGAGTATGCCAATGTACCGAAGGGCATGAAAGGCGTGTCTATAACACTCATCACCGCATCATTGCTGTCGCTGGCGTTCATGGGCTTCAGCGGCGTTGACGGTGGTCTCAAACAACTCTTTGGTATAGAATAAGGTAAAAAATCTATCTATATTTGCCCGTGCATGGCATGGGTATATTTGTGTTTGTGTTGTTGTCTCCTCTCGCAGTGACTGCGAGGGGAGATTTTTTATACCATAGTCCTTCCCGTTGTCCTACTAAGGGATGAGGACAGCACCTGGCACATACACACAAAAAAGGTGTGTCACATCAAAATGTGTGACACACCTTTTTCTATTTTGAATATTAAATATTTCTTGGGATTAGCCCTTTGCAGCTGTTACGCCAGGCAGTTCCTTACCCTCGATAGCCTCGAGCAGAGCACCACCACCGGTTGAGATGTAAGAAACCTTGTCGGCAAGACCGAACTTGTTTACACAAGCTACAGAGTCACCACCGCCGATGAGTGAGAATGCACCCTCTGCTGTAGCCTCAGCGATAGCCTCGCCGATTGCGCGTGAACCAGCGCAGAAGTTGTCGAACTCGAATACGCCGGCAGGACCGTTCCAGAGGATTGTCTTACAACCCTTGATGGCAGCAGCAAACTTCTTCTGAGCCTCAGGACCTGCGTCAAGACCTTCGAGGTCTGCAGGAATCTTGTCAGAAGGACATACAGTCTGAGGAGCATCGTTGCTGAACTCTGGTGCGCAGATTGCATCAGGAGCCATAACGAGTTCTACACCGTTCTTCTTAGCAAGCTCCTCTACGCCGAGAGCAACGTCAAGCTTGTCGAGCTCGCAGATAGACTTACCTACCTCGCCGCCGTGAGCCTTAGAGAATGTATATGTCATACCACCGCAGAGGATGAGCTTGTCAACCTTGCCGAGCAGGTTCTCGATGATGCCGATTTTTGAAGACACCTTTGAACCACCCATGATGGCGATGAAAGGACGCTTGATGTTAGAGAGCACATTGTCAACAGCCTGTACCTCTTTCTCCATCAGGAGACCGAGCATTTTGTTGTCTGCGTCGAAGTAGTCAGCGATGACAGCTGTAGATGCGTGCTTGCGGTGTGCTGTACCGAATGCATCCATAACCCAGCAGTCTGCGTATGAAGCGAGTTTCTTAGCAAACTCCTTCTGGCTTGCCTTCATAGCCTTCTTAGCCTCGTCGTATGCAGGATCTTCCTTGTCGATACCAACTGGCTTACCCTCCTCTTCAGGATAGTAGCGAAGGTTCTCGAGGAGGAGCACCTCACCTGGCTTCAGGGCTGCAGCCTCAGCGTCAGCCTTCTGGCAGTCGTTAACAAACTTCACCGGTGTGCCGAGAGCAGCAGACACTGCATCTACAATCTGTCCGAGAGACAGCTCAGGCTTAACCTTACCCTTTGGTTTGCCCATGTGAGACATGATGATGAGCGAGCCACCCTTCTCAAGGATGAGTTTGAGAGTAGGCAGAGCGCCACGGATACGAGTGTCGTCGGTAATCTTACCGTCCTGGAGAGGCACGTTGAAGTCCACACGAACGATGGCCTTCTTGCCTGCGAAGTTGTAATCGTTGATTTTCATTGTTTTTTACTGTATTTTATTGAAAAGTTATTCTGCACAACTATCTGCAAAGTTATAAAAAAATTCTGACAGACAGTCTGCCGATATACTGCAGATAAATGTTTTGCAAGCATATTTCTTACTTTATGCTAACTCTACTTTGCATTTTACTGCAGGCAAAAAGTCGGATAAAATATCACTGATGCTTACAAATCTGCCATCGGAATTTTTGCCTAAATCTCCACTATCAAGAAAACTCATTTTAAGCGACGATTTCGAGGTCAGTGGACTAACACCCCACAAAGAGGGCAAGTGCTCTAAAAACGGCCTTAAAACGCTTTTTTCAATGCACAATGCGTGTTTTTAATGCACAATTCACAATGCAAAATGCATAATCATGCCATTCGGAGTGAAAAATGCGTGCGAAAATGCAACAATTGCACATTGATTAGGCTGTAAAAGCAGCCAAATTACAATGCAATAGCTATCAGATAGTACTGTAAAACGATAGCTTTTACAATGTAATATGATAGCTTTTACTGCTCGTTAAGAAAACTTTACACTTTTAACATTTGCCTATTTCTCCATTTTTCAAGAAGGCAAGATATTTCAATGCGTGAATATATAGTCCCTATTACAAACGAAAAAAGCGAATTATTCGAGCTTTACCATAATAGAGGCAAAGTCAAATAATTCGCCAAAATCGTGATTAAAATATATCTATGAAAACCGCACGACTGCGGTCACAACGATATCATTTCTTTTTGCCCCAGTACGTCTTGTTGCCAGAAGTACCTGCATAGACTATGGTGTGCTTGCGTGGAGAAGCCTCCCAGTCGCACTCGCGCTGTACCTTCAACGCTACGCCATTGATGGTAAGGGTGTTTGAAGATGCATCAAACGACCATGTCTTGCCATTCCATGTGCCGCCGCTGACGGTGCCGCCTGCAGCAAGGGTCATGGTCTCAGATGTCTTCATGTTGCCATAAGAGTAGCTGAGGTCTATGTTCTCCCATGTGCCTACCAGCTCGTCTTCCGTGATGGCTACCTGCGGCACTGCTGCATAACGCTCCGGCATAACTACTGGCCAGCCGTTTGACTGCCACTGTATGCCGCGCACGCCACCAAGCATCACTGCGTTTGGTGCATTTCCACCGGCTGATTCTGGGAAGCGCTGCTGTGAAGCATAGAAGTAGTTGCCCTGTCCGTCGTCAAACACTGCACAGTGGGAGATACCTACCCAGCCCTGGCTTCCGCTGAACTGATACGGGTGTGTAACCACGGTGATGGCGTCGGCACCGTTGGTGCAGTCTGAACCGCTGGCGTTTACATAAGGGCCGTCAATGTGTTGTGAGCGAACCACGCGGGTATTGTAAGGCACGTCAAGTGCATCGTATGCCATGAAGAGATAGTAGTAACCGTCATGATAGATTACCTCTGGAGCCTCTGAACCCTGCCAACGGTCGCCGGCAGCACGCGTGAAGATGCGCTTGCCGTATGCAGCCTCATTGTCTGCGCCCCATGGATTTGGCAGTGGATCAACGATGGTCTTGCCTGTCTCTGCATTAAGTTGAACAGCAGCGAAGCCAGAGTGCCATGAACCGTAGATGAGCCAGTGTTCTCCCTCCGGTGTTATGATGAACGAAGGATCGATGGCATTATACTTGAAATAGCAGTTGGCATAGTTGTTTTGTGCCACATTGTAGTTCAGTCCCTTGTCAGAGAAATTGGTGATGACGAAGCCCTTGTCCTCCCAGTTGTTGCTGGCAGGGTCGGAGGTCTCCATCATACCAATGAATGAACGCTCGCTCCATGTACCCTCGCCGTTGATGGTGCCTGGCACCACGATGCAGTAGTACATACGATAAAGTCCCTCACGAACCTTGCGTGCGCACGGAGCCCAATATCCATAATCGTTTGGATTTACGCTAGAGGCAGGAAGTCCCATCTCCACACGTATCTCGTTGAGTTTGGTGAGCACCCATGCAGGTGCATTAGTCATCACGCCGCCAAGGTATTCCCAGTCGATGAGATTCTTTGAACGACGGGCATGGAAGTGTCCGCCCGCAGTGTGTGCATTGCCGTAAGAGGCGTCTGTCTGGTACATGTAGTAGTAGCCATCGTCAGCAAGCATCACCGTTGGGTCATGCACGTTGGCGAGGTTCCACTGCGCACGCTGTGACCAGCCGCTGATGCTGCGATAGTCGTCAGCGTATGCAGGTGCCGTCCATGTTTCAAGCGAATGAGCATGTCCCAGCGTAGTGAATGTTACCACGTCTGAATACTTTATTCCGTAGTCTGTCTCGGCAAAGGTGCGCAGGTAATATGTGGTCAGTTCCTCAAGATCGGTGAGAGTCACATTTACCGACACGCCACGCGAGCGTGTCACCTTGCTGTTTTCTATGGTTGGCTCAGCCTCTGTGCCATAACATACGCCGACACTGTTCTCATGGACACTGCGACCGTATGCCGTCATGGTTACCGTGGCAGACGACTCCGTAATCACCGACACTTCAGGAGTGGTAATGATGGTATCCTCCGGCGGAGTGAAGTCGTCGCTACATGCAGCCAGTACGAGACCGGCTGCTGTGTAGCAAAATATCTTTGATAGTTTCTTCATATTTTTATTGTTTATGAGATTATAACAGCTTTAGCTTAATGAGCCTTAGCGAATAATTATGCATTATGCACTGTGAATTATGCATTATTCAAATGTCAGGTGACAATGGTCAACCGTAAACTGGAAATTGAAATCAGTAGGTTCAGTAACGGTATTAAGGTCTATATAATTCTGTATATATGTCTTACCATCTTTACCTACCATTTCACACTTGACGTCAGCCTTACCATTACCCTTGTTTGTAACATGTACGGTAACGACAGCCTCTTCCATTGCAGCCAACCAAGTTTCCCAATTTCTGCCATCTTCTATAACCTTGGTTACGTGGGCATCTTGCTCATCAGCACTGAAGCCAGAACCCCAGCACCAGTTATCTGCACGAAGTACGCCATATTCGTAATTAGAAGAGTTGGTAAGTACTACCAAGAAGTTCTGGTAGTTACCACCGCCGCCGCTATAGTTCTTGAAGCGCGTCATGTATGTCTTGCCTGCAGGAACCTTAATACTCGTTGAACGTGCTCCGAAGAATTCTGTTGAGTTATCGTCTGCACCTACAACATCGTCAAACTCAATATGGCTATGGTCAATAGAGAAGCGGACATAGAAGTCGTCAGGATTAGTTACAGTGTTCAAGCCTTTGTACTCCTGTGTATATGTCTTACTATCGTTACCCACCATTACATACTTGACGTCAGCTGTTCCGTTGCCGGTATTGGTGACATATACCGTTACCTTTGCGCCATCCATGGCAGCCAGCCAGGTAGCCCAATCCCTGCCATCTTCTATAACCTTGGTTACGTGGGCATCTTGTTCATCAGCACTGAAGCCAGAACCCCAGCACCAATTATCTGCACGAAGTACACCATATTCGTAATTAGAAGAATTGGTGAGTACGGTCATGAAGTTCTGGTAGTTACCACCACCAGCGGTGTAGTTGGTGAATGTAGTTACGTATGTCTCACCTGGAGCCACCTTGATCTTCTCTGAGCTTTCGCTGAAGAATTCACTACTATTGTTAGTAGCACCTACGCAGGTGTACATCTTATCAACCACCTCAAATTCTGCCGTTGCAATTACTGGTGTTGTACAGTTATTACCTTGTGAGGTCTTGTTATAAACCGCTACAAAGCCTTTCTGACCCAATGTGTTGGTGTTAGGCACCTTCAATATTTGCAACTCAGAGGCATCAACAGTCTTAGCCGAACCGTCGGCAAACTCTACAGTTGCTGTCACTGCAGACATCAAAGCCTCCATATCCGTACCCTGAAGCACCTTCTTTGGCACATTGTTCAGTGTCATAGATACTGGTTCTTCGTCAGTTTCAGCAACATCGCCAAACACGATGTAACACTTTTCCAGCGAGAATGTGAAATAGAGATCATCAGGGTCTATACCCTTGATATCAACATAGTTCTGCTTATAGGTATTACCATCAGAACCAAGCATCGTTATGCCTATTTCTGCAGTGCCGTCGCCCTTGTTAGTGATGGTGGCTGTACATTTAGCCTTGCTCATAGCGGCAAGCCATGCTGCCCAGTCCCTTGAGTCGCTCTCCATTTTCTTCGTACAGAAGTTATCGCTTTGCGCACCGTCAGTATAAGTGGTATTCCAACACCAGTTGTCAGCACGGAACACACCATACTCATAATAACCATCCGTACCACTTGGTATGCCGTTACGCAGCAATATAATAAAATTGCACCAGTTAGAAGGTCCACCATAGTTAGTGAATTTTATTCTGTAGGTTTCGCCTGGCTCTATCTTCACGTCGTCAGTCATTTCACCGAGGAAACCTGTTGACTTTTCTTTGTTACCAAGTATTGACGGGTTAGGTATTATTTCTATAGCATTGTCATCATCGCTTGCACCTGCAGCCTCGTTTATTCTGTCTTGCAACCAATCTGGTGCCAATATATCATACAGATCTGCTCCCTCACAACTTGCAAGCATTACCATGAGGAGTGCCGCGCAGCATGCTGTCGTTAATCTTTTTATATATTTCATAATATCTTCTTTTTTATGAATTATGCCACTATTTCTTTACAGGATGGATGGTCCAGCCTTTTGATGTGTGGTAAGTTGCATTGTTAGTATTGTAGTTAGCAGAGTTTCCGCGCAAGTTGGCATTGGCATCGAGCAATCCCTGATAAATTGGAAGGAATTCATGTCCTGCTATAAACGCATTGTAAGAACTCTTCAGCTCTGAGTCTTTTCCGATGTCACTGTAGTTTACTGCGTCTTTTACCTTTGCAGGGTCTGCAGAACGACGGAATGTGCCATGCTCCTTGAGCTGCTGCAGTCGGTCTGGAGCATAGAAGAATCCCCAGCGTATGAGATCAAATCCGCGACCGAACTCACAACCGAACTCCTTAGGACGTTCTACGTTGGCAATCTGCTCGAAGAGTGCGTCAGCGTCAGCAAAATCTGACAACTGGAGGTTTGCCAGTTTTGCACGTGAGCGCACCTTGTTAATCCAATCGATAGCCTGTTGTGTAGGTCCGTTTACCTCGTTCTCACACTCGGCAGCGCGAAGCAGTATGTCAGAATAGCGCATAAGGCGCATATTGATACCACAGTACAATCCTGTTACAACACTTGAGTACAGTCCTGTGCGGAAGTTGGTATTCTTTGCTATTGGCAGACCACCATTGTTTTCATTTACGATGATATTCTCCGTAGCCGACATAGCTGAGCCAAATGCTGTATTTCCATATTCAAAATTCTCCCAGTCATCCTCGTAGGTTCCGACAGTCCAATAGAGGCGAGGATCAAGAGTATTGTTAACAGTTTTCTCCTCTTTGAAGAGGTTGTAAAGCCATGGTGATGCTGCGAGGTCAGCCCAACCGCCAAACTTTGATGGTGTGCAGTTTGATTCTATGGCATGTCCCTGCGTAGGATTAGAAGTAGCATTCACAGGAGTCCACTCCAAATCTGCTCCCTGCGTACCATGGTCAAGGAACTGTACCTCAAACAGACTCTCGTCGTTGTTCTCGTATGCAGAACCCTCACGGAAGTTATCACCATAGTTAGCCATCAACTTGTATGAGCCATACTTCTGATTGCCACCGTCAGAGGTGCTGAGTATATCCTTCAGTACAGCAAGAGCCTCCTCATACTTGTGGCGCTGCATCAAAGCACGAGCATAGTATCCAGCCGCTGCACCGCAGGTAGCACGTCCTTTGGCCCATTCGCCACCTTCGTCACGCTTTGGCAATAATGTCATGGCTTCCTTCAAATCTGCCTCTACTTGGTCGAAAACAGCATCATAGGTGCTACTTGGGAATGCCATTTTCTCAACAGACTCATACTGGCCATAGTCTGTTACTATTGGAGGGTTCTGATAGTACCCAGCGAGATTATAATATGATAAACCTCGAAGGAAAAGGGCCTGGCCACGTGCCTGTTTCCTTGTGTCAGACACTCCTTCACTTTCTGCTGTTACGCCTTCTGTTCTTTGCAATATAAAGTTACATACATTTATTGTATAGAACCAATCGCGCCAAGGCCAGTGAAGTCGTTCACCATCGACACCTGTAGAAATACCAGTAAGATCATCAGATTCTATATACCAACCTTGCGAACAGTTCCACACTTCGTCACCGCGACACATGTCAAAACCATAACCTACACGTGAGTATGTGCCCTCCATACGTATGTGGTTATATGCGGCTACGACACATTCCTCCAGCTCGTTGTCTGTATATCCAAATGTCGCCGAGGTCTGTCTGTTTGGATTTATCAACTCCAGCTTGTCATCGCACGATGTCAGTGCGGTGATGCCGAGCATTAGGGCTAATGAATATTTATATAGTTTCATATTTATTATCTATTTATGGAGTTATGGAGATTACCTAACTACTGACTACTTGATTTAGAATGAGAAGTTCACACCACACATAAAGCTTAATGCACTTGGATATGAGCAGAAGTTAAAGCCTGGGGTGAATGTGCCCGGAGCAAAGTCCACGTTATATCCTTCGTAACCTGTGATAGTAGCAAGATTCTGAGCTGACACATATATGCGTGCGTTGCTTATCACTCCTCTGAACACAGAATTAGGTATGTTGTAACCCAACTCAACGTTGGCAATCTTCCAGTATGATGCGTTCTGTATCTTACGCTCGCTAAAGAGGTCATTCCATCCCAGCGATGCACCTGGATGTGTTATGTAAGTACGTGGTACGTCAGCGATATAAGTCTGACCATCAGCACTCCACTTGTTTGCACCAGTTATAGCAACTGCCTTGTTGCCATATCCATAACAAGAGTTGAGGACATTATATATATGGTCGGAAACGTGATATCCCAATGCGCCGTAAGTAGATACGCTAAGGTCAAAGCCCTTGTATTCCATGTGCAGGTTAAGACCGAAATTCAGGTCTGGCATGCCACTGCCAAGTATCTTCTTATCATCACCTGTTATCTGGCCATCACCATTAATATCTTCATAGTAGCAGTCGCCTACCTGTGCTCCTGGCTGATAAGTTGCCTGACCATGCTCTATGGCGTACTGGTTGAGAGCATCGAGCTCTGCCTGAGTGCGTATAATACCTTTATATACCCAGCCATGGAACTGACCAATCTCCTGTCCTACATATGAAATGTAATCGCCGTCGTCCTGATATTTCTTGCCATCACCAAGTGCAAGCAGTTTGTTGCGCACGGTACTGATATTTGCAGTAATATCATACTTCAGTGGGTGGTCGTGGTTGCGGTATGTAGCAGATATCTCTATACCACAGTTGCGCATAGTAGCTGCATTGGCTGTAACGGTAGTATTGGCAAAGCCGCCGTTAGAAGGTACGGCAACGTTGTAAAGCAAATCTGTTGACTTGTTCTTGAACCACTCGAATGAAAACTCTAAGCGGTTATTAAACATAGCCAGGTCAACACCGATGTTGGTTGTTGATTTCTTTTCCCATGACAGCAATGGGTTCACAAAGTCAGATATAGCCGAGCCGCTTACTACGTTGTTGCCGAAGTTGTATTTCATATTATTACGACTCATCGTAGCCTGATAAACGTAATCGCCTATACTCTCATTACCTAACTCACCATAACTTGCGCGCAATTTAAACATATTGACAACGTCATGGCTGATAGGGAAGAAGTTTTCCTTATCAAAGCGCCAGCCAAGAGAGATAGAAGGGAACGTGCCCCAACGATGACTGCTTGACAAACGTGAGCTGCCGTCACGACGAATAACGCCTGAAACAAGGTATTTGCCAGCATAGTCATAGTTCAAACGACCTATGACAGAAGCAATGGCATGCTTATACTCAAAAGAGTTAGCATCACGTGAGTCTGCATTCTGTATCTGCAGGAAATAAGGCTCTGACATATTCTCACCCCATGCTGCAAGCGTGTTGGTATTTTCCTCTTCGTAAGTAATACCGCCAAGCAGGTTGATATGGTGCTCACCGAATGTGCCATCGTAAGTAAGCGTGTTCTCTGCGAGGAAATCGGTATATTTACGATAGCCCTTGTCTAAACGCTCACTCTCTTTTGGCAGATACACGTTATTACTCTGTATCCACGCAGACACCCAAGTCTTATCTGTTGCATGGGTAGAACTGTATGACAAGTTGAGTTTGTATGACAACTTATGATTCTTGCTCTCCACACCAAGCATCTTAAGAATGTCAACATCAGCAGAACCCGTACCCACAAAGCGGTCAACGATAGTATTACGCGTAAGCATATTATTGAAAAGCAATGGGTTGCGCTGGCGTATATCACCATGTATCTTGTCGTAATACGTGCCATATCCATAAGAGTCATAACGATAGTCCTTTGCCGCACCAACTATGCCGTCGAGCACCCATGTTGACTCATCGTAAGCCTTGATGGTAGGCACTATGGTCAGAGTGTTCTGAATGACAGGGTCATTAGATCCCCACAGACCTTCTACATACTCTGCATCAGTGTTGGCACGAGCCATACCGTCTTGATTAGAGTGAGAGTAAACTAAAGACGTACGGAACTTAATGAACTTAGTGTCCATGGTGTTGTTTACACGTGCTGTGAAACGCTCGTAGTTAGGACCGGCACCCTCAAGTGTTCCTTTTTGCTTAAAATAGTCAAGTGCAATATTATATGTGTTATTTGCACCACCACCACTGAGGTTGATGTTATGGTTCTGACGTACACCTGTTTTGAACACTTCCTTGAACCAGTCAGTGTTGGTATTGTCCATGAAGTGCCACTTTCCGTCCTCGCCTATACTGTAGCCACCAGGAGCAGCAATACCTGAGTTTGTACAAGACTCGCCGAGGTACTGGCTGTACTGGTCGGCGTTCATCACGTCATAGACACCTGATGGTATCTTATCTACACCGAAATATCCTTTATAGTCCACCTTCAGTGGCTGATCTTTTTTACCATTTTTCGTAGTGATGATAATCACACCATTAGCCGCACGTGAACCATAGATTGCACCTGCAGATGCGTCCTTCAACACCTGAATGGTCTCAATGTCGTTAGGAGAGAAGTCACGGATGGTAGTACCCATAGGCACACCGTCGATGACGTAGAGAGGCGCGGTGCTACCAAACGTACCGAGACCACGGATGCGCACTGAAGGGTCGGCACCAGGCTGGCCGTCACTGGTGATCTGCACACCGGCAACCTTACCCTCAAGCATGCTTGAGATATTTGAATTGGAAACTCTCTTCAGTTCGTCAGCATTGACTACAGCCACAGAACCTGTCAGGTCGGCTTTCTTCTGTGTACCGTAACCCACTACGACTACCTGCTCAAGAAGTTGGTTTTCTGGTTCAAGTTCGATTGTTCCCAGTGTGGCGCGGCTGCGCACTGCCACTTCGCGGTCTTTGTAGCCCACGTAGCTGATTACAAGTGTGGCACCCGGAGAAACATCGAGCTTGAAGTTACCGTCAAAATCGGTAACAGCTCCATCCTGAGAGCCCTTGACTTTTACGGCGACACCTATAAGGGGCTCGCCGTTCTGATCCACAACCTGACCACCTGTCTTGATGGTCTGCGACTGCTCTACCGCGACGCGTGCAGAAACAGGCACGATATGCCCTCCTACTGCTCCCGTCAACAGCATCATAGAAAAAACTAATTCTTTCCGCATTGTTTGTAGGTTTGTTAGTAATAAATTTGTTAGCAAGTATTATTTTTTATACATAATCACTTTTCATGATAGAATTTTGCATCTTCTCCGAAACAAAATCGCAACAAAATTAAACAATTTAATTTAATTTCGGCATCTTTTTTACATAAAAAATGTGAAAAAAACCCAATATTTTTTCAAATATGCCTATATGCAATCTGTAGTTTACAATTATTCAAAAAAAATGTAACTTTTGTAATACAGACACTATTTGTCGATATAAAAGACAAGAAAAAGGGATTTTCTTTTGCACTTCAACCGTTTTTTCGTAACTTTGCCTTACTATATAATGTGTATAGACAATATATTCATCGATTCTATTACACATTCAAACTGTTTTAGCGAAACAAAAGAACAAACATGAAGATAAAACTTATCATAGGTTCGGTAGTAGTTGTACTGGTGCTGTCAATGATGTTTCTTGGTCCGCGAGACGAACTGACACTGAGCAACTATTTGATGCATTGCGTAATGCCCGCAATGGTAGTGACCGTTTTCTGGATCAACTATCTGTGGCTGATGCCCCGGTACGCCATGCAGGGCAGCAAGCGCAAGGTCGTTGTGTACAACATTATCATAATAATATGCTGCTGCACATTCCTCACATACTGGCACAACATAGAGTTCAAATACTCCCATCGGAACACCCGTCAGGATACGAAGGAGAAAAAAATGGACAGGCCACCGTTTGAGGAACACCGATTTGGTGACAGGCTTTTCGAAGGCAAAGAACAAGCCATGAGACATCATCCCGAGCATAAACGCGGAGTTTTTCCCGGACCACCGCCCGACATGCGCCATGAAAAACGCATGAACCACATAAGCATATTGTCAGCACTGCGAGACAGCATCAATTTTGCATTCGCAATCTTCGTAGCATACTCCATGCGCTCCCAGCAACACATTGGAAGGCTGAGACAGAAACGACAAGAGGCTGAGGTGGCGCGGCGCGATGCCGAACTGCGCAGTCTGCGCAACCAGATAAGCCCGCATTTCCTGCTCAACACGCTCAACAACATCTATGCCCTTGCCGCCATAGATGCGGAACGCACACAGGGGGCGGTGATGCAGCTGTCAAAGATGCTGCGTCACATGCTCTACGACAATCAGACGGAAATGGTTACCCTGCGCTCTGAAGCTGACTTCATACGTTCCTATATAGACCTGATGCGCCTGCGACTGGCTTCAAACGTAAAAGTGGAAGCGGAGTTCAACATTGACGAGAATGCCAACACACTCGTAGCACCCCTTTTGTTCATCTCACTCGTGGAAAACGCTTTCAAGCACGGAGTGTCAAGTACAGAGCCGTGCATAATAAAGATAGAACTGACAGAAATCAACGGCGACATAATCTGCAACATCACAAACTCGAACCACCCCAAGCAGTCCAACGACCACAGCGGACACGGTGTGGGACTCTCACTGGTGCAGCAACGCCTTGACATGGTATATCCAAACCGCTACACATGGACAAAAGGCGTAGGCAATGACGGACTATACCATTCAGTGATACAGTTGCGCACAGCATAAAACAAACAGAAAATGGATTATCTTGATCAAATATTGTCAAGCAACACCTTTGCAAGCATCTGCATGGTGCTTGGAGTAGCCTTTTACCTCTATATAGCCTATGGCATATACAGGCATTTCAGACACCCCAAGACTGTGGAACCCAAAGGCGGCTTGCCCAGCCTGATGCAGTTGGAAGATCTTTACGGCACACCATCTGACATCATAGTGCTCAACGCCACCAGGTATAATCAGACCGACAGCGTAATACTGGCTTACGACGATGCCGGCTTCTTCATCGTCAACGGCGAGAAGATCCCTATGTCTGAAGTCACCGATGTAACATTCAACAATAGCAGCATCCCATGGGAATCTCCGAAATACCAGATACTGATACAGACCACTATGGAAACAACGAATCTGATACGCCTTTCCGTTGGTTACGACAGCGAATGGGCAAAGAATGTCACCATACAGATACGCTCACATCTGAAAAAATAATTAACGACAGTTCGATGAAATTATATTAATGACATTAATGGTATATATTAATGGCTTTAACGATAAAAACTATTTCGTCGAGTTCACGTTAGTTATGAAAATTCAACATTGGAATGAAGATGCAGATTCAACAAGCAAGCGCAAATTAAAGCAGAAGTTTTGTACAGTATATACAAATAGATAAATATAAGACAACACAGACAACAATGACAACTTCTGTATGAAAGAAGTGATGTGTGAGAAAAGTTGTCCCAGTTGTCCTAAGTTGTCTTCAAAAAGAATGTAAGACAGCACAGATAATCTCACACTCTTTTCTCATTTATTATAACATTTAGTTAGAAATCCCCAAAAATCTGAATCAGAATACTTGGGCTTTGCCCAGAAATATTTCTTCTATAAGATTTTGTTTAGATTTTTAAAAGATTTCTTGCGAAGCAATCATTTCAAGTGTCTGTCCAAGGAGAAATTTGTGAACAAATGACGCATGTTTTTTCGTACTTAACTGCCATTTCCTTGCGATAGAAATCACGAAAGTCTGTTTCGCTCTCAAATATCGCAAGCATTTGAATTCGACGTAAGACGTTATCATATAGCATCTTACGCCAAATTTTGTTTTTATCCTGTTCCCCTCCTATTGTAAAAGCATAGCTATTACATTGTAATATGATAGCTTTTACCATGTAAAGGCATTCATTTTACCATACAAAAGCGCGCAGATTAATGCACAATTCATAATGCACAATGCACAATTATTGCGTATAGCACACACTTTTTGTTCTATTGAGCACAATCATGAATTATGCATTATGAATTGTTAATTAAATTAACATCTCTTTCGCACTTTTCAACCATGCGTCATTTGTTCACAAATCATGCGTTGAAATTTTGGTAACTCAGAACGAAACCTACTCTGTAATGCTCAAGAACTGCTCAATGTTGTCTGGAGTGATTACCTCATACGAGGCATCGGGGTATGCTGTAGTAAAGGAAACTGGACAGCGTGTTTTGCCTTTTTTAGCATTCCACTTGAACTCAAACGCACGCAGCTTGCCATTTTCTTCCTCCAGATAGTCGATCTCTTTTTGCTGTTGCGTACGCCAAAACCATGTTAATGCAAAACTGTTATGGTATGCAAGTTGTTTCATTCTCTCTGCAATACAGAAATTTTCCCATAATGCACCGGCATCAGTCCTTGACTCTATCTGAGACAGATTTCCTATCACTGCATTTCTGATGCCCAAATCCCAGAAATAAATTTTGCGACTGTTCTTCAGTTCGTTGCGAAGATTTCGGCTATAACTTCCAAGACGGAATATGATGTATGATTTCTCCAATACATCTACATAACGTTCTACAGTCTTGGAATCAAGACCGACAAGAGCTCCCACTTCGTTGTAGCTTACCTGATTGCCTATCTGGTATGCCAAGGCTTGTAGCAAACGCACCATTTTGTCTGGTTTGTTAATTCCGTCAAGAGACAGGATATCACGATACAGATAGCTTTCTGACAACTCCTTTAGTACGGCATGCTCTGCCCCTGCATTTGTGACCACTTCTGGATAATATCCATATATCATTCGGTGAGGTATAAGACGCAATTCATCAAGGAGATTACCATGGCGTGACATCTCATTGAACGTAAGTGGATACATTCTGAATTCTCGCTTACGGCCAGTTAGCGGCTCATTGATTTTGTTTGCCAAACTGAAAGAGCTGCTGCCAGTTGCCACTACCTGTACGCCAGGCACTTGGTCTGTAATCAATTTCAGACGTAAGCCAATATCAGGTATTCGTTGTGCTTCATCAATGACTACAAAACGACTGTCACCCAGTATTGCACGCATACGTGCAGAAGTAATCTGTTGAAACAGATTCTGTATGTCGGGGTCATCGCCATTCATCCACATCACATCATTACGTGCACCAAGCAGTGTATTCAGCAACGTGGATTTGCCTACCTGACGTGCCCCCATTATTATAATGGCCTTTTGTGTCCCAAGCAGTTCCTCTATCTGCTTTTCTATTGTCCTTTGTATCATTGTCGAATGTTTTATTTGGGAACAAAGTTACATAAAATATTCGTAAAATCCAAAAAACTTATAAGATTTTTGGAATTGATTCCGAAAATCTTATAACAATTTCGGAATTAATTCCAAAATTCTTAATATTTTCAGTGCCTACGAGGATTTATTGGTCTTCTTTTATCGTGATTTCCCAATAGCCACTGTCATGGTTAGTATATAGTAAATTACAACTCATAAAAATAAATTTAATGCCAAACCAAGGCACATTCTTTACTGTAACTCTATTGAGGAAATCTTTAAGGCATTTATATAGAATTTGACCCGGAATTATGAAGTGGGTGTATCAAAAGTCTAACCTGAATAATTCATGGAATTAAAATCATTCTCTACGAGGCACCATAAATTCTTGCGCTCCGTAGGTGCTCAGGCGCTTCGCGGAGTCCCATAAAAGCCATAAATTATTTCATAAATTTAATTTATGGAAAAATTAATGACAATTCAGGAGAATTAATGGTACGCCGTAGGCAAAGATAAATTTCCGTGAATTATGTAGGCTAAGGACCATTGGTACACCCTCTTCAGGAATTATACTAACATGCCGGCCCTGAATTCACCGAAAAACACATTCTGAGAGAAATAAAAAAAGGGTTTTGCTACTTATTATTTGGTAGTGTGGAAAATTCTTTGTACTTTTGCAGAATATAAATAGAATTTTGCAAGCTACGCTTGCTGGGGAACAAAAGGGAGTTAAGAGAATTATAGGGTAGTTAAGAGACAAATGCATTAGACTATTGAACAGGTTAAGGCAATATTCCTTAGCTCCTTCGACTTATCTTAACTCGTGGAAGATGAGCAAGATATAAACTTGTAAAATTAAAGAAATAATTACTTGAGAGCTTCACAGAAAGCCCTCTCCATTATCGTTTGTAAAAAATAACATATACCGATGGGTTGCATACTACATATTGAAACAAGCACAAACGTGTGTAGCGTTGCCTTGAGCAAAGACGGTTTCCTACTCCACGAGCATGAAGACCATGGTGACGGAAAAGGAAGCAATGCCGCAGAGCGCTTAGGCGGATTTGTGGACGAGGCACTGGGAAAACTGGATGAGTCACAGATAAAACTCGACGCCGTAAGCGTGAGCAGCGGACCGGGCTCGTACACGGGACTGCGCATAGGGGTGTCGATGGCCAAAGGCGTATGCTACGGACGAGATGCCAAGCTCATCAGCGTGCCTACACTCGAACTGCTCTGCGTGCCGATATTGCTGAGCGACAGAATAAGATGCCAGTCGTACAGCGACGGTGAATGGAGCAACCAAACCGCCGAACTCGCCGACGATGCACTGCTCTGCCCCATGATTGACGCACGGCGCATGGAGGTATTTGCCGCCGTATATGACAAAGCACTGCAGGCGGTGCGGGCGCCACAGGCTGACATCGTGGATGCTGAGACATACAGAGAGTTTCTGGAAAACAGAGTGGTATATTTCTTTGGCAACGGCGCCAAGAAATGCATGGAAGTGATAAACCATCCCAACGCACGATACATCGACGGCATTGAGCCACTGGCGAAATACATGCTGCCGCTGGCAGACAAACGATACAACAAAGGACAGACAGAGGACGTAGCATATTTCGTGCCTCAGTACATGAAGGAGTATCAGGCAAAGAAGCAGAAAGACCTGCTTCACCCCTCTGGCAATTAAGTGGCATCAGGAGGAGTCAAGGAGACTCAAAGGACAAACGTATAAGACTAATGAATAGAAGAACGTAATGTCCCTATCACTCCATTATCACTCCCCTATCACTCCATAAAAAACAAATAGACATGCAATTAGACGGACTAGACTATAACACCGGGCGCGAGAAGCTGCGCCTGAAGGCATACGGACGCAACATACAGCAGTTGGTGGAATCATGCATGAGCCTGCCGACCAAGCGCGAGCGACAGCTTTGCGCTGAGGAGATAATATCCATCATGCGCCGCACCATTCCCAGCACACAGAACCAGAAAGACCGCATGCCAGTGTTGTGGTACCACCTGGCACTGATGAGCGACTTCAAACTCGACATCGACTATCCAGTAGAGATAGTGCGCGAGGACAAGATGGCCACGGCGCCCGACCGCATAGAATACACCAACAAACGACGTATGCCGATAAGGCACTACGGCCGCCTGCTGTTTGAAATGTTCCAGCAGTTGAAGGAAATGCCGGAAGGACCGGCACGCGACAGACTGGTGCAGGTTACGGCTGGACAGATGTACCGCAGTCTGGTGATGTGGGGAATGGCCACCGCCGACAAGGAGAAGGTGGCGTCAGACCTTGCCCGCTTTACCGACGGGGCAATACAGATTGACCCCAAGGACCTGCGCTTCGAGGTAGCAAACGGAAGCAACAAGCGTAAGAAGAAAAAGAAGTAAAACAATTCTCCATACTATGGAATCATTTATAATAGAGGGTGGCCACACCCTTAAAGGAGAGATAACACCGCAGGGAGCGAAGAACGAAGCCCTTGAGGTAATATGTGCCACGCTGCTGACAAGTGAGGCAGTGACCATCAGCAACATACCCGACATCCTCGACGTCAACAACCTCATACAGTTGTTGCGCGACATCGGCGTGAAGGTAAGCCAGACAGAGAAAGGCACATTCACCTTCCAGGCTGATGCCCTGGACCTTGACTACCTTTCAAGCGACGACTTTGTGAACAAGTGCGCCGCCCTTCGCGGTTCAGTGCTGATGATAGGCCCGTTGCTCGGACGTTTCGGCAAGGCTACCGTGGCAAAGCCCGGCGGCGACAAGATCGGCCGCAGAAGGCTCGACACCCATTTCCTGGGATTTCACAAACTCGGAGCGGTATATAACCGCATATCGGGACGCGACGTATATGAACTGAAAGCCGACAGGCTGAAAGGGTGCTACATGCTGCTCGACGAGGCTTCGGTCACCGGCACCGCCAACATAGTCATGGCGGCAGTGCTCGCCGAGGGCACCACAACGATATACAACGCTGCCTGCGAGCCCTACATACAGCAGTTGTGCCACATGCTCAACCGCATGGGAGCGAAGATATCAGGAATAGGCAGCAACCTGCTTACCATCGAGGGCGTTGACAACCTGCACGGCACTGACCACCGCCTGCTGCCCGACATGATTGAGGTGGGTTCATTCATCGCCATGGCTGCCATGGTGGGCGACGGCATACGCATCAAGGATGTGTCGATACAGAACCTTGGCATCATACCCGACTCTTTCCGCCGTCTTGGCGTACAGATAATAGAAGACGGCGACGACCTCTTCATTCCGCGTCACACACACTATCAGATAGACTCCTTCATCGACGGTACCATCATGACACTGAGCGATGCACCGTGGCCGGGACTGACGCCCGACCTGCTGAGCGTGCTGCTCGTAGTAGCCACACAGGCACAGGGTTCGGTGCTCATACATCAGAAGATGTTTGAAAGCCGCCTGTTCTTCGTCGACAAACTCATCGACATGGGTGCACAGATAATACTGTGCGACCCGCACCGCGCCGTCGTCGTAGGTCACGACCACAAGATACGCCTGCGTGCAGGACGCATGTCGAGTCCCGACATCCGCGCTGGCATCGCACTGCTCATAGCAGCACTGTCGGCAGAAGGCACGTCGCAAATCAACAACATTGCACAGATAGACCGCGGCTATGAGAACATCGAAGGACGTCTGAATGCACTGGGAGCGAAGATAAGAAGAAAATGATAAAACGCGAAGACGTATATAAAATAGGTAAGCTGGGCAAGACCCACGGCATCAAGGGCGAGATAAGCATGCAGGTTGACGACGACGTTTTCGACCGTGCAGAGGCAGACTACCTCGTACTTGAGCTTGACGGAATACTTGTGCCATTCTTCATGGAGGAGTACCGCTTCAAAACCGACGAGACGGCACTCATAAAGTTTGAAGGCATAGACACTCAGGAGCGTGCCCGCGAACTGACCGGCACGGAAGTGTTCTTCCCCCGCGAACTGGCGGAGAGCGATGACAGCGATGAATTGTCATACGCACAGCTCGTGGGCTACACGGTCATAGACCATGCCACCGGCAGGGAAGTAGGCAAGATAGACAGCATAGACAACCAGACGATCAACATTATGTTTGAACTGACCGACGGCACGCTCATCCCTGCATCTGAGGAACTCATAGAAGACATCGACACCGATCGGCAAACCATAACCCTGCACATAGTCGAAGGACTTATTTAACACACATTCTATATCAGGAAGCCAACACCATTACATTAGTAACGCATTGACTACGTAATGGAAATTGAAAATTATAATCAAGAGATGAAAGTATCCATCATCATCCCCATATACAATGTTGAGAAATATATAGAGGGATGTATCGCTTCAGTTGCCAACCAGACATATAAAGACTATGAGATAATAGCTGTCAACGATGGTTGCACTGATTCAAGCATGGAAGTGCTCAAGGCATGCACTGAGAAATACAATCTCAAGGACAAAATACGCATCATCAACCACGACAGCAACAGAGGACCCTCTGCTGCAAGAAACGCCGGCATAAAGAACAGCAGCGCCGAATACCTGTATTTCCTCGACAGTGACGACATGATAACTCCCGACTGCATTGAAAAGCTGGTAGGGCAAGCAGTGCAAAACGGTGTGTGCGTCGATATGGTTGTAGGCGGCTACAGGGTTGACGACCCCAGGGGCACCCACCTCTATGTATGCGAATTAGCAAAGATAGAAAAAAGCCTGCTGAACCGCAAGGAATTCATCAGGGCATACTGCAAAGACATCATATACCCGATGGCGGTCAACAAACTTACAAGACGTGATTTCGTACTCAAGCACGGAGTGTATTTCGAAGAGGGACTGCTGCATGAGGACCTTATGTGGAGTTTTCAGGCGATGCTCCATATCAACAAAATAGGGATAGTAAACGAAGACACTTACATCTATTGCATAAGAGAAAACTCGATACAGACATCTCCGGGGTTCATGAAGCATTTCGAGGCATACTGCTACATAATAGGCAAGATGGCCGACATCATATTCAGCAGTCCGCTAAGGAGAAACAGACATGTTTATAACTTTCTGGAAACAGAGAAGCAGAGATATGCCATTCAATGCATCCGCAGCGGCAACGCACACTTGGTGCGCAAGCTATATGACGTAATACGCAGACATCCACATTACAATAAGAGAGAAGCCATGATGCGCTTCGGATGGCTGTCATACATGCGGAAACGCATACGCGAGAGAGACGAGCACTACAGCCTTCCATTCGAAGAAGGACTGCAGATGTTCATAAACATATCTGCTTCACATCTCAAATAACAGTGGGGACTTTTCACACTCCCCGCCACAATACGACAAACAGGTAACTCAAAAATGTCACTCAAAGATAGTACAATAGTCATAGCTCTTTTAGCCCGAGACTGCGCCACTGCACTGAAAGCAAACATCCAAAGCGTAGAACTGCTGGGCAGCATGTTTAAGGAATACCATGTCATGGTATATGAAAACAACAGCGTGGACGGTACTAAGGAAGTGCTTGCAGATTGGCAGAGGCAGAACAGCAATGTCACGGCAATCATGGAAGACCTGACGGAAGAAAAAAGCACTGAACGCCTTCCATATCCGGACAAAAGCACCTGCCGCATACAGAAGATGGTTCACTGCCGCAACCGCATACTGGAGGAAACGCGAAAAAGGTTTGAACCGGACTTGTTCTGCCTTATCGACATAGACATAGAGCGGTTTGATGCCTACTCGATAGTCAACGCTATAGAAAACGCTCCCGCAGACTGGGGAGGAATCTTTGCCAACGGAGCATATTACGCACGCTATTCCACCCATGAGCAACCACACTATCTGCAATACGACACCTACGCCTATGTTGACCAGGGCGTTGACCCAATGAAGTCAAAAGACTGGATAACAAAACGCGACTACCATCTCGTCACAGCAAGCAGGATGACATGGAAACTGCGCCATCATCCATACGTTCCCTGTCAATCAGCATTTGGAGGCATTGGCGTGTATCGGTGGGACATAATAAAAGAACAGAACTATGCCACCATACAGACTCCCGAACTGAAACCCGTCAAGGCGGCCCTGTGCGAGCATGTGCCATTCAACACAGCCATTACGAAGAAAGGCTATGCCAATTACATAGCGCGAGACATGAAGGTGGTTTACGGAACCGAACCAGCGAAGGAGAAAAAAGGCATCAACCGCTGGCAAAACCACTACAGGGCATTGTACTATTTCCATGCAAGGCCACGAAAAGCCATAAAGACACTGTGGCACATAGTCAAGGAACGGCTCGGCATGTACCCCTATGCCAAGTGACATTTATATACCACAAGCCACTAAGATCAAACATCCTGACGACACAGTCAGACAAATAAAAATTCTGAAGACATGAATATCCTGATAGACTGCCTCTCACTGGTACGAAAAAACGGTGCTGCCGAATATCTGCGCAGGATAATAGACGAACTGCTGAAGCGCACCGAGACAAGAAGCGACGTCACCCTCTACGGAGTTTACGATGCCGTCGAGGGCATAGCCTATGATGACGCGCAGCCAGAATGCATGGAAGGCAGAGGAATAAAGATGGTGGATGTATCTAATACCAATCTCGTAGAACTGACTGAGAGATACAGCATAGACACCTTCTTTATAGGATGTGTGCAGGTGGCAGAGAACTATAAAGAACTGAAAGACTTGAAATGCAAGGTCATAGTTGTGGTACACGACCTGGCATTCGAAGAAACACATCGTGAGGACATCGACATCTACCACAGAGCACAAAACAAATCTACTGCCAGTCTCATCAATTGGTTGCTGCTGCACAAGAAGAAAAGTCGCACACACAGCTGGTATATCGTTAATACCGTAAAACTCCTTTCCAACAATCCAAAGGCAGAAATAGTTGCTGTATCTAACTATACAAAAAACTCTATCCTGTATGCTTATGACGTACAGGAAGACAGAATACACGTATGGTACAGTCCGGAGCGCATATACATAGATGCCGACAACGAGCCAGAGAACCTAGAGTTGGCTTCACTATGCAGCAGCGGCAAGCAGTTTATGCTGTTGCTCGGCACCCAGCACCCTCTGAAGAACACGAGGAAAGCCGTTCATGCTTTTCAGAAATTTGCAGAGCGACACCCCGAATACTATCTTGTCACCACAGGCAAGATGCTCCCACAGCAGTTTCCTAACCACATACCGCTGCCATTCCTCAGCGACAACGACCTGCAGCAGGCTTACCGCCACTGCTGTGCACTGATATACCCCACCCTCTTCGAAGGTTTCGGTTATCCTCCCGTTGAGGTGATGCGATACGGCAAACCTGTGTTAGCATCCAACATCGGTCCCGTAAGAGAGGTGCTTGCCGATGCTCCCTTATATTTCTCTCCATTGTACGAAACAGATATATATCAGGCACTGAGTCTCTTTGCCATATCCGACTACAGTACACTGCAAAAGGCAAGCACCGACAGATACAAGGAGATAAGCGCCCGTCAGCAGTCAGACCTCGAAGCACTTCTCCGTTCCATCCTGTCATATGAATGAGAATGAATATCTCCCTCTCTCTATTTTCACTTTCTCTCTATACTTACGCTTAGCTTATTTTTCAGGCTAAGCAGAAACTCGTCTGCAACCAACCGCCAGTGCGCCATGCTCGGCACGTCATAGTTGCTCCACGCCGAACCGAAATAATAAGTATATGGCTCACCTCGGTATGTATGCACTACACCAAGGGCATGGTTCTTACTGCCTTTGTAAACTATGGTCTCATCCACTCCACTGGGATAGACTGTGCCTACATATATCTGCGACTGGTGAACAGCCGGATTGTCTGTAGGATCGGCATACAGTACATAGTCTTTACCAAGTATCACATTGTCCTCGCTGTGCAGCACCACACCCGAAGCCAGCGACATCGTTTCCACGATGCCGTCGTACCACACCGTCATCCTATTGAAATGCGAACCTTTGTCCAGCGACACTAAGCGGTGTTCCGTGATACCTTCTGCCGTAGTTCCATAGGTAAGTTCGGCAGTGAAACGCAGCGGTCCATTGTCCAGTATCTTACATTCTTTATAACAATATGGAAACAGCAGGCTGCCTTCTTTCATCAGTGCAGGAGCACCACATCCCAGACTGGCGCCAACGGCATAGCAGTCCATTCCATAGCCGTGATCCAAATGAAAAGAGTGGTTCATAAACACACTGTCGCCTTCTGCCTTTTGACCTGCCTTTCTCAACGAGTCACCCTGCTGCCATCCCAACATATGAAGGCGATAGCGCTCTTCTGCCACAAGGACAGGTGTATTCTTCACCCACACGTCGGTACCATACGATTTCTCACCGGTGCGCTGCAGTGCAGGTCCATACATGCGGTATATACCACGGTCATTCTCCCATGTGAGGTCATCCAACCGATTGTGATACACCTTGCCTGACACTCTGGACTCGAAGGTGCCCCCCTGCCCTGCCCGAACGGTATATGTTGCCTTTCCATTAGGTTGCATAGACACAGCCAAAAGAAGTTTACCGTCATAGCTTTTCTGACAGACAATCTCCTGGCCTATGGCATTCTTGACCACCAACGGTGTTTGAGTGTCAACACCGAGCAGACGGCATATAGTCTGCAAATCAGCCTCAACGACCTCATGACGCTGCATATCACTCGGATTGGTAATGATGAGCGACACTGTTTGTGCGCCAGCCTTTATTGAAAAAGCGATAACCGACAATGCGGTCAGTATGATGCAAAATATACTTTTCATACGATGATAATAATATCCGTTATTCTCTGTGAGATACAATAAAATACCCAGGTGTTTTACGGGGTAATGTTATGCTATAGGTAACACATAATCAACAAACAAGTGCAAAATTACGAAAAAAAATCAGAAAAAGCACTTGTTTGTCCCAACTTTTTTTGTAACTTTGTAGTTTGTATGAAGAAACAACAGATATGCATACTTGGCAGCACTGGTTCCATCGGCACACAGGCGCTGGAGGTGATTGCCGAGCACAGCGACAGATTTGAGGCCTACTGCCTTACTGCCAACAACAAGGTGGAACTGCTTGCCGAACAGGCACGTAAGTACAAGCCGGCGGCAGTGGTGATAGCCAATGAAGATAAGTATGACACGCTCGTCGGTCTGCTTGACGACTGCCCCGACATTAAGGTGTATGCCGGTGCAAAGGCTTTGTGCGACATCGTGCAGGCTGAGCCCATCGACATGGTGCTTACGGCTATGGTGGGTTTCGCCGGACTGGCACCAACCATCGAGGCCATCAAGGCACGCAAGAAGATATGCCTTGCCAACAAGGAGACGCTGGTGGTGGCTGGCGAGCTGATTTGCGAACTGGCGCAGCAGTACCATGCGCCGATACTTCCCGTTGACTCAGAGCACTCTGCCATTTTCCAGAGCATCGTGGGCGAGGGAAGCAACGAGGTGGAAAAGATTCTGCTCACTGCAAGCGGCGGTCCGTTCCGCCTGAAGTCTCTCGATGAGATGCGCACCATGACTGCTGCCGATGCACTGAAGCATCCCACATGGGACATGGGTGCGAAGATTACAATCGACTCGGCATCGATGATGAACAAGGGCTTTGAGGTAATCGAGGCCAAATGGCTCTTCGGTGTGGATGCCGACAAGATACAGGTGTTGGTACACCCGCAGTCTATCGTACACAGTGCGGTGCAGTTCCGCGACGGTGCGGTGAAGGCACAGCTTGGCGTGCCCGACATGCGACTGCCCATACAGTATGCCTTCACATATCCCGACCGTTTGCCGATGAGTGGCGAAAGACTCGATTTCTTCAAGCATAGCCTTGAGTTCTTCGAACCCGACCTGAAGAAGTTCAAGTGCCTGGCATTGGCTTTCGAGGCCATCAAGCGAGGCGGCAATGCCTGCTGTGTGGTCAACGCTGCCAACGAGATCGTCAACCTTGCCTTCCGCCAGGGACAGATAGGTTTCCTTGACATGGGCGACATCATAGAGCGCACACTCGACAAGGCCACTGTCATAAAGAAGCCTACATACGAAGACTATATCAATTCTGACGCAGAGGCAAGGAAACTCGCTTCTCAACTAATAGGATAAATCATAATTCTTAACTCTTAACTTTTAATTCTTGTGGAAGTATTTCTCATCAGAACATTACAATTTATTCTTGCAATAACAATCCTCGTGGCACTGCACGAGGGCGGACATTTCTTTTTTTCAAAGCTCTTTGGCGTAAGGGTCAATAAGTTCTACATCTTCTTTGACTGGAAATTCTCTCTTTTCTCCACCAAGTTTAACTGGTGGCGCAAGTTGCGTGGCAAGGTTGACGAAAACGGTAAGGTCATTCCCGCCAAGAAGAAAGAAGACGGTTCATACGAATATGAAGGCACAGAGTATGGTCTCGGCTGGATTCCACTCGGCGGCTACTGCCAGATAGAAGGCATGATTGACGAGACACAGCACGACGTGGAGAAACTCAAGCAACCGGCCAAGCCGTGGGAGTTCCGTGGCAAGCCTTGCTGGCAGCGCCTGCTTATCATGATAGGCGGTGTGCTTGTCAATTTCTTGTTGGCACTCGTCATCTACTGCGGCGTATTCTTCGCATGGGGCGAGGACTACTATGCACTCAAGGATATGCCTTACGGCATGAAGTTTAACGAGCAGGCTTTGGCACTCGGATTCCGCGACGGCGACAAGCTCATCGGCACCGAAGAAGGCGACTTCCGTGAGTTTAACGCAAACATGTTGCGCTCACTCACCACTGCCAAGGAAGCAACAGTGCTGCGCGACGGCAAGCAGGTGAAGATTCAGCTGCCGGGCAACCTCTCCCTGCTCGAGATGCTGAAGTCAGAGCCGGTGTTCTGTCGTCCGTTCGTACCTGCAGAGATAGACTCTATCATTCCAAACACTGCAGCAGCGAAGAGCGACATGAAGAAAGGCGACCGCATCATTGCACTCGGCACGAAGCCCATAGACTCATGGAACGCCTTCACCTACGAGAGCGGGCGCATGGCCGACGCACTGAGCGACTGCAAGACGAAAGCCGACTCACTGAAGGTCCTGACCACCGTGGTGACATATATAAGTAAGGAGAAGGGCGACACTGCCACCGCCGCCGTAGTGTTCGACAACGAGGCACACCTCGGCGTGGGTATGACCACCGTGGCAAACTACATGAAGCCGACACACATCAGCTATAACCTGCTGACCTGCATACCTGCCGGCATAGGCTATGCGCTGGACATGCTGGGCGGTTATGTCAGCGACCTGAAGTATGTGTTCACGTCAGAAGGAGCCAAGCAACTCGGCGGTTTCGGAGCCATCGGCAGCATGTTCCCACCGGTATGGGACTGGCACATATTCTGGATGATGACGGCATTCCTGAGCATCATCCTTGCCTTCATGAACATCCTGCCTATCCCCGCACTCGACGGCGGTCACGTGATGTTCCTGCTCTATGAGATGATTTTCCGCCGCAAGCCCGGCGACAAGTTCATGGTATATGCCGAATACGTAGGCATGGGCATCCTGCTCCTGCTGATGGTAGTGGCAAACCTCAACGACGTACTCCGCTTCTTCGGAATCATGCATTAAGAAGCAAGAAACGACATCAGGCATACGATTAATCCCCCGCTGATTACCAGTGGGGGATTAGTAGTTGTATCAAACTGTTTATACGTTTTCCGAATACAAAGATAATACTTTTTCCTCAATTAAGTAATGTCTTCTGCTGCCATTGCTGGGGCATCCTCTGGTGTGTCGTATCGTTTGGGGCTGCGGTCTTGAAGGAAGATCTTGTTGAGGGTGTAGGTGAGGGATTCTAAGGTCCTTTCACGGACTTTCGGCTTCAGTTCACATTCCCAGATTACGATGCTGTGCCATCCCATTGAGGCGAGTTGTTGCTTTACAGCTTTGTCCCTCTCTTGGTTCCTCCGTATCTTCGCCACCCAGAAATCCCGATTAGTCTTCGGAATCTTACAACACTCGCTATTCACTATTAACTTTTCACCATTCACTTGTGGCAACGCCACGTTGTGGCCGTGCCAGAAACAGCCGTTCACAAAGATGCATGTTCTGTACTTGAGCATCACAATGTCTGGTTTTCCCGGCAGTCTCGGGTGGTTCAACCTGTATCTGTAGCCACGTCCCCACAACCATTTGCGCACGACCATCTCAGGCTTGGTGTCCTTGCTGTGGATGGCCGCCATGTTTGCATGCCGCTGTTGTGTGGTTATGGTGTCGCTCATATTTTTATTTATTCTTCCCTTTCTTACTTATTGCTTTGATGCTGTCAAGATAAGCCTGTTCTACAGGAGAGATTGAATTTACTTGCCATTTGCGGTACTCAGTCTCTGCTTTTTTCATAGCCTCATCATGACTTACCTTTCCAGCATCAAGAAGAAGTTGTTCTCCTGTGGATGACAGGATGTTGTCAAGTTGACTAACATAATCATCCATATACATTGGATTATGGCGTAGAGCTTGGATTTCAGCGAAATCAAAATATCCAGAAACAATGTTGTTTAGAATCTTTAGTTCATCTGGTGTAAGGTAGTTTTTTGCAATCTTAGCCTCTCGCAGTGTTGGCCAATCACCTTTGAAATTACTCATACCCATGAAATCCTTCTCTGCATCAGCCCTTTCAAAAATAACCTCAGCAGCCGTATGTCCATGAGCTGCAAAATGCAGTTTGTTTTGAACGATTTTGAAAAACTCAATAGACAGATCGCTCTTGGGGTTATAATCTACGGCTGTGGCATACAGATCAAGAACCTGGCGATACATAACCTTTTCGCTTGAACGAATGTCGCGAATTCGGTCAAGAAGTTCTTTCCAATAGTTACCGCCTCCAAGTTGTTTCAGACGTTCGTCATCCATGGTAAAACCTTTGATTATATATTCCTTCAAGCGCTCTGTCGCCCATTTGCGGAAGTGGGTTGCAACTTTGCTGCGGACACGATAACCAAGGGATATAATCATGTCAAGATTGTAGTATGGCAACTCTCTTTCTACCATTCGAGAGCCTTCTTGACGAACCTGTCGGAATTTCCGACAGGTTGCAGACACTTCTAGTTCTCCCTCTTCATAAATATGTTTAATATGCTCAACAACGTTGGTACGTGATGTCTGATATAAATCGCACAATTGTTGTTGAGTAAGCCAAACAGTTTCGTTTTCAAGCTTAACGTCAATGCGAGTGTTGCCATCTTCGCTTTGGTATATTATGATGGGATTATTCTGTTCTAACATTATATAATTCTCTTATTGATTATTGTAATAACTATTTAAGCATCTCTACTACCTTTATATCAGCAGGCAACCATTTCACGCTGTCCAAATCCTTTGTTTTGAGCCATCGTGCAGCTTCATGCTCGTTCAGGTGTAGCGACTCTGATTGCAGCGAACATAGGTAGCAGTGCATTGTCAAGTGAAACTTTGGATAGTCATATTCTACAGTGCAAAGAAAATCATCCACACTGATATCCGTTGATAGTTCCTCACGTATCTCCCTTTTCAGGGCCTCCTCCGGTGTCTCTCCCGGTTCCATCTTTCCCCCGGGAAACTCCCACCAGTCCTTCCACTCACCGTATCCCCGTTGGGTGGCAAAAATCTTATCATCTTTGCGGATAACCGCTGCTACTACTTCTATTGTCTTCATCGCTTATGCTGCACTTAAGTGAATGACCACATCGAGGTTATACATCATCACCTCACCAGACCATTTGTCCGAAGGTATCCTAATTTTTTTGTAAGCATCGGACAAATGGAGTTCACCGCTTTCTTCTATCTGTGACAGATGACAGCTAATGTTCTGTTGGGTCACCCCAAATAACTCTGCCATTCTCTGTTGTGAAAGCCTGAAAGTCATAGCCCATCACTCGCGCCAACTTGCGTGAGTTCCACCATTCCTTGCCATCGGCATCAACCTCTCTCAACTGCTCGAAAGGAGATTGGAGTTCGGGGATGTTGTTAGAATTTAGCTCCATATATTCTTTTAACGTTTTTACCCATTTTTATATTTCGTGAGTCCGTAAATCCGTAATACTTTCAGCCTTCAGACCTCAGCCATTAGCCTTCTATATATCAACTGTCCCCATGGCATATGCTATTGTAAAGAGCCAGTCCTTTTACCGTCAGCAGGTATTTCTGGCGAGGGTGACGGGGCGAATCAGGATATAGCATACGGATATAGCCCTCGTTCATAGAAGGATTAAGAGAGTAGTCAAGGAAGTTTTCCCTATCTTTCAAGCCAATCCTCTCCATCATCACTTTGACGGAGAGTTGCTCTTCACCCAAAGCCTTCACTAATCTAATAATATTTTTATTATTGGTGTGAATAAAACTTGTCGGGGTACTTGTCGGGGTACTTGTCGGGGTACTTGTCGGTTGTTTTGAAGGAACTGCAAGGTTTGGCTGTTCTTTCCATTCTGCAGGCGGGTTAATATGCAGATAACGATTGCGCAGATCCCACTGCTCTCCAAGCAGTAGATTACGGAAAAAACGTTCCAGAAAAACAGGACTATAGTCGATACCCTTTATGGCATTTTTGTAGTTTGCCCTCACAAGTGCATTACGGAAGTACCAAGAATGTTTAGCGAACAAGTCGTTCTCCACATTAAAGCCTAGTGAACGAAGATACTGAATAGTAAATACGGCCGTAGTGCGTGTGTTTCCTTCACCGAAGGCATGAATCTGCCAAAGTCCAGATACGAAATTGGCAATATGAGCCACTAACTCATCATTACTGATGCCCTTATAACTGAAATCACGTTCCTGCTGGATATCATAATCAACAGCCCTGCGCAGATCTTCCCAATTCAGGTAGCTCACGGTGTCACCCTCCAATACCCACTCACGCTTGGTAATGTCGTACTTTCGCATTTCACCAACGTGCTTCATTACGCCTTCGAAGATTCTGCGATGCAAGGATATGTAGCCATTTGTCGAGAAGTCGCATGTCTTTACCGAGAGTATGCGCTTGATGTTCTTCGAGGCTTTGTCAGCCTCCTGTTTGTCATCATCGTCAGCCTCACGAGTCGTTTTATTCTCGTAATAACTATTGAGCAACTGTTCCACCTCATCGATGGTGATTTCACCCTCGATATTCCTGCGCGCCAAGTCGTTCAGATACTCTGACGTTTTCAGCCCATCCACCGCCTGAAGTCCAATAGCAGTGCTCCAGGCGTATGCAGCTTCACGTTGTGACGGTTCTCCCTGACGGATATACTCGTCAAAGTTCAAGTATAGCTCCTTATCGTTTTTCTCGCTCATATCTCGCCTTACTTTATTTCTTTAGCGTTTTTATTCTGTCATTATTATCACATCACCCATCTTCTGCGGATCAAAGAACCGTCCCGTGAATCAAAGTAAGGACAACCATGATAAGTATAAGGCACCATCCCCCACGCCCATCCTTCAAAGTGCATGGCAATCACTTTGTGGTCTGGCCGACCAGGAATGTCAATATACTCTACCCGTACATCAACCTGCGGCTCCATGTAACTCAGAGCCTGGGCAATCTCTCGTTGGGTATTGTCAGTAACCTGCTGGCCCAGAATCTTCAGCGATGTTGGAGCAACGCCAAAGATAAGCCATCCACCTTCGGTATTCAAGAAAGCACAGGCTGTATGCATACCATCCTTCAGCTCACCTGTAGTCTTCTTCAACTCCAGCTGACGATGCTCATCACTCTGAATCATTTTTTTCAGATCATCTATTGTAAGTGCCATATATTTATAACGAATTATCTGTTACTTTATTTCTATTTCAGTTTGTCTGTTTTCACGATGCGAGCATCATAGTTTGAGTTTAATGTCTGTTACATTGTTTTACATTGCTCTTTGTTCACGACTCTATCTCTGAATAACTTCATGTTGGTGAAGTTGCGTGAAATATTCTGCACAAGTTCCAAATAGTTGTCACCACCGCCTTCCCATTTATGATAGAAGGGTTTTATTGAAACGCAGTTCTCATGCTCAAAGACGGTGTTGAGCAGAGTCCTGTCGGAATTCCCACAGGAATGCCCCATTATCAGTGCTTGAAAAGGTGCTGACATCAGGAACTCCAGCATTTCGTGGTAATGCCTCGTTTCCAGATATTTTGAAGACTTGTTGTTCTTCAATAGTTCCTTGTCATTTTTGTCAAGAATGTCCTTGTAATCCTTGTCAAGATCATCACCATAGCCAAATATTATATTTTCAGGATGCTCCAACTCACCATGGATATAGTTGTGTTCAAGGTTAAAAATATTGTACATCTTGGCCGTCGCTGTGTAATTGAAGCTCAACAACAATATACGTTCAGGCCTCAGTTTTTTTTGCTCCTCAAAATTATTTTGTATTTCTTCAAGGTTTGTATTCTCAAGCCCCATATTTTCTAATGCCTTCTTTTTCCCTTCTGTTGAGAAATCAGCAGGGTCAAAGAACTCAATCATGGCATTATGCAGATTTTTTTTGTGTCGGTTTGTGCTGATTGTACGGAGATATTCTATGAGCTTGTCTTGCAGAAACGCTAACTGGTCATTCAGTTCTTTGACTGTATAGCCACAGTTTGGATTTTCTGTACTCCTTTTCAATAGTTGATAGTAGTCATTCTCTATATCAACCCAGCCTCGCGTTTCAATGGACTGTAGAATTGAGTCAAAGAAAGGCGTTGGTACTATTCTGTAACCCTGTTCAAATTTTTTCCTATCCTTATAAATGGAAGGCCACCATTCTTCTTTAGAGAATATAATATCTTTGCGTAGGGATTCTACCCATGAATCCCCATTAACTAATTCTATTTTACACAAAGGATCTTCTGAAAGCTTTCCATTGATGCCATGCAATTCTTTTACTTTATACGACCAATACCAGTTAATGAAGTCCTTATAACTGGTTTTTAGGCCGTGTGCCATGTCAAAACCATTTCCTATGATAACGAGTCTATTCATAAGGTTTGCGTTAATCGATTAAACGGGGTTCACCTACCAAAACTATGCTCTGCAACTATCATTGTCTTATCCTCAGGTATCTTATATTGTTTGACAGTAGTCTATCAGAAATATCTTGTTGAGTGTGATGGCAAGCGATTTCTCTTTGGGCTGGCTTCAACTCACATTCCCAAATGGTGATACTATGCCATCCTGTTATTATCGTCTCGGGGCTCTGAGTATCCTTGAAACCTCTCCGTAATATCAATCGGCTTATCATATTATTCCGTTAACATCTCTTTCAGAGAAAATATTTGTTTGCTAATGATGACCAAGTTACGCAATTTGGGGATGAATCTTATAACTGTTAGTTCCCATCGGGATAATATGTTTATGGCAGAGCAGCCTCCACACCTCTATATAAACGGTTTCAGTTTTTATTGTACATCTTGCATCACATCAATAATACGAAAATCAGGGTCGTATTTTTTAGCTTTGTCAAGTTTTAGGATACCATAGATTATGGCAATACGCATATAACGATAAGGTGTTTCGCACTGAGGATAAAGGGCTTTTATCAAATCAGCTACTCGCAGATTACTATCATTCTCAAAAGAGTTTATACCATAATTACTTCCATCGTTTTTTTTGTATAGTGGATCATCTGTTTCAAAGTTGATTTGATCTTTGAATTGATTTATAGCATACGCAAAAGCAAATTTTAGTATTGGCAAGTTTTGTGTCAGGCCATACTCCTCCTTGAATCTTTCGGCTATATTGATGACTTCCAGGGGAAATCTAATCTGTTGTAAATCTTCCATATCTTACGTTGTTATTTAGTATCAGTATTGTCAATCCATGATTTCACGTCATCATTATTGATACGTTTTTCATTTATGAGTTTTTCTCCCAGAGATTGCTTCGCGTACTTCCTATCAAGTTCGCCGTCATAAGCAAGCACTATTACTTGGTCACTAAGTGAAGGTAGTGCGTCAATCACTTTACTCTTGTGACGCAGGTCTATTTTCTGGAATGTGGAGTCCATAACGATTGGGCCAGAGATAGGCGTGTTCTTATGCAGAGCTCCAATAAGAGAAATAGCAACAACTTGTTCATAGCCAGTGGAGCGATGGGGAACGTATGTTCCATCTTTCCTTACAATTCTCAATCCATAATTTTCGTTGATTTCAAGTTCTTTATAGTTTGAGTTGTGAGCTATTCGAACAAACAAGTCTGTTGCATCTTTTTCAACAGCGTCCTTCATTTTCAGACTATATTCAGCCATAGCATCAACAAAGAGGCTGTGCAGATTTTTGGCAAACTCCGCATCCTTAAATACTTTCTTGTTGATTTTACTGGAGTTTTGAGCAATCTTAAGTTTCAGAGAATCAATCTGGCCTTCGATCTCATCAATTTCATTTTTTGCATCTTCAATTGACTTCTTTCCAATATCAATAGCCGCAACCAGTTTAACTTGATCATCTATGAGTCCACGAAGTTCCTCGTCTGTAATCGTTGTCTTCAAAGATTTTCTTTGTTTGTCCAGTTCTGTTAGCTTTACGTTGAGTAAATCAATACTTCCTTGTATTTCTGATTTGCGTTTTAGTAAATCGGAGATGCGTTCTTTTGTGTCACCTTCTTTGAAATTAGTGAACCTTGACACGATTGCATTAAGAGAACTACGTTCTGAAATCTCTTCCTCTGTCAGTGGGGATGAAGATAACTTTTGAATGTTTTCCAACACAGTATCTTTGACAAATTTTGTTATGATATGACCGCAATCAGGGCAAGACAGAGGCGTACTGAAAATGTCATCAATATGTTCATATGTGTTTTGCCCTACGCTAGCTATAGTGTTCTTGGTGTCAAGATCCTTTATTCTTTTACGTGCTTCTTCCACTTGACGTGAAACTACAGGACTTATTACCGTTTTCCATAACGATTCCATGCTGCGGTTTATATCAAGCTTTGTTTCATCCAAGTTATCTTCCTTTCCCTTTAATTCAGTCCGAATGTTATCTTGCTGGGTGTTGATGCTTTGAAGAGATTCATTTTGCTTTTGTTTCTCCTTGATTTCTCCGAGTTTTTTCTCATCAGCATCAACCTTGTCTTGCAGTTCCAGAAGACTCTTATTCAATTCATCTACTTTGTCGCTAAGTGACTCTAAGAGAATAGCATCCTGCTTGGTCTTTTCTTCAGTTTTGGAATTCTTTACAGCATCCTCAACTAATCCCTTTTGGATGGCATTCAGCATGTTAGCCCCTCGCTCAAGAACGGGCAAACCTAAAATATCCTCAATGGATTTCTTTATCTTGTTGTTCGCGTCATCCACAATTAGTAGGTTCTCATATTCACTCAGAAGTTCCGCATCAAAAAGGTAGAAACGGGAAATTCTTTCTGGGAATGTAGTGTTGAGAAAGTGAATACGTTGGTCGTCGGTAAGGATATCAAATCCGCACTTTAAGAAAATATGCTCTTCGTAATCCTTGTCTAACTTTCCGTCACCTCCCTTCCTTTCGTACTTTCTCGTTAGTGTATAAGTTTTGTTGTCATACTCCATGTCAAGACTTATCTGCATACCATTACCTTCGCTAACAGCTTTATCATTCACATGGCTGCAGATGTCAGAACTAATGGTGCCTTCACGTCCCATAATAGTTCCCCACATCACATAACGGAAGCAATTGAGCAAAGAGGTCTTGCCAAATCCGTTGTCTCCCCATACAATTGTTACACCATTCTTTTGGGAGAAAGTAAGCTTATGGCTTCCATAATACGGGCCATAGTTGGTTATTTCCAGTTGTTTGAATTTAAGCATCTTCGTCTATCTTGCTTAGGTGGTTGTTGACTATACTTTTAATCTCATTATAAGCTTCTGTATGTTCAGAGTCCTCATTGTGGTTCACCTGAACATCTACGATTTTCTCAACGATGCTGGCAGGAACAGCTGAGTATTTCTCGGCTCTTATTCGTTCCAGCACTTTCTTAATCTCGTCAATTTTGTTGTTATTATTCATCATATTCGCCTCCTTCTTCTACGAGTGAATTATAATTTATGTCGTTTTCTTGAGCAATCATTTTAAGAATGGCCGTTCCAGTCTTGTTTTCTGCCCAATCGCCAAACTGAATGGCTCTTGCTAGTTCGCCTTCAACTATCGTGTCATGGGCAATATTTGAATTGATATTCTCTGGCACAACTATAGTATCGTAAAGTGACGCATAGTTCTTACCGTAGTGCCGTCGCAGGATGCGCCCTCGTCTCTGAATAAACTCACGTGGATTTTTTGATGAGGCCAATATCAAAGCATGTGTCGTTGAGGGGATATCAATACCCTCATCCAAACACTTGATAGACACAACGATACCTCCGATCGAGTCGAAATATTCAAGGGCTTTGATCCTGTCGCCAGGCATATCGGAATAATAACGGATTACATTCGAAACACCAGCCGACTGAATGGCCAATGCCACTTGGTCAAGCTGTGTCTTGTCTTCACAATAGACAATCCATCTCTGGCCGTTTTCATAATGATTGGCTATGATGTCTTTGGCTATTTGTATTTTATTAGTTGCTTGCTTCATAATGCGTGCTCTTCTAAGAAGAAGCATCTTGAAGCGGGTGTTCGACATGGAGTTTTCGCGTTCATTTGCTGACATGCGGATGTATTGTATTTTTATTTGCTTCGTGATTTCATCCCATTCCTGCTGCTCGGTCTCTGTCAAGTTAACCTCACGGGGGTGATAGAAATATCGGGTCAAAACTCCATCATCAATGGCATTCTTCAAGGTATATGGGGGCTGGATGATTTCCCCGAAGAAAGTAATGATAGCCTGTGTTCCAATAGAATCCCCAAATCTTTTTGGTGTTGCTGAAAGGCCTAAACGGGCGCCGCATACGGCTGTAGTCATAAACTGTCTTCTGCTGGGGCTACCCATACGATGAACTTCATCAGCAACTACAAATAATTTGTCAGACCATGCAACTTTTGAAAGGAATTCTCCGTTACAAGCGGTATCCATGACAGCAATAGTCACTCTTTTTTGTGGCAATCCAGTTTTAGTCCAACTATTGAGATTTGTACCATGCTTCCAGTTGGAATAATTGCTGCCACAGAGGAGATATTGAATATCCATCCCCTTTAGTGTTGCTTTCAACTCGTCACGCCATTGTTCAAGTAACCCGATGGAGGGAACAAGCACTATTACAGGATTGCCCTCTTCAAGTTCTTTCCTAATTGCACACATGGCAGTAAAAGTTTTCCCACTTCCTGTGGCATGCTCAAAGATGCCTCTTTTCCCGTTAGAGACCCATTTTTCCAAAGCATCAAGCTGGTGCTTTCTAGGTTTGCGTCCACCTTTATCCTTGTCTGCTGACCATTGAGTGGACTTATCAATTGTCACTTCTATCTGGTCAATAAGTTCAAGCCAATGATGCGACTCTTGTTTGTAATGCTTTCTGATCTCCTCTTTTATTGATTCGGGAACACTATAGACCCTTATGCTCTCAATCTTGTTATGCCACAACAATTCAAAATCATTTTCAATGTCACACAAACGTGACCGGTCTTTTCCTTCCTCCCAACTCGTAAACGCATCGAGAGATTCAAAATTACCATCGTTGGAAAGACCTTTGAACGTCTCGTTTATAGTTCCCCTGAAAGCTATGGAGTTGCCTGCATTATCATGGAAAACGCCAACTTTGTCGTGAAATAATCGGTTAGAGTCGCTACCAACGGCAATTTTTATTTCAAGATTGCCATTGCAGATGAGGCTGGCTAAAACCTTTTCTGGGTTGGATAACGTTTCTTTCGCAAACATGGCCTTCGTCTCACTGAATAAGATGTTGGCCAAAGTTGGGTCCTCTTTGGCAATTGTCCCTCGTCGGATAGCATCATAATCTTCTGGTGACAAATAGGGTGAACAGATGATTCGCATCACTCCGTGATTATTACAGACAAACGACTTCAACCCCTTCCATGCCACGATGTATATAGTGCTCCCGAAATAGCCGGAGATACGATCGTAGCGTGAAGAGGCCTTCATGCAAGGAATGTAAAAATCTTCGGCAATGTCGTCGGAGATTTTCCTATATGAGGATTTTATAACCAATTCGTTTAGCTGCATAGGACCTTGAACCATTCTTTAAAGCCGTCAACAATATTTCTCCCTCTCGCACCAATAATGGTTTCACCATTTTCTTTTGTCATTCTTGACACACCATCACGAACAGCATTGAAGACGAGTTCCTGTTTGAATTGTACGTTAGTGTTGTATCCAAAATTAGTGTGAAAGCGGTTGTTGAAGAATACATAGACATCATAATCCTCTATATATGCTAATATGAGAGGTATTCCAGAACCGCTCTCAAAATTTCCTCGTGTCCGTCGTTGCTGTCCGGGGGAAGTGAGCGTTATCTTATATTCTCCATCACGCCTGCCTCCAGGAGGGTTTGTTCCGAGGAACAAGTAAACAGTTACCTCAATTTTATATGGTTTGATTAGTTGCAGCACAAGCGGTCTCTTGCTCATGTCTGAGCAAGTCCACAAAGCATCGCCTAAAGACCTTATCATCTTTTCGTACAGCTTTGTTTTTCGTGCAGCAACATTAACCATTTTCATCTTTTTCTTTGTAAGCTCTTTTTATATTCTCTCTTGCTTGTGCAACATATTCTGACATAATGTCGAAGCCGATGAATCTGCGTCCCAGTCGCATACATTCTACACCAGTCGTACCAGTACCCATCCAAGGATCAACAACCAAATCTCCTTCCTGAGTGGTAGCCTTAATATACTTATTAGGGAGGTAGTTCGGTTGGACGGCTTGATGTTTGCCTATTTTCGCCGAAACCGCTCCTTTTATTACATTCAGCGGCAATGCTCCCATCGGATTTGGGTCTATTTTCTTGCTCTTCTTGACATAACCAACACCGTTTTGTCTTGGATGATACTCGTTATTGGCATAATGTTTTAATGATGTTTGCTCATACTCCCTTCTGATGTCATCAATGTTTATAGTCCAGTTTGGGCTAACGGCGAACCAAAGGTTCTGCTCATATGCATCCTGGCAAGCAACTCGAAGTCCTGTCGGAACAGGATTGTCCTTTATCCAGATTTCGATGTCAACACAGTACAGATGCCACTTCTCTTCGAGCATTACCGCTAATTTCTCTATTACAAGCGACCTGCGAGAGTTCGTCCCGTCTGACGGCTTCTCCCTGTTTGCTTTAACGTTAATAACCAAAAAACCATCATCGCGAAGCTTCTTCCTGGCAGCGTTAATGAATGGTGATATTTTCTCGATGTATTCTGAAGAGTTCCACGTCCCATAGTTGCGAGTTGCATTGGGGTACGGGGGTGAGCCGTAGATAAGCTTCACTGACTTGTCAGGGAGACTCATCAGACCTTTGGCACCATCCATGTGTCGTAAGCTATATGGAAGATTCTTTCTCATATTATTCTCTGTCTTTCCTCTCTGCCTCGATTCTTAAACGAGATAATTGGCAATAGTCTTTATTTGCATCAATCCCTATCCAGTGTCTCCCTAACCCATCGGCGGCCACACAAGTAGTACCCGATCCTGAAAAAGGGTCTAATACGACATCACCTTCGTTAGAACCAGCTTTGATAAAGAATTCGGCCAATTTTATGGGGAAACGTGCTGGATGAGTTATCCCCAATTCCCTGCACTGCTTGAAGAATGTATCATTGCTGTTTGTATTTGCTAATTCTATAACACTTCCAGGATCAGAACCACCATTATCATTCCAAACCTTTTCACAATTGAAATTGTGTGTACTTGGTCTTGTGTTTGTTCTGCGGTTTCCCTTTCCTTTTCCTTCAAGATATTTCAGCATGTCATGCCCGTAAGGTCTCCTTATTGGGTCAAGGTTGAAAGTCCACTCTTCTCCCACACTAAACCAAAAGCAATATTCGTGAGACTTCTTTGTACGCCCATATTTGCCTGTTGAATAAATATTAGGAGCTGTTGCCGGGTTATACCAAATATAATCACGAACAAACCTGAATCCCAATTCCTCACACAAATAGATGACGAGTTTGAACACATATAAAGATTGTTCACCATCAACAACCTTGTCATTAATGTTGAGAACGAAGCTACCCGTGTCTTTAAGAACCCTTCTTATCTGCTTGGCCATAGGTTTGAACCAATCTACATAGTTGCTAGGCGTGGAAATATTAACTTCTTCGCCATATGACCTTTGATTAGCGTAGGGAGGAGAAGTCACGATAAGATCTATGCTCTTGTCGGGAAATCCCCTCATTACCTCTTCACAATTGCCATAGTAAATCTTATCATATTGTATGTCATCTGTTGTATTTATGTCTGCCATTAATTCTTTGTTTATTTTTTTTACTTGACCTGTTGTAACCGAGTCGATTTTATTTGATATAGAATTCAAGCACCCTTTGGGGGCAAGAATATGATCATCTGTCAAACTTCACTTCCAGCAAATCCTTTATGTCAACCTGAAGCAAACGGGCAATCTCCACAAATTGCGCCATAGATGGTTGTATCTTGTTCGTCTTCCATCGAGAGACAGTCATGTCGGTCACTCCCATCTGCTCAGCAAGCCATCGATTAGTGATTTGCTTGTCAGCCAACACCACTCTGATTCTGTTTTGACAATCTTTCTTCATCATCTATATTGTTATTAACTGCTTTTCATGCGCAAAGATAAACATAATTTGTTAAACATCCCAACATTATGTAGAAATCATTCTACTTTTTAGCACTTTTTACGTAAATGCAGTGACTTTCGTCCGAAAGGGAGTGCCGTTTCGATACCATATTCGTTTACAAATGTGGCGTGAACTCGGTCAAGCACAAAGGTTCTCAATTATCTCTTTATACACTTATGGTAGATGAGTGGCAAATGCTGGGCTATAATTCATGATTTTTTAGACTTTTAGCTCAGATTTTATCAATATAAGTAATACCAGTAATATGAGTAATACACTCTTAAAAAGATAAATGCCCCAAAAGATGTCGTAAAAGATGTCGTAAAAGGTGTCGTAAAAGAAATGTCAGAACGTCAGAGGATTATATTGGATTTTTATTGCTGAGAATTCGCACTTTTTGCAAATGCAATGTCGGAAAAGATGTCGGAAAAGGTTAAAATGACAGATAGAACAATAGAAGGTGATTTGGCTTAAATAAAGAAGATGAGTATTCTTTCTCGTGAAGGTGGTCGAAAAAGAAGGTATATGGGTTATAAAGGATTAGGTGCATGGCAAAATTGAGCTGTAACTCAATTCTTTTGACTTATAGCTTAATCTTACATATGTGATAGCAAGCCAAAATTCGTGTTGGCTTATTAAAAAAATGCCATAATTGGCAGATTTTTAATGTAAACCTTGTGCAATAGGATTTAAATCATTACCTTTGCACTGTAAAAAGTTGCCAATACTGGCAAAAATATAATGCAAATGATGGAGATAAAAAGAGACAGGTATCTAAAGCAGTTGATAGAAAGCCGTCAGAATGGCTTTATCAAAGTGGTAACAGGAATCCGCAGATGTGGCAAGTCGTATCTGCTGAACGTCTTGTTCTATCACT